>Ga0255365_10275_pt1 | contig 12741 bp, 12 predicted proteins | sample ANMaggSeSYBR01J3_FD_182089 | JGI IMG/M metagenome (GOLD analysis project Ga0255365, IMG submission 182089) | Sediment cell enrichment communities from methane seep in Santa Monica Basin, California, United Staets - ANME aggregate JGI... | ecosystem: Environmental > Aquatic > Marine > Cold seeps >... | reverse complement strand
TGTTACATCGTCTAAAGGTTTTAACCCGCTTTTTTCATGAACGCCATCAGAAGGTTTAAGGGCTGAAGCGAAAATCTCAGCGGTCTGGCGGGCTCTTGTTTTTGTGCTGTAATTTATTTGAGAAACGTTAATTGAGTATTCTTTTGCAACAGTTGCGATCCTCTCAACTTCAGCGATTCCTTTTTTTGAAAGACCTTGATCAGGATCTACATCCTTAGAAAGGCTCTTTCCGTGTTGTACGAGAAAAAGTGCCATTATCTTTATACTCCTTGAAAATTGAATGTGTTCAGTGTATAAAATCGACAATGAATTTGTTAAACTTAATACGAAAATAATATGAAAATATCAACTTTTATCTTGCCTGGCCGGCACGGTAAATTTACTGATAACCTGAGACCTTCGAAAAGTGCCGTTTTGCAAAGGTCTCAACCTGATCCGGAGTAGATGCATATGAGAATTGTAACGCGACCTGATTTTGACGGCGTTGTCTGTGCGGCGCTTCTTTATGAGACAGAAGATATCACTGAACCTGTGAAATGGGTTGAACCCAGTGATATGCAGAAAGGTATGATTGAAATTAGACAAGGTGATATTATTGCAAACCTGCCTTATAACGAAAAATGTTCATTATGGTTCGACCATCATTATACGAATACAATCAATAAATCATATAATGGGGCATTTAAGATAGCTCCGTCAGCAGCTGGCATAATCTTTGAATATTACAGAGATAAATTGAAGCAAGATTATAGCGAACTTATTGAAGAGACAGATAAAATCGATTCGGCGGACTTATCTCTTGATGAGGTTCGGCATCCTGAAAATTATCCTTACATATTTTTGTCAATGACGATTTCGGGACGAAATGAGGCTGATGAAGCATACTGTAACAGAGTTGTTAATTTGTTAAGAAGGTTTGAAATCGACGATATTATTAACGACCAAGGAGTCAATGAGCGTTGCAGGACGGTTAAGAGTAATAATAAGAAATATAAAGAGCTTTTAAAAAAATACACACAGATAAAGAATCACGTGGCCATTACTGATTTTCGCTCTTTAAATGAAACACCAGACGGAAATCGCTTCCTTGCTTATTCTCTGTTTCCCGAATCGGTTGTAAATGTTAAAATACGCTATGATGATAAAGAAAGGCAGATGATTGCGTTAAGTATCGGGCACAGCATTTTTAATAAAAACTGCAATATAAATGTCGGTCTTTTGCTTTCAAGGTTTGAAGGTGGCGGGCATCAAGGCGCTGCCGCATGCCGTTTTCATGTCAGCAAGGCTGATAGTTATATTCCTGAAATTATAGAAATATTATTGAAAAATGAGCCCAATGAAGATTGATGGCGTTGTAAAAAGTCATTTTTCACCACAGAGCTCGCAGAGAACACAGAGAATATTTTATTTATTCAATTTTAAAAACCACGTCCTTTGGACGTGGTCAGAGATAATTGGCTTTGCCTGGGTAAATCTTAAAGTGTGCCTGAAGTGCGAAGTCTTTTTTGAACGTCGAACATCGAACGTTGAACATTGAACATCGAATGATGAAATCGCTTCGCTCTGCCGATTAATAAATTGGTAGAATACCTTATTTATCATTCGATGTTGGGCGTTCGATGTTCAACGTTCATAACCTTTTAGCTTGACGGCTATGTCTTTGATATTGGATTGTACTCTGCATAAATCGCGATGCTTTTAGGCCCCTTCAATGGGTAAATCTATGGCCCATTTAATCAGGCAACTTCCCCATGTATAGCCCGCACCAAATGCGGATATAACAATCCAGTCTCCTTTTTTCATCAAGTTATCCTGATAAGCTTCAGACATGGCCATCGGTATGGTTGCTGCTGTTGTGTTGCCATATTTGCCTATATTAACAACTACATTATTCTCATCCAAATCCATCTTTTTTGCTACAGCATCGATGATTCGAAAATTTGCCTGGTGGGGAATAAGAAACCTTATATCCTTTCCGGTAAGGTTGTTTTTTTCCATGATCTGTATTGAAACATCAGCCATGTCTTTTACAGCACGTTTGAAGACAGCTTTTCCGTCCTGCTTTACAAAATGTTTTCTTTTGCTGACTGTTTTCTGGGAGGCCGGTTCCAGGCTGCCTCCGGCATTCACATATAAAGCATTATAACCGCTTCCGTCCATGTGAAGAATGAAATCCCTTATGCCAAAATTGTCGCCAAGATTGTCGTTTGATGGTTCAATCAAGACTGCACCGGCGGCATCTCCAAATAAAACGCAGGTGTTGCGGTCTTCGTAATCAACAATTGCACTCATTTTATCGGCGCCAATAACCATAACTTTTTGATGCTTTCCGTTTTCTACAAATTGAGATGCAATAGATAAAGCGTAAACAAATCCGGTACAACCACCATTTAAGTCAAAACCCCAGCAATTTGATGTTTTCAGTTCTTTTTGAACTATTGCAGCGGTTGAAGGAACCGGCATATCAGGCGTTACAGTGGCAACAATGATTAAATCCAGTTCATCTGCCGAAATATTTCTCTGCGAAAGGACCATTTCCGCGGCTTTAACAGCCATAAAGGATGTCCCTTTACCTTTTCCCAGAATTCTTCTTTCCTTAATTCCGGTACGGGTGGTTATCCATTCATCATTGGTATCTACCATTTGTTCAATGTCTTTATTGGTAAGTTTGTTTTCAGGAGCAAAATGTCCTACTCCGGTGATGATGGCTCGCATTAAAATCCTCCTTAAATATCTTTTTTAAAGCAGATTGGATAGCATATGATAATTGCCTGATGCAATATCTTTAACAAAATGATTTGTAAAGAGATATATTCTTTTTAAGAGAAGTTGATACCTGAATTTCTTTATGTTAAATTATTTATGGGAATGTTGAGATAATTATAAAATATTTTATGAGTCGGGGAGTTTCTCCCCAAAGGTTTTTTGGGGTGAACCGTTTGTGTTTTAATAATTGTCAGAGGTTCGCCTGGGGAATCGCCCATTAGCCCGTACAAGCCTTTACAATATCATCGAGGAGCTGACGTACGGCAGCTATCTCGCTGAGATTAGATTTGAGCCAGCCCCAGAAGACAGATTCCCACGACGGCGATTATCGTCTCTGCCTGTACGGGCTTAACGCAGAAGATAGGGGGCGTGTACGGGAGACTTTAACCATTTGTTAAGGCTTGTACGGGCTAATGGGCGATTCCCCATGCGAACAGAGCAGGGATTGATAAAACTTCCTGACCCCTCAAATATTTAGCATAAAGGAGATAAAATGGAAAAACATCAAGATATAAAGCAGTTGCTGAAAAAAATATATGGTGAAGAAAAGGCCAATCTGGCGTTTACTAAAATAAATTCACTAATGAAAAAATACCCGGCAAGTCAAAAAAGGGATAACGGATATTTTACGCAGGAGGATGTAATACTGATTACATATGGTGATACTTTAAATAAAAACGGGGAAATGCCTCTGATCACGATTCATAAATTTGCAAATAAGTTCTTAAGTGGCGCACTTTCACACATACACTTTTTACCCTTTTACCCTTTTTCATCAGATGATGGTTTTTCGGTTATGGATTTTTTTTCTGTAAATCGAAAACTGGGGTCCTGGACGGATATAGAATCAACGGGAACTGATTTTAAGCTGATGTTTGACCTTGTGCTTAATCATATTTCTGCAAAAAGTAAATGGTTTGAATATTATTTGCAAGAAAAAGAGGGATTTAAGGAGCTTGCAATAGAAGTCGATCCGTCAATTGACCTTTCGGCAGTTACCCGGCCACGATCCCTTCCGCTTTTAACTGAAGTTGAAAAACAGTCAGGCGAAACCGTCCATGTCTGGACAACATTCAGTGCGGATCAGATCGATCTTAACTTTAAAAGTATTGATGTTTTTGAAAAAATGGTTGAGGCGCTTTTATTTTATGTGCACAAGGGAGCAACCATTATACGGCTTGATGCTATTGCATATTTATGGAAAGAAATTGGAACAAGTTGTATTCATCTTGACCGGACTCATGATGTGGTGAAACTGTTTCGCCTGATATTCGATAAAGTAGCACCAAACGTTATGATACTTACTGAGACCAATGTGCCACACGATGAAAATATAAGCTATTATGGCGACGGCAATAATGAGGCGCAAATGGTCTATAATTTTACACTTCCGCCACTTTTATTATATTCGTTTTTGAAAGAAGACGCATCAGTTTTGTCAGACTGGGCAAAGGATTTGGATTTGAAATCCGACGGCAATACTTTTTTCAATTTTACGGCTTCCCATGACGGCATAGGTGTAAGGCCCCTTGAAGGAATATTGCCTGCAGAAGAAATTAATCTTCTTGTCGACACTGTAAAGAATAACGGAGGTAGAGTTTCGTATAAAAAGAATTCAGATGGTTCCAAAAGCCCTTATGAGTTGAATATAACATATGTTGATGCACTCTTAAATACGAAGTTTGACCAAGACAGTTATCACGCCCAAAGATTTCTGGCATCCCAGGCGATTCAGTATGCCCTTCCTGGAGTGCCTGCAACATATATTCACAGCCTGCTTGGCTCAAAAAACTGGGAGGAGGGAGTAAGGCAAACCAAAATGGCAAGAACAATAAACCGGGAAAAATTGCGGTCAGATGATGTGATATCACAACTGGAAGATTTTGAAACTTTTCGTTCCAGGATTTTTTATCCTTATATCAATATGATAAAAGTCAGAAAAAAACAAAAGGCCTTTCATCCAAACGCAGGTTTTGAAATACTGAACATTGATCCGAAAATCTTTACCATTGCCAGATACGGCAAAGATCAGACCATATATGCTCTTACCAATATATCATCATTGCAGGTTTCTTGTACATTGAAAGGAGACGGTGTGCCTCCTATGATGAAGGATCTTCTAACAGGGGAGAGGCTTTCAGCAGATTCATTACGACTGAATCCGTACCAGTTTATATGGCTTACCGATTAATGTTTATTGTATATATATGGTATCTATTCGAAAAATTTGCCGAAAAATTTGCCGAAAAAGTGGTTCAAAAAAATCGGCCTGTTAATCGCCGTTAATTTTATCTCTGAGTTTTCCGGAGCATTTAAATGTTACGACTTTTCTTTCTCTCAGGATTAAGTCTGAGCCTGTAGCCGGGTTCCGGCCTCGACGCTGGTTCTTATGTTTCACACAAAATTTTCCAAATCCCGAAATCAGGACATCCTCGCCTTTTTCCAGAGTGCCTTTAATAATTTCCAAAAGGGATTCGACGATATCAACCGAGTGTTTTTTGGTAAAGCCGAGATCATGTATTTTTACAACAATATCATTCTTGGTTAATGCCATGTTTCCTCCTAAAAGAACGTGATCAGTTTTAATCCGTAATGAATTGATGTTATTTAATTAATTTGACAGTTAACGTCAACTGTTATTTTTTCGGCAGTGAATTATGTGATTTTTCACAGGTATCGCTTTTGGTTCCGTCTGGCATATCCTGTTTGACAGGAATAATATTTTCTATTTTTTTCATCGTGTTATCTATGTTTTTTATAATTCCGTCAATTTCAGCCTTTAATTTTTCCTGGTCACTGTCCGTCATAAAATTTTCTTTTACGATCCGAGACCTTTGAAAATTACTATTTTTTAAAGGTCTCTTAAGCTTGCATGAATTCATAAACTTTTAAATCAAGTATATAAATATACGAAAATAATAGATATGTCAAGTTTCAAACAGTAGTTTTCTAAAATTATTAGCGATAAACAATATTTTAAGCAAGGAGTTATCTTATTTGCCTATGGTCACTATAGTATTTTAAAGCGCATTTCTTATCCCAGCTTTTACAAGGGAAGGGTTTAAAAGGAGCTTGAATTTTTTCGCGCCCCTGGCATCAACAAAAGTATTGGTAAAAGTTAATTCCACTTTTTTTAAAATTTTAACATTTTTGTCCATTAATATAAAATGGTAATTCAAGGCTGCAAAAATAAAGCTCCGGTAATGACAAGTATTAACAGCGCTTTTTTCATTTAAGCTTTCCTTAAAGGCAGGCGATCTCCTATTTTAATATAATTTAAAGGATGAGAAAACTTTTAAAAAGAAGTTCAGGCTAAATCAGGCTTTCCAGGCTAAGATCCGGGTCTTTTTTATCGAATCCTTCTTCCGATTTAAGTGATTCAAAAAAAATTTCAATTACATCCTTATGAGTAACAAATTTATCTTTTAATAATTGCTTAAATTCCTCATAATCAGGCTTGTTGAAAAGCCGGTCGATTTCAGCTGCTTTTTTATTCAGTTGTTTGCAGTACTTCTCTCTAACAGTTTTTGCTGTTGTCCCTTTTGACTTGGCAACCCTGTTGGTTGCCTGTACTCTTGAATGTCCGTTTATTTCCATTTCAAATAAAACTTCGAAAATCTGAGATAATGCATTTGGTATGCCCGTGATATTAATACAGGTATTCTCTCCGGCGTTCGGGCTTTTCTTTTTGGAATGGCCAAAAAGGAGCTGGTTTAAAACGGAGTTTGGAGTATCAGTAAATGGTTCGGCAAAGTTTTTTAAGTGATTCCAAACCTTATCGTCTATTTCAATCCGATGCATTTTCATTTCAGACCCCCTGCCGGTTATAATTTTATTATTACACGAAAGTTTTTCTAATATGTCAAGTGCTTTATCATCTTGTTTAGACGGTTTTTCAACGGATCATTAGAACGTGTAAAAAGACCTGTAAATGATGATTCCCAGGATAATTGCTCCCAGCAGAAGGGAAAATATCAGTTGATCGGTATTAAACCTTTTCAAAATTATAACCTGTTTACGCCCATTATTCGGAACAAGAAGGTTGCATAATCTCCATCCTGTAAGCGTTCACAGGTGCTGCATATGTGCGTGATCAGGGCGATCAGCTATAGTCTGCTATGCTGGTTGCCCTGAGCGCGTGCAGATGCGGTGCTTGTGAACGCTTACCAAAATTATAACCTGGTTGCCGGTTATTCATTATCCAGTCCGAATGCGGTATGAAGAACACGAACTGCAAGTTCAGTGTATTTTTCTTCGATAATGCAGGAAATCCTTATTTCAGATGTGCTGATCATTATGATATTGATATTTTCTTTGGCCAGCGTGTGAAACATAATGGATGCAACCCCTGAATGGTTTTTCATTCCCACGCCGATTACAGAAATCTTTGCAATATTTTTATCCCCGAAAACATCCTGGGCTCCAATTTCTTCAGCAACCTTTTTTTCTATTTCCAGAGCTTTTTCAAAAGCTGCTTTAGGAACGGTAAATGTAAGATCTGTCTGCCCGCCTGCCCGGGTGTTTTGGATAATCATATCGACAAGAATGCCGGATTCAGAAATCGGTGTGAAAATTTTTGCCGCTATTCCCGGTTGATCCGGGACCTTTTTTAAAGTTATGCGGGCTTCATCTTTGTTATGTGTAACACCCGATACAACAAGTTGTTCCATACCGGAATCTTCATCAACAACCATGGTTCCCTCCTCTTCGTTAAATGATGATCTCACATGCAAGGGGATGCTGTATTTTTTTGCAAACCCGACAGACCGGATTTGAAGGACTTTAGCGCCAAGGCTTGCCATGTTAAGCATTTCATCATAGGAAATTTCTTTTATTTTCCTTGCCTTTTTGCAGATATTGGGATCAGCGGTATAGATTCCATCAACATCCGTATAGATTTCGCAAATGTCAGCCTTTATTGCTGCTGCGATGGCTACGGCAGATGTATCTGAGCCGCCCCGCCCGAGAGTTGTTATATTACCTTGAGTGTCACATCCCTGGAACCCGGCTACGACGACGATGCTTCGTTTTTTAATAAGCTCTTTGATACGGTTTGCACCAATTTCGAGAATTCGGGCATTACCAAAGGTATGATCAGTTACAACTTCAGCCTGGTATCCAAGCATGGACAGGGCAGGATATTCCATAGACTGGAGCATAATCGATAAAAGTGAGGCAGTAGTCTGTTCGCCGGTAGCAAGAAGCACATCAAGCTCACGTTTATTCGGTGTAGGGGTAACTTTCTTTGCCATTTCAATCAGGTTGTCGGTGGCGCCTGACATGGCTGATAGAATAACCACTACATCATTTTTCTGATCATAGGTTTTTGCAACTCGCTTTGCTACATTACGGATGCAGTCAATGTTCGCGACAGATGTGCCACCGAATTTTTGGACAATTAAACCCATTTACTCCTCTCATCTTTTTGTATGTTCCAATTTTTTTATCAGATTAATATTTTCTCGGCCGTGTGCAGTTATATTGATAATCCTCGATTCGTCATCTAAAATTTTAAATTTCATATCTATATAATCAGAAGTAAAATCATCCGGGAGTCTGTCTGCCCATTCAATTGCTGTTACATTCCCGCTATTAAGTATTTCGTAAAGACCTAATTCTTCTAATTCTAAATGATCTTCTATACGATAAAGATCGACATGAAACAATCGACAGCGGCCTGGATATTCGTTTATCAAAGTAAATGTCGGGCTGGTTATATAATATTTTTCAGAAACGTCAAGACCCTTTGCAAGCCCTTGTACGAAGGAAGTCTTTCCGCTGCCGAGGTCACCTGTCAGGGTAAAAGTAGCCCCTGCATTGAGCATTTTGCCTATATATATTCCTAAAGCCTGTGTTTCGTCAAGGGAATGAGTTGTCAGTTTCATTTAACAAGCAGTTTGATTTGAGAGGGAATTGCATTCATAACTTCAGTTGCCAGATAGCCGAAAGGTCCGATTTTTTTTGTCAGAGTGTCGGCGGCAGCGCCGTGAAGATATACACCCGCATGTGTGGCTGATTCAGGCGAATATCCCTGGGCAACCAGGCCTGCGATTATTCCGGTAAGAATATCCCCCATTCCGCCGGATGCCATCCCGGGATTTCCGGTGGGATTAATAAATATATTACCATCAGGGTGGGCAATTATCGTTCTTGCACCTTTTAATACAACATGGGCATTAAATTTTTCTGCAAATTCCCGTGCCCAGGTTATGCGGTCTTTCTGGACTGAACCGGCGGTTGAATCCATAAGTCTGGCCATTTCTCCGGGATGTGGCGTTAAAATTAAAGGGGCTTTTGCTTTTTTTAATATTTCAGTACTGCCCGCTATATTATTCAGTCCGTCCGCATCAATGACAATAGTTAACGGGCTTTCCTTTATTATTCGATGAACTAGTTTTTTCGTTTCAGCAGCTTCTCCAAGACCCGGTCCTATTACAAGGCATTTTTTTCCGGAAAGCAGATCCATAATCTTATTAAATGATGATTCCCCAACAATTCCGTTTTCAGTTTCAGGCAGGGGACAGGTCATTGCTTCAAGAACCTGTGTTTCTAAAACAGTGTTTAAGCTTTCCGGTATGGCGAGTGTGACAAGACCGGCACCTGAACGCATGACAGACATGGCCGTCATTGCAGCGGCTCCGGTTTTACCGACAGAACCTGAAACAACCAGAACATGACCGGTAGTGCCCTTGTGAGCATCAGGGATTCTGGGTCTAAAACTGGTACGAATTTTTTCCTGTGTCAGGAGGTGTTGTTTCGGTCTGATATTTTTTGCAATATAGTCAGGGATTCCGATATCGATTATTTCAAGATATCCCGTGTATTCAGCACCTGGAAAGAGTATATGGCCTGTTTTGGCAAATGCAAAAGTAGCAGTGGCTTGCGCACGGATACACGCGCCACAAACCTGGCCTGTATCAGAATTTAAGCCGGACGGAATATCTACCGAAAAAACAGGCTTGCCAAGGGCGTTTATAAATTCAATTACCTTCTTAAAATATCCCTTTACATCTGATTTCAAGCCGGTTCCGAGTAAAGCATCGATCCAGATTTCCTGATGGAGCATACCTGTTTTATGAGCCAAAAAAGATTGCTCATCGGGCATTTCAACAACAGGAATATTAAGAGGCGCCAGGAGCTTAAGGTTTGCCGCAGCATCTCCCTTAACCCCGGCACTTTCTGCAAGAAGATATACGGTTACGTCAGACCCTTTTTGAGCAAGATAACGGGCGATGACAAAACCATCTCCTCCGTTGTTTCCACGTCCTGCAATAACTCCTACATTTTTGTTAATAATATTGTCAAATTGATCAAGGAGTACACGCGTTGCACCCAGCCCGGCATTTTCCATGAGAACCCTGCCGGGGATGCCAAACGATTCAATGGTTTGCCGGTCCATTTGCTGCATTTCACTTGCTGTAACAAGGTACATTTATTTCTCCAATATCGAAGATGAGCACTTCGTTTGAAGAGCGGCCTTCGGCCTTGATGAGCGCTTCGCTCGATGACCGCTACGCTTGAAGAGCGCTTCGCTTGAGGCAAAAACTCAAGGCCGAAGGCCGCTCGTCGAGTCCCGAAGGGACGCTCTTCAAAGCCCGAAGGGCTGCTCCTCAAGCCACGAAGTGGCGCTCTATAATTCTTTTACCAGCGCCAGCATTTCCCTGACTGCTCTTTCCATCCCTACAAGCGCAGCTCTTGAGACAATGCTGTGGCCGATACTGAATTCGTCAATTTCTTTAAGTCCTTTAAATGCCTTTATTGTATTATAGCATATTCCATGACCGACATTGACGCCAAGCCTCAACTTGTATGAAAGCTTGATAGCATCAACAATCTTGCTGAAAGCCTGCTTTTTTTTCTTAGACGTTTTTGCATCACAGAATGTTCCGGTGTGAATTTCAACCATATTAGCATTTGCCTGATGGGCCAGCTTTAACTGCTCCGGTTTAGGATCTATGAAAATGCTGACCGGAATACCGCTGTTTTGCAGCATTCCTATGGTTTCAGTGACCGCGGTTTTGTGAACAACAAGATCCAGGCCGCCTTCGGTTGTAATCTCTTCACGTCTTTCCGGAACCAGAGTAACGAGGTCAGGCTTTATATCTAGTGCGATTCCAAGCATTTCTGTGGTTGAAGCCATTTCGAGAATAAGTTTGGTTTGAACAATTCTACGCAATATTCTGACATCACGATCCTGAATATGTCGCCTGTCTCCACGGAGATGAACTACTATGCCGTCGGCACCGGCAAGTTCAGCAAGAACTGCTGCTGCCACTGGATCGGGGTAAGAAACACCACGGGACTGTCTCAAGGTTGCAATATGATCGACGTTTACTGCTAAACCAGCCATCTATAACCTCCTGTACATTAAGCAAAAACCTATTTATTTAGCCAATATAAAACATGTCCAAATTATCTGAATGCGGCTTTTCAAAGCACTAAATTATTACGCTAATACGATTCAATAAGCTTCAAAAGCTCATTACTCTTTTTTTCCATCTTGCGAGCATCTTGCTCACTTTTTTCATGATCAAAACCAAAAAGATGAAGAATGCCATGTACGAGAAGCTGCGCAAAGCGTTCTTCGGTGCTGATTCCCGATTGCAATGCTTCCCGTCCGGCAGTTTCTATAGAGATTACTACATCACCAAGAAGTTGAGGATTTATATCTGAAAAATCGCCTTCTTTCATTGGGAAGGCAATAACGTTTGTGGGGCCGGATCGATTTAGATAATTTTTATTAAGGGTTTTAATTTCAGAATCATCGACAACAAGTATGGAAAGTTCTCCTTCAGGACTGCCCAAGGCGTTTAAGATGGCCTGCGCTTTCTTTTGCAATTTTGTTTTCGATAGTTTGTGTTTTTTTTGCCTGTCGTCTATAAGAATTCCCATTTTTCCCTTTTCCATTATTTGAAACACGGTTTTCGGGGTATTCTATTCTATGGTGGTGTATTCCATGTAATATTTTGTTAAAGCTTTTAGCAATACTGTGAAGATCTTTTAATGTAAGTTCACAGTTGTCGAGCTGGCCATCAGAAAATATTTTATTTATAAGATTTTGTACCAGGCCCTGAATTCTGGATGTTGTTGGATTGGTCAGTGTTCTGGATGCTGCCTCAACGACGTCCGCCAGCATGACAAGCCCGATTTCTTTGGTCTGTGGTAAAGGGCCGGGATAACTGAAATCATCAATATTTACAGCATCTTCTCTTTTTTGCTGTATTGCTTTGTCATAAAAAAATTTGATAAGGCTTGTACCATGGTGCTGCTGTATTGCATCGACGATAACCTGGCCCAGTTTATTTTTTTTAGCAATTTCAACACCATTTTTAATATGGGCAATCAAAATAAGGCTCGACATGGAAGGAGCAAGCTTATCATGCCTGTTTTTGCCGGTTGTCTGATTTTCGATAAAATACAAAGGTTTGCCAATTTTTCCAATGTCGTGATAGTACCCGCAGACTTTCGCAAGGAGGGGATTGGCTCCGATATCAGTTGCGGCTGCTTCAACCATGGAACCAACAATAACAGAATGGTGATAAGTCCCGGGCGCCTCCATCATAAGCCTGCGGAGAATCGGCTGATCAAGGTTTGCAAGTTCAAGGAGCTTTATATCTGTTGTATAGTCAAAGGCAATTTCTATAAGAGGGGCTATACCGGCGGTAATTATGCCTGCACCAATTCCTCCCAGAAATGCAAAGCCTGAATCCCATAAAAGTTTGGATATTGAAAAGTCCGTCATATAGAGGTCAGTCGCAACGACAAGTACCACATTCAGCAATCCGAGTTTTGCACCGGCTTTTATAAATACTTTGCGTTCTCTGCAATCACGTATCCAGTATGCAGCCATCGTGCTGTTTATTAGAAAAAACAGGAAAGATTCAAAACTGTTTTGAAATATAGCGGCGATACATATCGCTATCACCATGGCAAATGGTATGGCGATTTCAAGCCCCAGAAACAGGCATATTATCA
>Ga0255365_10305_pt1 | contig 12759 bp, 10 predicted proteins | sample ANMaggSeSYBR01J3_FD_182089 | JGI IMG/M metagenome (GOLD analysis project Ga0255365, IMG submission 182089) | Sediment cell enrichment communities from methane seep in Santa Monica Basin, California, United Staets - ANME aggregate JGI... | ecosystem: Environmental > Aquatic > Marine > Cold seeps >... | reverse complement strand
CAAAGAGGCGCAGGGATGTGTTGTTTTTCTCTGCGAGCCTCTCTGATATATGCGGTTTTTCATGACTGTCCGGTATAAATATTCATTTCATCTCTTCCAACAATTCCGCCAGATCCCTTCCCTCTATTCCGTTAGCATTCATGAAATCTTTAGCACTTTTTGTAAACCCTGCTTTTGATATCATCAGGAAATGTTCTTCTCGTTTATCGTTGTACCAGTCTACAAGAGTGCGTTTGTCCAGCAATTTCCTGATATCTTTTACTCGCAGGGGTCTGCTGTTCCATTTTACCTCGCCCAGAAGTACCCTGTAAGGTTTCTCTCCGATGGCTGCAATATCGATCTCATCGCCCCTGCGGTTCCACCACGCACCTAACTTTACCGGTGAAAAAGGCAGGTTCTCAAACACAATATTTCTTGCAATTTGTTCAAAAACAGGACCAATAAAGGATGAAAGTGACGTTTTTATCCTGCCAAAAACCATGTCATACTTGCCTGATTCAGTGAAGGACATGTTCGGATTTATAAATCGGAACCAAAAATGTACTATCTGGTCTTTTATTGCATATCTTCCCATTTTTGTTCCTTTTATAATGGGCGCTCTGCGCTCTATGATCTCATAAGTGTTCACAAGGTCATACAGGTAACGGCTCAGGCTCTTCATTTCGATGCCTGTAGTGTCAGATATCTCCTTTAATGTGCCTTTGCCGGATGATATCGCTTCAAGCACGGAAAAATATGTCGTGTAGTTGTTCCCGAATTCGCTTATTAGTATTTGCTTTACTTCGTCCTTTAGAATGGCATTCTCACTTAGGATGAGCGTTCTTACCACATCTTCGTAGGTAGTAAGGCCGTAGTCTTCTATCAACTGGTAATATCTGGGCACGCCTCCAAAAGTTGCATATAGTGCTATAATTTCTTCTTCATTCGTAAATCCCAGGTCCTTGCAGATATTTCGTATATGCTTGTATGAAAGGGGTTTGAGGTCAATACGTGAAGTTGCCCTGCCATAGAGCGGTTCTTTTGCATTTATGAATATATTTTTCATAAGTCCAATATATGATCCTATAAAAACCAGTAATATTGGAGTATCGACATGATACATATCCCAGTATTTCTGGAATATGGAATAAATCGCAGGGTCAACATATGTGAAGTTCTGGAATTCATCGAATACAACTTTGATATGATTTACTTTTGAATATTCGAACAGGAATCTTATAAGATCATCCCAGTTTGAGAATTCAGGTACAAATCCGCTCACTTCGGTTTTTAATATATCGGAATATTCCCGAAGAAGCAGTGAACTTGTTTTTTTGTCTACAAAAAAGTAGATGGAATCCATTGATTCTATTATAAGCCTGGTTTTGCCCACGCGCCGTCTCCCAAACATCACAAGCATGTGAGCATGCTTTTCACTGAGTTGTTCAAGGTTTCTGATTGCCTGTAGTTCGTTTTTCCTGTTTTGAAATTTCATGGTATGTAATTCTATCTTTTAGTATAATACTATTTTGTAGAATTAAGTTCTGGTGATGGCAGCATCACAAGAGCAGTCATAATTACGCCTGATGAAACCACAAACAGCAAGATGATGGCTAAAAGCTTTTTAGTTTTTTGTTTCGTTTTTCACACTCTATTGATATTTCATCCTCTTCACACTTGAGCCCACACCTGTAAGAAAAAGAGATAAGGCACCCAACATCGAAGTCTGCCCCTGTGACAGGTATCCGGCAATAAAACCCACTGCACCGGCAGCAAATATGTCGGTTCCAACAATTAACAACAACTGTGCCATGTTAGCTCTATTCAGTAGCTTGGATTCGATTTCCATTATTCCACACTCCCATTCCAATGGTCAGGACGATGCAGAGATCATTCCTACAACCAGTATGACAAATAACCCTAAAAACAGGGTTAGTGTCGTGAACAATAATGTTTCCCTTTCGATTAACATAAGATCATTCCTTCCTTTGTTCATCTGCCATTACCTCACAGATAATTCCTTATGGATTGTTTTAACAGGAACCTTTTTAGTATCTCATTGAAATCCGAAGGTTTTTCCATATTCGCAAAATGCCCGGCATTGGTCATTTCAACGAGCTCGAAGTATGGCTTATTTCCCATTATTTCCAGTACAGGACCCAGGTTTTTATTTATCTCCTTATCCTTCCCGCCCCTGATCAACATCATCGGGATATCGTGCCTGCAAATTGTATCCATGTAGTCATAATCAGCGATGTTCATAGTGATCAGCTCAAGTGCGTTCTTTGATACCATTTCATACATCGGTTTCAATCGGGTACGTACAGCCTTATCCTTTGAAGCAGATATGCCAACAAGCCATGCGATCCCTTTCGGACCTAAAAACCGCATCATTGTAAGTAACATCCTATGGGTGAAAGGGGAAGTATGAAGTCTGGCCGTAGTGCCGAAAGTCGTCAGTGATGACAGCAAACCACCGTTAATCTCCAGTAATTCATAACCAACTAATCCACCCATCGAGTTACCCACAAAATGAACCTTGTTGATACCCAGATGTGCCAAGAGAGCCTGCACATCCCTGGCCATCTCCCTTACTGAATAATCAGCCTGGGTTGGATTGACAGGAGCTGATGAGTTTCCGTGACCGCGCAGGGAAATTAGCAGTACCCGGTAATTCTTTGCAAAATATTGCTGCTGCATTTCAAACTGTCGCAGGTTGCTCCCCAGTCCATGCACGAAGAGTAGGGTGTCTTCATTATCAACACCTGAAAGCGAATATTCCATCTCAACATGGTCACCAAGTTTAGCCTTTTCAATTTTCATACAATCACCTTTCCCTGTTGGATATGGATTTGTAAATCCTGATGTTCTCACTCACTCCTCAGTGCATCTACGGTATTCATCCTGGCAGCCTTATTTGCAGGATACACGCCTGCGATCAGTCCTACAATAACAGATACACTAAATCCTACCACTATCAGTTCCAGAGGGAATACAATTGGCAGTTTCATTAACATCTGTGCACCATAAGCACCCGCAACACCCAATCCAGTGCCAAGCAGTCCGCCGAACACACTTAAGACTATAGATTCCACAATGAACAGGAACAGGACATTCCAATTGGTGAAACCCAGTGACTTTAGAATACCTATCTCACGGGTACGTTCTGTTACTGTTACCAGCATTATGTTCATGATACCAATTGAGCCTACGATCAATGCGATCAAAGAAACAGCAGTGAGCAGTGCCGCCAGAGCACCAGATATTTGGCCCAACCTCTCCAGATCATCTGCCTGGTTCGTTATAAAATATGGTTTTGCATCTTCATCATCCATATCACGTGTAGGGACACCAAAATGACGGGCCAGCCGTTTATCAATTTCCTCATCTGTTTCCTTTATAGTATCCAGGCTGGATGACATGGCAAGGAAAGCTCCATAATCATTCTCTCCCAGTATCTCATTTAATGTTGAAACCGGAATTAAGATCACATTATCTCCAATCCCGGATGGAATAAACGATTCTTTTGATTTTTCAATTATCCCCTTGACCATGAACTTCTTGGTAATACTATTGCCATCGTTTGTATGAAATGTGACGTCAATAGAATTTTGGGTGAAAATTTTCCTGTCAAATTTATCATACGCTATATCATTGCCAATGACAGTTACATACTTGTCCTTATCGGTTAGGAAAGCTCCATCTTCCAGTTCAATATTTGCAAGTTCTTCCATATCTTCAGTAACTCCAAGCACACCAACACGTTTGGAAGTGGAATAGTACGTGACTTTGGCAGATTCTTGCTTATAAGGTGAAATGCCCACTATACCACGAGTATTATCGATCAGTTTCATTTCATTGTCATGGAAAAGGTTTGGTTCCTTGCCAAATACTACGATATAGTTTGAGCCTGCATTCAAAGATACGTCTGCAAAATACTGGTTGAAACTGGCTCCCAGTGATACATTGGCGATCACTGCGGCCACGCCAATGACAATCCCAAGGGTAGTGAGGATGGACCTCATCTTAGCACCTTTTATGCTTCCCGCAGCGATACGCAGGGACTGTACAATGTTTACCATCCGCTTCACCCCTTATTGCTGATGTTTCTTACGTCTGTACATCACCAGGCTTGATATCACGAATATGGCAAGCAGAACGCTGATACTTGCAAATCCGGTACCACTGTTTGGCTTTTCAGTGACAATTGACAGATCCAGGTCGTTAAGGGAAGTCTCATGCTGGTTGATTCCACTCCTGTACTGGGCGATCAAAGCAAGTTCTTGCTGGTCTAAGACATCATCTGATACTACCTGTGCATCAAATTCCACAGTAAACAGTTCATCATGGTCCATGGACCCTATGAAATATTCAACTGGTGAGAATTCGATACCCTCTGCCTGGGGTCTAACCGATACCGAGGTCAGTGTATTGGGATGGATATTGACTACATCAAATTCAATGGTCGTCATACCATTATCAATAGTCAGAGGTTTGGTAGGGATCACCTTGATACCTGCCGAATCGACCTTGACAGGAATATTCCATCTATAATTGTATGTATGGGAACTTCCGACCACAATAAATTCCAGATGTTTGGTACCGTCCCTGGCAGTGTCATCTACCTTGATATTATATGTAAGGTCTACAGTATCTCCCGGTCCGAGGATACCGGTATCATGGTATGGATCGCTGTTTACCCGAATATCATCTGTACCTTCAAGTGTTGCAGACCTTACCCTGGCATTTGTATCATACACTTTACCGCCAAAGCTGATGGAATACTGGGTTGCGGTATTTTTTAATGTAAAAATTACGGTCCCTTTATCACCCGGCATCAGTACTTCAGGTTCTGTTGTGATCTGTTCAAGCTGGATGGTCCCTTTGCTGTCAAATGTATCCGAACCTGAACCGACCCAGATATTAAGGGTCTCCTCATTCCAGGTCGTGCCTTCATTATCCTGGTAGTGTACCTTTATCGATCTGGTACCAGGCCTTGCATTTTCATCTACATACAAGTGGTATTCCAGTGATGCATGTCTATCTGTTGATAAGATACCAATATTCCTTACAGCATCATCTCCAGCATCCAGGGAAAATGGATATTCTGGGATAAGTTCTACTGAAACATCTTCAGCCCTTGTGTTACCGACATTTTCAATCTTTATCCATACGTTTACATATTGCCCGATCTCTGCAGGATTCGGGTCACATTGTACGATATCTGCCCTAAGTGCAGCAGCACTTGCCGAAACCGGGGTCATGGACATTGCAAATATCAATGCTACTAAAAACAAAGATCCCAGCAAATTCATATATTTCCTTATACTTTTCATAACTCCTCACCTCAATTATTTTCTATTACTCCATCTTTCACCAGCACCATCCTGTCTGCAAATTCTGCAATCTCAGGATCGTGTGTGATCATAACAATTGTCCGGCCCTGGTCATGCAGGTCGGAGAACATTTTCATGATTTCATCAGTAGTCTTTGAATCCAGGTTCCCGGTAGGCTCATCTGCAAGTATCAGCATAGGGTCATTTATTAGAGCCCGGGCAATGGCCACCCTCTGGCACTGTCCGCCTGAAAGTTCGGTGGTCTTGTGGTCCATACGGTCTTTCAAGCCCACAAGTTCCAGTAGGTCTCTTACTTTTGTACTGACATCAGTACCATTCTTTTTACTAGCAAATGTTGGTAGTTCCACATTCTGGTAAGCAGTCAACCTGGGAATCAGGTTGAAGGTCTGGAATACGAACCCGATCTCACGTCCCCTGAGGTGTGCAAGCTCATTATCCGATATCTGATTTATGTCCTGGCCTTTAACAAAGATCTGTCCCGATGTGGGCCTGTCAAGGCATCCGATCATGTTCATCAATGTGCTTTTGCCAGAACCCGACGGACCCATAATGGCAAGGAATTCGCCAGTTTTGACTGTTAGGTCAATGCCATTAAGGATTGGTATTTCCATACCTCCCCGCTGATAACTTTTCCTTACATTGATAATATCAATGACTGTGTCACCATCCGCAGACGATTCATTAACAATTTGTTCTTCCATATTTTCCACCTTATTCATATAGTGTGTAATTATTCATAAACTAGTCCATTTTTAGACAAGTATAGTTTTTAATCTGTGCTATTAGTATTTATGCCTTTCGATTAATCGACGGATTTGGAAAAATAGTACGTTTTTGTACAAGACAATCGTCGTGGATTTTGTTCTGATTGTTCTAATGGAGGTAGCTGGTCGATAGTGTTGATATAAGCAATTTTAGATTCCACAGGCCCAAAATGCATCCCGCCACCTATCAACCAGATGGAGCATAGTATGCGGCTTTTTATCCACAGACTCCTTCACGACTTCAATATAATGCAGATTCCAGCTTACTCATGTGCGAGGACAAATTGCCGTGAGTGAGCCCTGCCTGGTGCATGAAAAATGGTGTAAAAAAAAGACTTGAGGAGAAACAGAGTTTATTCATACTTCCCTTTTTAAGATTGTATAGATAAATATAAGTTTGATATAATGCTAAAGTATAATGATTACACGAACTCAAGTTCGGATATCAACGATTTATATACAAAAGAAATAGGGAACAATGAGAAAGACAAAGATATTTATTAGTTCGGTTATAACTGGTTTTGAAAAATATCGAGATGCTGCAGAGGATGCTATTGCAGAATTAAATTTAGATAAGGGATTTAACTTTAAAGCAATACGGATCGAACCCAACAAATCTCCTGCAATGAACAAGTCTTCTCAAAAAGCATGTTTGGATGAAGTTAAAGCGTGTGATATTTATCTTGGCATTTATGGGGCGAGTTATGGATGGGATGACAGTCCTGTTGGTATTTCTCCAACGCACGAGGAATTTCGGGATGCTAAAAAAGGTAAAAAAAAGTGCCTCATTTTTGTCGAGAAGGTAGAAAGGATAAAAAGAGATCCTCAACAGAATGAATTTCTGAACGAAGTTGGAGATTATATCGAGGGGCGATTTTGGAATAAGTTCGAAACATCAGAGAAACTAAATCACTTAATATATCGTTCATTGCTAAAATTAATGGAATCTAATTTTAAAGATATTTTACCAAACTACTTAAAATCTCTTTCAATGAAATATAAACAAATCGACAGACCAATAGTAGAAAATGCTGATTCGCTTCCTACAAGTGAGGTCGTGCAACTTGAATTGAGAGAAGAAAAGAAAAAAGAAGAAAATAAATCCCAAATAGAATATGATGGAATCGAAAGGCATTCAGAGGAATCGTCTAAAAGTCTGATATTCACTGATGCAATTAAAGATAAGTTAAGACTACTTATTATAGGTGATCCAGGTACTGGGAAAAGTACTTCTCTACAATGGGTAACCTATTCATACGCAGAACAGATTTTGAGCCATTCTCAAAAAGAACTTCCTGTGCCTATTTATATTGAGCTAAAATGGTACAACGACAGTCTTCTTAAATTGATCGCAACATATTTTGGGGAGAATGGTGTTGTGTGCGATGAAGAAACTATAGTTGATTGGTTTAAAAAAGAAAAATTCATATTTCTTTTCGACGCTTTTGACGAGCTCGATGAATATTCAACATGTTTGAAAGATATTAAAGATCTTATAAGTGTGTGTTCAGGAGAAAGTCGATTCGTTGTCACTTCACGAAAAATGGAAAGTCTCAAAGATTTCAAGAGCTTAAATTTTGAAAGTGTTGAGGTCAAACATCTTTCAAATCCCCAAATGGAACTGTTTACCGAAAAGTATCTCGGTAAAGAGAAAGGAAACAAGTTATTAAAGGAATTAAAGGGACATAATCTACTAACAGAAGCCAGAAACCCATTGATACTTTGGTTCATGATATTGGAATTCCAGAAAGACGAATCACAAATATCCACAAATAAAGGAGTGCTTTTCAAAAATGTCATAGAGCACCATTTTTTGAAAGAATGGGATGAAAAAGTTATCCCTGCAAAATTTGACCGGCAGAAATATGCAGATCTTAAGATAGAAGTTCTTTCGAAATTGGCTTTTTTTATGGTGGTGGAGGAAGACTCAGTAAAAATTGAAGAGAGCAAGGCGAAAGATATCATAGATGATTTTCTTAAAGATGGCAGAAATGACTATATAAATATACAGGAGGAAATACTAAGGCAATTATTTAAATCTCATATTCTTATAAAAGTAGTCACAAAGGTAAGTTTCTGGCATAAAAGTTCCAGAGATTACTTTGCAGCTTTAAAACTGGTCGAAATATTCCAGAGAAATCCTGAAGGATTCATGTCCCAATACGCTACAGAGAGATGGGAGGGGGCTATACTTTTTTTAGTAGGAATAATGGATAATCCCTCGGATTTTGTCGATCGCTTGGTACAGCCATTCTGGCGGGATATTATAAAATATAGAGATGACAGTATGTTTCGATTGTCTCTGGCTGCAAAATGTATAGGCGCGAATAATAGAGTTAGTATTGAAACGCAAGAGAAGGTTATAGAGCAATTAACAAGAATTATCCAGATGTGGGAATCAGAAGAGAAACATCCGTCACCCAAGTTCATAGTGTATTCTCAATTTTATACACATCTTGAAGCTTTTCAAGCCTTAGGAGAAATGAAATCTGAAAAAGCTGCAGATTACTTAGGGGAATATCTTGAATCTCACGAACATGGTCAACGTGCTGTCAATGCAATGCGAAATGTGCCATTAACAAAGAAAGCTCAGAATTCGTTGTTATATGCTGCCTTACAACATAAAGATGGAATTGTAAGAACGTATGCAACAGAAATTTTAGTCGATAATATGTCGCAAGAGATTGAATCGAGACTACTCCAAGTACTCAACAACAGACAAGAAACAAGTAGGATTCGTAAATATGCTCTTTATACATTACGGGGAGGTTATTCCTTTGATTCTTTTAGTAGTCTCTCGAAGATTAAAAAATATTCTGACGAAGTTATTTGTTCAATGGTTAAATTAGCGTTAGAAGAATCGGTGAAAGATTTAAGAAGTAGTGTAGCATCTACTTTAGGTACTTATGGGGGCGATGATAGAGTAGAATGGATAATTAATCCACTAATTCAGGCTCTTCTTAAGAATCCTGATACCAACATCCGTGGCAATGCTGCAAATGCGCTATTTTACTATAGCACCCCTTATGTTCGGAAAGCTCTGGTTCAAGCCTTAGATGATGAGAGTTCAAATGTTCGAGCTAGATCAGCGTACGCATTTGCATATATTGGTATTGGGACACAAGAAGAGGAGGAGGAAGTATCACGGAAATTATTGAGTTTATTTAATGACCACGATAATACAGTAAGAATAAATGCGATATTTGTATATGGGCGTAAACGGAGAAATCCCAGGGATGATGAACTATCTCAGTTAATTAATCTATTGAAAGATGAAAATAATTCAATTCGCTATTTCGCAGCCGAAGCGTTGGGATTTTTGAAAGCGGGAATCGCTCTTGAAACATTAAAACAGATGGTTCGTTATGAGAAGTTCGCGTATACATGGGCTTCTGCTATATGGGCTATACTTCAAATTGAACCGAGTTTTTCCGCAGTTATCAAGGAAAATGGATGGGAATCTCCATATATCATTATGCTCTTTGATGATGACATAGATAAACGGAAGTTAGCAGTAGAGGTTCTAGGAAGAATAGGTACTGAAATCGCTCTTCCATTTCTCAAAAAAATAAATGAGGATCACGAGAAAAGAAAAGACATGGATAGCGAATTGTTCTATTCAATTTACGATATTGAGGAAAGAATCAAGAATATGTAATTTTGCCGATAGCGTAAAACAGAACTTATCTGGCGAAGGTTAAGTGTATCCCTTACATCTCACTTTCCGCAGGTATCTACAAAAATTCAATAATTTCTTTTGATAGCGTTTCTGTCAATTTTATGCTCATGAGAGACTGTCGGAAAAATGATCTAACCGGGATATCTTAAATATTGTTTGAAAGCAAAACGCTATGATGAGGCGTGCTGCAATTATTTCCTAAGTTTAAATGTCTCGAAATGTGGATTTTTCCAATAGTTTCCATGAAATATTAACTCTAATAACTCTAATATCAAAAACACCGCAATTTTGTCCATAAACAACACATACTTATAAAATATAAATATAATCGGATTTTTAAAAACGCTATCAGGAAAAATAATACGAATACTCATTTGACCTGCGGAAAGTGAGTTACATAATTGTGGATTGTAAATACTGAAAGCCGATGCACTATCTATTTTCGTGCCCAATCCTTTTGGTAAAAGCGAAAACAGCATAAAGCGATAGAAAAACTTATGCACATTTAAGATACCCCGGACAGAGCGAAGCGCCGTCCTGGGTCGTTGACTTTGAGGCAAATACATGGGATTTCATAGATTTTGGCACCATTTTTTGGGGTGTACTCCACCATTATGTAAACATATGGTTATGCCCATGTTTATCTTTTTTTTCGATTATCCTTGCCTTTAGAATAATCTCATCCCGCGCTTCAAAATCGACTATGATCCGGTCTTTGTAATTGATGTTGTGCACAATACCTTCATTAAACAACCATGATACAATTGACATTCCATATTCCGACATTGGCAATGAAACCGTTTCGCGTTTCCATTTCGGGAGTTGCCTATATATCTCATTCTTAAGTTCATCAAATCCCAAACCATTTTTTGCAGAGACTGCAACAGGATTTGGAGTAAGGTACCCTACATTTTCGAGTCGCTCTTTCAGTTCATTTTCTGTAATTCTGTCAATTTTGTTCAGCACAGTGATTATAGGCACTCCTTTTATTTGTTCCCAAAATGTGTCATGCGAAGTGACAAGTTTTTGCCGCATGATGTCAGGAGATTCACTGGCATCAACAACTAGCAGGATGACATCGGCAAGGAATATCTCGTTCAGTGTTGAACGAAACGCATCGATCATCCAGTGTGGGAGATCTTCAATAAAGCCGACCGTATCAGTCAAAAGTACACGGCGCCCACAGATATTCAGCGCACGTGTTATTGGCAGGAGTGTTGTGAAAAGCATATCTTCAACGTGTACATCTTCATCTACAAGTGCATTGAAAAGGGTGCTTTTTCCTGAACTGGTATAGCCTGCCAGTGATACAATTGAAAAACCATATTCATGCCGCTTGATCCGCAGTGATTCGTTGTCTTTTTGGACACTTGCAAGCTCTTTTTTTATTCGGTTTATCCTGCTCCTGATGTCCTGCTCATACGAATCCTCATAACTCCCAAGTCCCATAAACCCGGGACGCTCTTCCTTTTTAAGAAGTGACATGATCGCCTTTGCTTTTGGGAGTTCGTACTGTAATTTTGCAAGTTCGACCTGAAGTTTAGAACGTTTTGTGGTTGCCCGCTTGGCAAATATTTCAAGTATCAACTGGAACTTGTCAATTACTTCACACTTGCAGGTCTCGGATATGTTGTATATCTGTGTTGTACTCAACTGGTTGGAAAAGATTATCCCATCGGCTCCCAACTCTTCCATCATCAAGGCAAGTTCTTCAACCTTTCCACGCCCGATCTGGTATTTCCTGTCAGGTCTTCTCGTTTGTGTAACATCGCCAACCACTTTGTAGTTTGCAGATCTTGCCAGATCCTGCAATTCAATAAGTTTTCGTATGTTTCTTGACTCATCGTTTGTGGGTTCATTTCGCTGGACAAGTATCACACGTTTCATAGTTCATGAGTCCTTCAAACAGTCTACAATTGTAATTTTAATTCTAACTATGCTTTCAATTGTAACAAAATTCTATCAACTCTCGATTCCGAGTTCACTTAAAAGAAGATTTCGTGTGCAAAGTGATATATGGTGCGCCAGTTCGATCGAACTACGATCGCCCAGTGATTCCTGATACTTAAACTCGCGCGAAAACATGCTCGCAACCACTCTTTCCGGCTGGTTATACATTTCCCCATGCTCGGTAATGATAGTGCCCCCAAACTCGATCTCTTTTGCAGTATCTTCAATGACTTGTATGATATCCGTTAACTCAGGTGCTGAGTCCAGCCAGAATGGTTTGATCTTGATCTGGTTCACTCTCTCAATATGTTCGGCAGTGATTGATACGGATACAGCTGCACATACCATGTAATAGCGATCATTGATCTTATGGCGTCCTGATATGTCAACTGCAATTATGTTGTACATTTGTGTAGCTCACATTTTTGGGTTGGCTGGTTGAACTTCTGGTGCTCTTTCAATAATATTGTAACTTACTTTCCGCACATCTCAAAACCGCTTTAATCGTATTTAAGTTAGACTTATTTTCCGGATATGGAAATCCTTATGTGCTTACTCACTTCTCAATGTTTCTACCTGTTTCATTTTTCCAGTTCGCACCCCGCGCCAGCCCCGCTGTTTGTGTGAAGATTGCATGTGAGCGGTGGCCTAGTGTCGAGTCAACCATACAATATCGCTAGATATATTATCTGACACTGTTCCATTTCCCAGTTATTTTTAAGATGCAGATTTACACTGATTTACGCAGATTTAAGGTTGCATATGCGTAAATCAGTGTAAATCTGAGTCTAATATTATTATTGAAATAATTCGATTTTAGAATTGTGCCCTATGCCCTTCATAATCTGACACTTGAAGGTTGACTCGACACTAGGGTGTTGTTGGACGCAGCCGGTGAAGGCCATGGCCGTTAAAAAATAAAATTTATGAAACATTGCACCGCAAAGTTAAGGTTACAATGTCTTTGTGGACTTTGCGGTGAAACCCTTAATGTCAACCTTCAATCTGCGTGCATCTGCGTCTTTTCATA
>Ga0255365_10301_pt1 | contig 12829 bp, 8 predicted proteins | sample ANMaggSeSYBR01J3_FD_182089 | JGI IMG/M metagenome (GOLD analysis project Ga0255365, IMG submission 182089) | Sediment cell enrichment communities from methane seep in Santa Monica Basin, California, United Staets - ANME aggregate JGI... | ecosystem: Environmental > Aquatic > Marine > Cold seeps >... | reverse complement strand
ATTGCCTGGAACATTGTTACGGCCTGTGCGGACGGCGGAGCAAAATGTATTGAGTTCACCGACAGAGGTGATAGAGCCATTAGTGTCTTCACTAAGCTGGCTGAATACAGAGACGCCGAGCGCCCTGATATTATTCTCGGTGTCGGCTCGATTTGTGATTCTCCAACTGCTGCGATGTATATCGCTGCCGGTGCGGATTTTATAGTTGGGCCGCTTCTCGATGAAGAAACTGCCAAGCTTTGTAATAAGCGTAAAATACCGTACTCGCCCGGCTGCGGTTCTGTGACTGAAATCCACAAGGCCCATGAGTTGGGGGTTGAAATTTGCAAAATATTCCCCGGTGCCCAGGTGGGGGGGCCGGCATTTGTAAGATCAGTCAAAGGCCCATGTCCGTGGACCGAGCTAATGCCCACCGGCGGAGTATCACCCACTAAGGAAAGTTTAACTGAATGGTTTGATGCGGGTATTGCGTGTGCTGGTATAGGCTCAAAGCTGATTACCAAAGAGCTTGTCCGAGCCGGAGACTGGGCAGGCATTACAGCAAAAGTCAAAGAAACTATAGAGCTTATTAAACAGATATTGGGATAATAAAATGTGAGAAAAACTGTTTGTAGTGCTGACAACTTGTGTTACACTCAAAATAAAGTAGCCATTCGTGTATTAGCTGAAGTTTATTAAGGACAATGCCATGATCAGAATCGACAGAATTTCCGGAAATTTTCTTCATACGTTCACATATCGTAAAAATCGATATATACATAAAATTATTCTCTCCGCTTTTATTATAATGTTGTGGATAGCAATGGGTTCGGTCTGGGCTATGGAAGCGACATCAGGCAAAGCCTCAAACAGCAAGGGTAAAGACGCTATGAAACCACTGAACCGTTTTCCGCGGATGGTGCAGGAATATTTCGTGGATCAGCTTCGCCAATTCGAGAAGCAGGCCGATCAGCGACAGGCCCAACTGAAAACAAAAGCCGACGCCAATGCCTACGTCGAAGAGGTTCGTGAGAAGATTCAGGAAAGTTTCGGTCCCTGGCCGGCAAAGACGCCACTCAATCCTCGGATCACAAGTGTTCTCGAAAGAGATACCTACAAAATTGAAAATTTAATCTTCGAGAGCCGTCCGGGTTTTCTGGTTACGGCTAACCTGTACATACCCAAAGGACGGAAATTTCCGCTTCCCGGCGTAGTGGGTACGTGCGGTCATTCATCCAACGGCAAGATGGCAGGGTACTATCAGTCTTTCGCCCAGGGACTGGCACGACTGGGGTATGTCGTATTGATATTCGACCCTATCGGCCAAGGCGAGCGGCTGCAGTATCCGGATGAAAATCTGAAATCAAAGATCGGCGTAGGGGTACGAGAACACCTCTATTGCGGCAATCAGCAGTTTCTGGTGGGTGAGTTTTTCGGTTCATGGCGTTCCTGGGACGCTATCCGGGCGTTAGATTACCTGTTGACGCGAAAAGAGGTTGACCCGAAACATCTCGGCGTAACCGGTAACTCCGGCGGCGGAACAATGACCACCTGGTTGTGCGGAGTTGAAAACCGCTGGACAATAGGGGCGCCAAGCTGCTTTGTAACAACCTTTCGCCGTAACCTCGAAAATGAACTTCCGGCCGATACCGAACAGTGTCCGCCGCAGGCATTGTCGCTGGGGCTGGACCACTCCGACTTTCTGGCTGCTATGGCGCCCAAGCCGGTTATCATCCTGGCCAAAGAAAAAGACTACTTCGACGTCCGCGGCAGTAAAGAGGCATATCAACGCCTGAAACATCTTTACCAATTACTCGGTGCAGAAGACAATATAAAGTTGTTTGTCGGGCCAACGTATCATGGCTACTCCCAGGAAAATCGCGAGGCTATGTATCGCTGGTTCAATCGCGCCACCGGTATCTCAAACGCTCGAACAGAACCCGATCTTATAGTGGAAAAAGATGAAACGCTCCGATGCGCCCCAGACGGACAAGTCTGCCGTCTGAATTCACGAACAGTTTATTCCTTTACGAAAGAAATGTCCGAGGCATTGGCGAAAAAGCGACCGAAAAACCTTGCCGGCAAAAAGCTCCGGCAGAGTATTGTCCAGACCCTGCGTCTGCAAAACCAGATACAACAGCACCTGGAAAATACGGTTCCGGAATATCGTATCCTGCGCAACCGGTCAGGCCGCAAATATCCAAAGCGCTACGCGACGTTTTATGCAGTCGAATCCGAACCGGGGATTCACGCTCTGGTATATCGTCTTAGCAACAAACGGCTGATGTCCCGTCCGCCCAGTGGACAAAAACGGGCGATTTTATATGTGGCCCATCAGTCCAGCGATGCCGAACTTCGTAACGAGCCGCTGATCACGGAACTGCTCAAGGCTGAGCCGGACTCGGCATTCTATGCCTGCGATGTACGCGGTATCGGTGAATCGCAGCCGGACACATGCAGGCAAAACTCTTTTTTAACACCCTACGGCAGCGATTATTTCTATGCCAGTCACTCTGTTATGCTCGACCGGCCCTATATCGGGCAGAAAACTTATGATGTGCTGCGAGTACTCGATTGGCTTAAAAGCTGTGGGCACGAAGAAGTGCATATAGTCGGCAAAGGCTGGGGTGCTCTGCCTGCCACCTTCGCCGCGGTTTTGTCGGAACATGTCAAACAGGTTACGCTGAAGAATGCCCTGACTTCCTATTCCGACATTGCTGAGTCGGAAACATATAACTGGCCGTTCTCGACTTTGCTGCCGAATGTTTTGAAGTATTTCGATTTGCCGGATTGCTATCGGGTACTGCGCGAAAAGGAGCTGCGACAGATTGACCCATGGGACGAAAATGCCCGGTAATTTCCGGGGCAGCCACTATACTCATTCCAAATTATGTAGGATGGGCTTCAGCACATGCTGTTTATCTGCCGGCGATGCCGATTTTATGATCCGCAGGTCTCAAACCCTTTTTGAACCCGTCTATACCAATAGGATTGGGGTTATATATGCCCACGAACTCGACCTTGCTCTTGGCCGGTATCTTATGCACCATACCCATACACCAATAGCTGCCGTTGATAAGAAGACGGCGGAACCCCTCACTTTGAAAATCGCCTGCATGTCCCATAGTCGTAGTGAAAACCCGAGCCGATTTACCTGAAATCCCTGTATAGGTTTTGAGCCAGGCTACCGGCACCAGTTTTGTGCCGGGCTTAGGTTTGTCCCGCGGGCTCATTCCCGTAAGAACTTGCCCCATAATCAGAGGTTCGCAGTTGCCGTGCAAAGTGGTAATGGCATAAACATCCGACGGCCCCCAAATATCCGCACAACCTCTTACGACAGGATGAGCCTTCATCCCTTTTGCAATAAGCCCACGAGTACTTTCCTTTTGATGACGGCCATAATGGTTGACCCATGTTTCCCCCAGTACCTGACGTCCATAGCCCCCGTCTAAATCCTTACTGCGAAAACTGTATTTGGCATAAGGGCTACGCTTGTGTTTTGAATAATTGAAAGGATGTGTTGAGGTTCTCAAGCCCATAATCGCTCCGCCGGACTCGGTGTAATCGATGATATATTTCATTTGTTCGTCGGGGAGTTCGCGAAAACGCAGAAAAATAACCATCAGATCGGCGTCTTTGAGCGAATCAAGGCCGGGGATATTGTCGAACGCCGAAGGATCGATTTGGCCGGTCCGCTTGTTGACGGCAAAAAGGACAGTACACTTAAACCCGTGATGCACAGCCGCGATTTTGGCGAGTTGAGGCATCAGCTCTTCCGAACGATATTCGTCGTCGCCGGCAAGAAAGACAATATGTTTTCCATTGCCCGGCCCTTTTTTACCCTCGAAGACAATCCATGGATCGTTCGCCTGGGCCGACATGCCTGAAAAAAAGGTCGAATATACGAAAGCTAACGCCACAAGTTTCAAGGTACGATTAATCCCTGACATATTCAACTCCCATAATAGCAAAAGGTATCGATTACAAATAACCCCCTTATTATACAGGACTACTGGGCCTCACTTCAAGGGATATTTAATGGTATGGGAGTATCCCAACTGGGTGCCCTTATATTCGCCATTCTGGTTTCTTAATTCGTCATTAGCCAGGTAGGGTGTCGATGAAATCGCGACATTTAATTTATAGTTGAGTAATTCATACCAATCTGGTATGATGCTTCCTCGCGGAAAATAATGGCATAGACCAGAGATAGATTCAGGAGTATATAATGACGCTATACATTAATGATGAAAAGATCGACGAGAAAGAAATTCAGGAGGAATTCGATAAACTGCGACCACAGTACGACCAGGTCGTCAACAGCCAGACACTCGAAGAGCACCTGGGCCAATTATACGAATGGTCGCGTGAAAACATAATCGAACGAGTCCTGCTGCGCCAGGCGGCACAAAATGAACCCGAAGAGATACCCGCTAACCAGATCGAAAAAGTCTATCAGGAGCTTATAGAACAAAGCGAAGGTAAAGAAAAACTATTCGAACAAATCGAAGGGCCGGAAGATAGCAAGGAGCAGCTTATCAGGCAAAACATCGAATATGATATGCGGCTCGAAAGATTATTAAAGAAAGTTACTGATCAGATACCAGAACCATCCGAACAGAATGTCCGCGAATATTACGAACAAAACAGCAAGCGATTCACGAACCCTGAGACGATCCGGGTCTCACACATTGTAAAACGGCCGACCAGCGAGTCGGAGGTCATAAAAACACAAGAGCAAATGCAGCAAATTCTCGCCCAGCTTCGTGAAAAAGCTGATTTTGCGGAACTGGCTCAGCAGCATTCCGATTGCCCCGAAAACGACGGCGACTTGGGCTATTTCGCTCGCGGCCAGATGGTGCAGGAATTCGAAGATGTGGTCTTTAACCTGCAAGTGGGTGAAATCAGCAATATCTTTCAGACCGATTTTGGTTTCCATATTGCCAGGCTTATCGACCGCAGACCCCCCTCACCCTGCACATTCGCCGAAGTACGAGACTCTGTCATCGAAGAACTCAAACAACAGCAAAGCCAAAAGGCTATCGAAGATTTTGTGGACAGGGAAAAGGCCAAAGCCGCAATCGAAGAAAGACCTCAATAAGAAGAAAGGTAACCGTTCATAGGTTCTTTTCCTTATTAGGCCCGAAGGGCCGAGAGAACCGTCCGGTGGCGGCGTCTGATGTACTCGCCAGGAAACAGGCGATGGCGGTTTTCTATTATTTGCTATTGGTTTCTTCTGTCTTCTGTCTTTTCTTAATCAGTGTAATCAGTGCAATCCGTGGTTAAATTTCTGTATCCTCTTTTTTCTGCGGATTATTTTTTTCTGTCTTCTGTCTTTCTCGCAACTCGCAACTTTCTTTCTGTGCGGTTTTCTGTCATTCCTGCGGAGGCAGGAATCCAGTAGGGTGCGATATATCGCACCATCTTATCCAGCCCCTGCTGTCAAGCGGGGGTTCTTAAGTAGGGTGGGCCTGGGCACCGCGTTTATTAGCCCCCGACTTTATGTCGTGGGGTTCTTCTCTTTTCTTAGTCCCGTAGGCTGTAACGCGGGCGTCTCGCCCGCACTCGTTAGTCCTGGTAGCGAGTGTACTTTAAAGTGGGAGGCACACTCCGTTTTCAAAGTGGGAGGCACACTCCGTGTGGTGATCTTATTCGTCATTGGGATTTCGTCATTGATTCGTCATTCTGATTTCTTAATTCCTCATTCTCTTGTAGGATGGGTGGCAGCGTCTGATGTAATCATCAAGAGACAGGCGATGGTATTAGTTAAGTAGAGTGTGATCCACTCTTCTGTCTTCTGATTTCTTAATTTCTTCTTATTGAACGTTGAACGTTGAATGTTGAATGTTGAATGTTCATTTCTTTCTTTATTCGCCGGGTGGCATAGCGTAAACCCCCGGAAGAAGATTCGTTACTTCTTTTATTTTGAGCGCCTGAAAGGGCGAAAGAAAGCCAGTCTGTAAAAAGCGTGAACGGTTACGAGCATCGTTATTTATGTCTGGGTTTAAGGTTGTTGACTTCAACTTCTGCCGCTGATTTATGCAGCCATTCTTCGAGGTTAGTGTAGCCGTCGGAGTCGTTATCTGCATGCGGATTATCTGGCAAAGTCAAAGTGCGAGTATTCTCGGCAAGTCCCGGCCAGCCACCCGCACCATTAGTGCAAACATTATGAATACGATATTGTGAGGTATCGTCAGGAGCGGTATCCCAGTTGGGGCTTACGGTGGCTGTTCTGGCGTTGTGAGTCCAGTCCATAATTGTACGAGACTGTCCGGCACCTTTTCCTCCTGTAATTTCTATTGTTTGGCCGTTATATCTGCCATCTACGGCATCTATACGCAAAGGAGTGAGTATAATAGTATTTGACGACCCTCCTTCAGCCGTTCCTGTCGGGAAATATATTGTGCCGGAACTGACACAATCTTTTATACTGCCTTGTGTTCCTCCGCTGTTGGCTTCGGCAACGAAACGAATATCTACTGCGTCACGGTCAGCCGGCCGGGCTCCTGCGTTAGTTAGTACGGATTTTTTTACTGCTGAGCTGGCAATTGGTGAAAATCCGGGAATTGATACAGGCGGAGATAAAACCTTAAAGTTAGAAATATCATTGACATTTTTTCTGTTATCAACCAGAGACCAGTCATCCGGGCTTGATTGAGTCCCCGCGTCGCACTTGTTGTCAGACAGGTACATTTTTGAACCGACCCCATTATCATAAAATAATGTAGCCCAGTTAATAAAATAATTTTTGGCATACTTGCCTGAATTCGGACCGCCTTCCCAGTGGTTACCGATCACAGAAATCTTAAATGTATCGTCGATAAAAGAACCTGCGTTAAAACCGAACAACGCGGAATTATAACAATAATTGTTGACCCATATTCCGGACCTGAAATCTCTTACGGCGTATGGCACTCTGTTAGTACAACTGATAAGAAAATTACCTATTCCGGCAACATTGGTGCCGGCAAACATAAATCCCATAGAGTGCTTGCCCTTACTGTGTAATGATTTACTTAATCCCTCGCCAATAATATTATTGCTCCACGTCAAATTATAAGCGCCCCCGGCAGCGGTTTCATCGATGCCCCAGCTCATGGAGCAATGATCCACTACTACGTTATATACCGGGTCTGTGTTTTTACTGACATTTATAGCATCCCGCTTATCGGGAAACAAAGCGTCGGGATCATCTCCAACCCTTGACCGGATATGTTGTATTACAATATCGTGGTCTTCCGCTATCAGAGTAACGCCTTTTAATGTTATTCCGGGGGATGGTGCTGTTTGGCCGGCAATAAAGCAATAAGGACCTTTGATTCGCAAAGAGCCGTTTGTGGTGATATATCCTGACACTTCGAAAAGAATTACTCTGGGGTATTGGGCTTCGATACATTGTCTGAAGGAGCCTTCTTTAATCTTTATGGTACCACCGCCCTCTGAGTTTCTTACTCCGTCGCTTAGGTTGCCGCCGCGGTTTCCTCTATTGGTAACAATACAGATTTCCGGAGGATCAGTCGTGCCGTAGGCTGCTCTGGTATCGGTTCCAAAGCCTTTCAAGCCGGGGATAACAGCGATAGATTTTGCCATTGTCGCCCATACCGACATCACGCCTGCCACAATCGCCAATACCAATATCTGTCTCATCCTGTCCTTTCCTGTCAACTAGCCCCCGATGTAAAATCGGTCCGCCACAAGCGGATTCTCTTTATCAGGCCCGAAGGGCCGAAAGAGCGCATAGCCGGGCGGCGTAAGCCCCCGGATAGATTGCGACAATCACTATAAAGCCCTGAAAGGGCGAAAGAAAGTCCGCCACAGGCGGATAAAAAGCGTGAACGGTTATCGTTTTTATAAGTCTGCCGTGGGCTGCCACTCAATGCAATCGACGCCACATTTTCCATCATACAGGAATGCAACACTATGTTTTGCCCTTGTCACAGCGACATAGAATTTTTCTAGAGACTTCTCGACATCCTTCACATCACCCGTTTGAAGGTACTTCTTTATTGGGCCGTGTGGAATAATCAGAACCCTGTCAAACTCCAAGCCTTTAGCATTTCCGAAATTCAGTGCAAGATAGCCGTATGTATTGGCATTCCTGTCATATCGAAGCACAACCGGTTTGTAATTATTAATGTACTCGTGTACCTTATCCTCGGAAACCGCGAAAATGCCGTCATGCTTACTGGTAGTGTTGTTGTGAGATACCGTCTTCTCCATATCTGGCCATAGCTTGTCGGCAAAATCGCAGATTTTCTGGTTGCATCTGTAGCTTTTTGCATGATTCTCAATCTGACAAAGATTGTTTTTTTTCCATTCGCATATCAACTTCAGAATCCCAATGCCGCGGTATTGACTATTCTTTGCTGCGTTATTTGTTATGTAGATATATTGCCTGGGATCACCAACTATCACCATACGAATCTCGGCTTTTAGAAACACCTCCAATAAATCCAAATCGTAACCTGCCAAATCCTGGAATTCATCAATAAAAACCTCATCATAGATATCAGTCAATCTTTTAGTCACAAGGCCATTTGAATTTGTCTCGCAATCAATGACAAAACGCGAAATCTTGTCCGAGTATATCTCGTCGTTATTTCTGAAGTAGTAACGTTCCGTGTCAACATGTTTCGCATAGGGAGCCGAACGCCCATCGGGAAAATCAATCGTTTTCACTCTGCACTTTGAATACACCGACCGTTGATACGGTCGTGTGCAATCGCGGAGCAGAAAGGCAAACCATGTTACTACATCAACATTTTGGGGGATTACGCTATTTTTTTCGCAAAACTTCTTCTTGATCTCATTGATATTGTTATTGGTATAAGTAAGTATTGCAATCCTCTTATCTGGCCGCGACAACGCTTCCTCGACCAAGAATGTTGTCTTGCCGGAGCCGGCAGAAGCTATGATCAGTTTGTTATTTTTTGATTGCATTATTGATGTATTCCGGAAAAGTCAGGTCTTCGTCATAGTCGAACACCTTGAGAGCGGTGTCTGTTTTGTGCTTGCTCATATAGTCGAGAATATCCTCTTTATTTCCAAAAGGTTCATCCCCTTCTTTAACCAGCACTTTATTCAGCGTATCTAACGAATTAACCTTTAGCAACTGAGGCTCCAATGTTTTGCAACTCCCATCGTTATCGTAACATATCTTTATGTTCTCTACCTTCTTCCTATCCAGATAATCCTTGTACTTCTTTTTGAGTGCATCAACATTCCCGTCATTGTCCGTAACGACTCGGATATTCAGTTTCAACAGCTTTCCGATCTCAAGGAATCTTTTGAAAGACACCCCGACCGAGATCACATCAACGCCGTCTTCTAATGGCAATTTCCCGTATTGAGTCTTATATGCCTTCTGAACAATCAGCTCATCGGACGGCCCCTCTACCAGAATCGCCTTGGTTGATAGGATCAATCTTAAGGTATCGTATCCGGGCAACTTCATGAAGTAGCCTTTGGTGTCTGGCGACATATCTGCCATGGTCATCGTGTCGCCGCTTAGGGATAGCAGTTTCAGATTGTCTATACCAAGCTTATTCAGAACAAAATTACTATGAGTTGTGAGAACGATTTGTCTATCATTACCTCTTTGCGTGATCTCCTCTATCAATCTATACATATTTGAGTGTGATAGATGATTCTCAGGTTCTTCAATCAGTAGTACGTTTGAATCAACAGCGGCTTCAATAGCAAGCTTCATTTGAACGCGGCATTGTTCTCCCTTCCCTATGAAATCAAAAGGTATGTCATCCAGGTGAGCCGTTATACTACTGTCCCATGTTGAACGTGCAGACATGTCCATTGCTATAGTAAGAGTCTTAGTAGTAACATCACCTTTCATTTTTTCCAGATAGTCATCAATCTGTTTTATACCATTCTCGTCCATGAATGAATGTTTTAGCTTCCTATAAGCGGTGGACAATAAAAGCCGCTGCTTATCTTCCAAGACATCACTGATAATTTCCGAGAGATATTTGTTCGGCCCCAAGCGCCCTCTGGCAAGACTTGTATCGATTATTTTCGCACGGAATGGCAAATGCCTGGTTGCCACTGAACTGTCTGCGAACGATCTCCATACAACTTTGTAGTACTCTGTCGGCATGATGTCGAGGTCATCATTCTCACTTGTATATTTATAAAAGTCGTTAGCGAAGTCTTCGTTCAACTCCACCTTCAAGTATAGTCCCGGACAGTCTTCGCCTGTTGAGTTATTGGTTCCCTTGAGTTTCGCTATATCACCGCTTTTATCATCATCAAGGTATGCCTCTATTAGTATCTGTGGAGGGGATGCATGCCCCCCGTTTTTGAGAGCATTAAAGTACTCCTTAACCATGTCGCTATTGAAAATATATGGATTCATCTCAACATACTGAAGATTGCGACCATCAAGCTGGCAGGACAGAACAAGGTTGATTGCTTCCAGCAGGGTAGTCTTTCCGGTTTCATTATTGCCCACGATGATATTAAGATGCTCGTTCAAGTCCAAGTCAAATTTACGGAAGGTTTTAAATCCTTCGATTTTAATTTTTCTTATGTGCATAATTCTGACTTTTCTCCATTCACAACATCTACCCTTTTATCCTTCAAACCCATAAAATTTTACGACCCGCTCATTGATTTCGGTTTCCCTGTGCTCGCTGTTTTGGCCCTGATCATCCCATCTTCTGTTCAATTTATTCGTGCCAATTCGTGGCTAAAATATTCTTTTCTTCTTTTCTTCTTTTCTTCTTTGCGTCTTCGTGCCTTTGTGGCAATAATTATTTTTGTGGCTTTTCTTAATCAGTGTTTATCAGTGTAAATCTGTGTCTATTATTTTTTTCTTATTTTTGTGCCTTTTGCTTCTTAGTCCCGATATATCGGGGTGCTTTTTCGTGGCTATTAAATTTTCTTCTCTTTTGTCTTTTCTTAATCTGCGCAATCTGCGGATGATTCTCTTTTCTGTATTATGATTTTCTTAATTTCTCTGTGTCCTCGGTGCTCTCTGTGGCAAACTTTTATTCTTCTCTTTGCTATCTTTTCTTCTTTGCGTCTTCGCGCCTTTGCGTGAAATTATTTTTTTCTTCTCTTCTGTATTTCTGATTTCTGAATTCTTTTTCTCTTCGCTATCTTTTCTTCAATTTATTCGTGCCAATTCGTGTTCATTCGTGGCTAAAATATTCTTTTCTTCTTTACGCCTTCGTGCCTTCGTGGCAACAATTTTTGCGAATTTCACTTTTGCCCAAAACACGCGAAAACCGTTCATTTTGATGAAATCATTTTCCGCCGTTTCCAAAATTTTAACCAAAATGAACGTTAATTGACCTGTTTTTGCATAAAATTGACCAAAAGTGAAAATCTCGTCTTTTACGCAAAATAAAGACTTACGTTAATTTCTAAGTACCGGAAATTTAGAACATGCTGTTGGGGTCTGAACTGGTTGGTGTCTGGGCGGGCATCAATTCTGCCAGGTTATCGGACAGTGTTGCTGTTGGGCCTGGCGTGGTCGTTGCGGCTTTCAGTACTGACTCATCGGTAGCATCTGCCAGTGGCGAAACAGGTCCGTTTTTGACGATTCGTTCGGCCAATTCGATGCTGATCACCGGCAAAGACTGTACGGCTATCCCATCGACGGACGAATCAAAGACAGCCGGCTTGTTGACTTCGGTCTCTTTTTTACAGGCTCCGCCCATCATCACGGTTAGAACAGTCATCATAACTACTGGATATATAATATAGTTACGTTTCATTTTGCAAAACTCCAACTTCAATATTTTTCTTTTCATCACAGCCACTTGCCATACGCCATCGGGCAATATCATTATACCAAAAGACGAGGACTTTTGCATTATTTTTTAATGTTCGCCAAAGGCGAATCTGCCTATGGCACGGTCGTCCTGTCTTGCTACTTGATTGCCGCCAGGGGTTTGGCCTGGGCAAACAATTCGTCCGGCTCATAATTTTTACCTAATTTGAATGGCAGAAAACAGCCGTGAATATGATCGCTGGCCAGGATAATCATTCGTGAGCAGGGTTGGCTGCAACCCTGGGCTTGGGGCTGATGGCCCACGATAAACATATCGACGTCCCACATCTCGGCCAGTTTTTCCAGGCATTCCGGGCTGTGCGCTCGGTCCCAGATCAGCGCCCGCAGGGATGAATTCGAATGTAACTCCTGTCCGGTAAGTTCTTTATCAAAGATGTCTTTTTGGAACTCCGCCAGTTGTCGCATTGAAGGTAATGAATGAGACATCCAGATTCGGTTGTCAGTACGGACTGCGATAGGCAGTGAAAGGATAAACTGGTTCAGGGCTGACATGACCAATCGGGCGCTTGTTCCGAAGGCAGCCAAAAGCCCCGCGTTCAGGGCACGTACCATCGCCATTCCGCCTTTGAGTACTTCGTCATTTGTAAATTGGGCTATGGCGTGATTACCGAGCAGATAATGGACCTGATGGGGGTACTGAGTTTTGAGTTCGGCAGCTTGCGCTACCAGTCTGTAAGAATGGCATTGGCCTCCGCCGTCAACTATGTCGCCATGAAGCAACTCATGTAAAATGAGATGGCGCCGAGGGTTATCCGCCAGAGAAGCGAAACGTACCAGCTTTTCAAAATTGCGATTGTTACCGTGCAGGTCCCCGGTCATAATCACTTCTCCGGGACCATCCAGGCGAATCAGATTCCCCCTGCGGCAGCGATCCTCACGGTTAGCCTGCGCAGCTCGCTCAAAAGCAGAAATAGTATCCTTGGCAGTCATTCATTCGAATCATTGATTTGGGCCAGAGTTGCCCGATAGGCACAGTTAAGCCTCGCATTCAGGGTACGCCTGATTATATTGCCCCGGAGCAGGGCAAGCGTAAGCCAT
>Ga0255365_10300_pt1 | contig 12846 bp, 12 predicted proteins | sample ANMaggSeSYBR01J3_FD_182089 | JGI IMG/M metagenome (GOLD analysis project Ga0255365, IMG submission 182089) | Sediment cell enrichment communities from methane seep in Santa Monica Basin, California, United Staets - ANME aggregate JGI... | ecosystem: Environmental > Aquatic > Marine > Cold seeps >... | reverse complement strand
TCGATCTGTACAAAATGCAGTCCACCCAATTCAGGCTTCCTGATTTGTCCTAAACCATATTTTTCGCGAATCACCATACCTTTATCTTCATTCCAATGTTTTAAAAGAAAAGTGACCCATTTGATAAAATATTCAGGCGTTTTTCCGGTGGGCAAACTGATCACCCCTTCCGGATTTTCTGAAACCCATTCCAGGAAGCGTAATGCGGTTAAAAGCCCGAGCCTTGGAAAATTTTCAACAAGGATGTAGGGGATAAAGACCTTGCTCCTTGCAGTTTTGTTTATTTCATAAAAGCTTTGCTCAACGGTGGAAAAAGTTCTGGTGTCCATGGAATTGAATACGCTTGGGGTTCCTAAAATACATGGGATATCCTAACAGGGATAAAGATAGGGATATTTAGTATGATATCCTCAAAGCTGGTTCGCCCTGTGTGATTCCATATTTTCATAACTTTGGATTCAAATTGTAATTGTTGATTTGAAAAGAACAATCCGCATATCTGTATTGATTATTCTGACTTTTTCTTCCCTGGCGTCATTTTCACAGGGAAGCTGGGAAGTACTTGATGTCCCAACCTCTCAAAATCTCCGATCGGTGTATTTTACAGACAGCCTGTATGGCTGGGCAGCATATTAACACATAAGACGCCAAAAGGATCAATAAAACTAGGGAGTTTTATTGAAACAGTGATTTGGATAACAATAATTCGTAGGATAATTTTCGTTTAAGAAACTGCCTCAAAGCAAATTTGAGTTAACCTTCAGGAATATTTATTACATGGTATTGTAACATATGAAACAATTTTATATTTTAGCCAGTCGAATATTATAACCGACAAATTTACATGATGGAAAAAGTGGTAAAAAAGGAAAATTCCTGTAAAGATTGCGCTGTTAAATCGAGCTCAGTTTTTAATTTGAACGAAGAAGAAATGGAGATTCTCTGCAGTAACAGCATTGAGATCCGCTTTCATCAAGGGGAAAAGATCGTTAAGGAAGGCACTTTTACACAAAACATTGTTTTTATAAAATCAGGTATTTTCAAGATACATCAGGTAGGCCCGATCAAGCGGGAAGAGATACTGAAGATTGATAAAGGCCCGCTATTTGTAGGTGTTTCTGATGTGTTTGCCAACAAAACACATAGCTATTCCATCACTGCCCTGGGAGATACAATAGCCTGTTTTATCGATTATTCAGGCTATAAGCACCTGATTGAGAACAATGGCAGGTTTGCCATGGAGGTGATGCGTATTCTGAGTACTGACATTGTTGGGAATTACAGCTTTTTTGTGAATAAGATCCAGAAACAGCTCAATGCAAAACTTGCCGAGGCCTTGCTTTATTTTGCGGAATATATCTATGGAGATGATGTGATCGATATCCCCCTGACCAGGGTCGAACTTGGAGAGTATATCGGAACCAGCCGGGAGTCGGTAACCAAGATCATCCAGGATTTTACCAAAGACCATATTATTGAAGTTGAAGGCAAGCGTATCCGACTTCTAAACAAAGACCTCCTGCATAAGATCAGCCAGGCCGGTTGATGAATTCTTAAAATCCCCCCTGCCGGCAGGTAGTGAGCGACTCTGCCTGCCTGGGTCCGGGAGGAAATATTCAATAAAGGAAAAAAAAGTCATTCAATCCCAATCACCCTTACACCTACACCTAGGGCACCCCCCCCCCTTTCGCCTAAATGATGTCATTACTGATATTTAGCTCAGAAAGACGCCATGCCAGGGTATCGCTATGTAAAATAAGGTATTTGTTATCTTCCTGATACCTTTCTATCGTTTCAGTAGAATACGGGCTTTCCGTGATATGCTTAAAATAATACATACAGGAGGTAGAAGAGCAAAGAACAAGTAAGAGAGCGATCAGTTTAATGGGCTTATGAAGAATCCGGGTTTTCATGGTAAAATGAATTAAAACTTTATATGTACCAAAATTATTTCTGAACCGGGCCTAAACAAAATTGATAATCAATACTTTAATGAGAGATTTTATTATTTTTTACAAATTTCGTACACAACAGGCTGTTTTGTATTAATTGTTGCGGTTAAAATACCTAACAGGCATATTTTATGGTACTTACAAATACTGCACATTACCTTTCATTATTGCTTTTTGCCTCCAATTGTCATATATTTACAATGTGGCACAGGCCAAAGAGATACAAACCGCCCTTTTTCAAGCGATAAAACACCGGCTTCCCGAGAACTATTCATTCGTACATGAAATTGCCGAATTACTTGGAATCAGCTACGATAGTGCCTACAGGAGAATACGCGGGGATAAGCCCCTGACCCTGGATGAGCTGCTACTTTTAAATGAAAAATTTGGCCTGTCCATCGATACTTTTCTGAACGTTGAAACCAATAATGTGGTTTTTAATTGCCACGCTGTTGAAGCTGAAAAGATCAGGATAAAGCAATGGCTGGAAACCATCCTTTCTGATCTGGAAAGAATCAGGCAGGCCAAAGAGAAACAGATCATCTATGCAGCCAAGGACCCTCCGCTCTTCCATTATTTCCATTATCCGGAGATCGGGGCTTTCAAGATGTTCTTTTACCAGAAAACACTCTTGCGCTTTCCTGAGTTTGAGGGTAAAAAGCTAAAACTGGATGAGGCAGACCCGGATATTTATGAAACAGGGAGAAAGATGCTCATTGCCTCCAATGCAATCCCAACAATTGAAATCTGGAATGAGGATACTTTTTATATCACTTTACGGCAGATCGAATATTACTGGATTGCCGGATATTTTGCCTCTAAGGACGAAGTGCTTAACCTTTGTGATAAACTGGAGAAATGGTTAAGGCACATCCAAAAGCAGGCTGAACTGGGGTTTAAGTTTTTACACGACCAAGATCCCGTTGGAGTAGAAGGTACTTTTAAAATGTATGAAAACGAGATTGTACTGAATGATAACAGCATTTTGGTGACGACAACTGATGTTTATTACGCCTATTTAACATTTAATGTATTGAGTCTCCTCACCACCACCAACCCCACATTTACCGGGTATTTGGAAAACTATTTCAATGGTTTGATCAAGCAATCTCATTTGATCAGCAGTACAGGAGCAAAAGAAAGAAGCCGGTTTTTCAACAAGCTGCATCAGACAGTTGAAAAATTTAAAGATTCAATTCTGTAAGGGATACTTGAATTATTTCGGTAAACGCTTCAGCATATTCACTTCTGTGTCACTTAGCATGCGCCATTTGCCGCGGGGTGTATCTTTTTTGGTGATGCCGGCAAACACCACACGATCAAGGCGAATTACCTTATAACCCAATGATTCGAATATCCGTCTTACAATGCGATTTCTTCCCGAATGCAATTCCAAGCCAACCTCCTTCTTCATCTTGCCTTCTTCAATCCATGAGATCTTATCCACTTTGATAGGGCCGTCGTCGAGCTCCATCCCTGTGCTGATCTTATCAAAATCGGCTTTGGTCAATTGCTTGTTCAATACTACATGGTAGATCTTGCGGATCCCGTGTCTGGGATGAGTGAGCTTCTTGGCCATGTCTCCGTCATTGGTGAATAACAATACCCCCGTGGTCCCCCTGTCCAGGCGGCCAACCGGATAGATCCTTTCAGGGCAGGCCTTGTCAACCAGGCCCATAACAGTTTTACGCTCATAAGGATCATCGGTAGTGGTAATGAAATCTTTTGGTTTGTTCAGCACCAGGTAACGCAGCTTTTCACGCCTGAGTGCCTGTCCGCCATAAACTACTTTGTCGGAAGGGGATACCTTTGTCCCTAACTCTGTAATCGTTTTTCCATTCACTTTTACCACACCACTGGCGATCAGCTTGTCTGCTTCGCGCCGGGAACATACACCAGCATCAGCAAGGTATTTGTTCAGGCGGATCAGGCCATCATCTTCTCTTCTATACCCTCCATCCCTGACTTTTTCAGGTTTCTCGGATTTTTTCTCTTTTGCCCCTGAGAACTTCTTTTTACCACCCTTTTTTGGTTTTTGATAGAAAGATGAATAATCGCCGTGACGCTTGCGTTTTTCTCCGCCTTGTTGTTTCTTGTCCATAGTCGTGTAAATCACTTGCAAAGATAGGATTAATTAAGCGATACCGGATATGGTGCGGGCGACGGGGGACGGGGGACGAGGGACGAGGATCCCTGTACCCTGTCCCTTGCACCTATCTCATAACGTTGGATAAAACGCATCCTCAATATGCTTTATGCTTAGCCTGTCGCCGGATAGTATCACGGAAACAATATCAAACCGTGTCTCAAGATGGATGTCATTTTTCATGATATAAGCATTGGCAGCCCTGATCATGAAAGCTTGTTTCCTTTTATTGACAAAGATCTGGGGCTCTCCGAAATAGAGCGTGCTTCGGGTTTTTACCTCTATTATAACCAGGAAGTCATTATGGGTGGCAATAAGGTCAATTTCATCTTTGTTATGCCTCCAATTCTTTTCAAGGATGTCAAAACCATTCTTTAAAAGGTATTCGTAAGCATGATCCTCTCCGCTCTTACCGAGCTCATTATGTTCAGCCATGGCATTAGGATTAATCAATAAAACGGAAGGAACAGTTTTCTCCTGCTTCCAGTTCAACATGCCCTCCAATGATTAGTCCCAGATTTTCAGAAATGTGCCCACTTTTGAAGTCAAAAATTACAGGAAAGTTATAAACAGCTGCTGTTTCAGCAATGATCTCATAAGCTGTTTTGCCATAAGGCACGGTGTTGTCATTCATTTCATTCATGCTGCCAACCACCAGTCCGGCAAGGCCTTTCAGCCTGCCTGAGCGCTTCAGGTTCATCATCATACGGTCGATATGATAAAGATATTCGTCGAGGTCCTCAATAAACAGGATCTTACCTTCCGTATCAATATCGGAAGCTGTACCGGTGAGGCTGTAAAGCATCGATAAATTTCCCCCACAGAGCACTCCCTCAGCCTTTCCCTCCCTGTTGAAGGGATGGGATGTAAATTGATATTCGGGAAGGCCACCCTCAAGGATATCTTTCAGGCTTTGCAATCCTGTGTTCATCTTCAGGTCGGCCGGAAAGTTTATGGGCATGGCTCCATGCAAGGTCTGAATTCCCAGGTGCCTGTTAATATGTGAATGGAATACGGTAATATCGCTATATCCTACGATCCATTTGGGATTTTCCTTGAAGCCGGAAAGATCCAGCTCATCAATGATCCTGACCGATCCGTAACCACCACGTGCGCAGAAGATCGCCCTGATAGACTTATCATCCAGCATTGCCTGAAAATCAATAATCCTTTCCTCATCCGTGCCTGAGAACTGGTGATGATCCCCGTATAGATATTTTCCCTCTACAGGCTGATAACTCCATTGCCGGAGGATATTCAAAGCGGGGGCCATCTCTTCATGGCTCACCTTCCTGGCCGGGGCCACAATAGCAACTTTATCACCAGGTAATAGAGATGGAGGACGAATCATATTATTATATTCAATTACACAGATACTCCTTCGCCAAGGCTGCGGAGGATAAGACAAATTTATATCTTTGCATTCAATTCAGCGGGGAAAATGGAAAATAAAAAGAAAAACTTTAAAAGATACACAGTCACATCAGCACTTCCGTATGCCAACGGGCCCATTCATATCGGGCACCTGGCAGGGGTTTACGTGCCGGCCGACATCTATGTGCGTTATCTCAGGTCGAAAGGAACTGACGTACTGTTTATCGGCGGATCGGATGAACATGGGGTACCTATTACCATCAAAGCGCAACAACTGGGGATAAGCCCGCAGGAGATTGTCGACAAGTATCACAAGATCATCAAGAAGTCATTTGCCGACTTCGGGATCTCTTTTGATGTATATTCCAGGACTTCCGCTCCTATTCATCATGAAACAGCTTCAGAATTCTTTACTACCCTTTATGACAAAGGTGAATTCGTTGAGAAAACATCTATGCAGTATTATGATGAAGACAACAATCAATTTCTCGCCGATCGCTACATTACAGGCACCTGTCCGCGATGCGGATATGAGAAAGCCTATGGCGACCAATGTGAGAGTTGTGGCACTTCGCTCAGCCCTGCTGAGCTGATCAATCCCAGGTCTTCATTAACCGGAAATGTCCCTGTACAAAAAGAAACCAGGCACTGGTACCTCCCGCTGGATAAGTACCAGGATTGGCTCAACGACTGGATTGTGAAAGGTCATAAGGAAGATTGGAAGCCCAACGTTTACGGGCAGTGTAAGTCGTGGCTGGACCATGGCCTGCAGCCCCGTGCCGTGACCCGTGATCTGAACTGGGGGGTGAAGGTCCCCCTTAAAGATACAGATGGCAAGGTGCTGTATGTATGGTTTGATGCACCTATCGGTTATATTTCCGCTACGCGGGAGTGGGCCGCAGAAAACGGCAAGGACTGGGAACCGTATTGGAAAGACGAAGAGAGCAGACTGATCCATTTCATAGGCAAAGACAACATTGTTTTTCATTGCATCATCTTTCCTTCTATGCTAAAGCAGGAGGGAAGCTATATACTTCCCGATAATGTACCTGCATTTGAATTCCTGAATCTGGAGAACGACAAGATCTCAACTTCCAGGAACTGGGCCGTATGGCTGCATGAGTACCTGGAGGAGTTTCCAGGCAAGCAGGATGTGCTGAGGTATACCCTTACAGCCAATGCTCCGGAAACCAAGGACAATGACTTTACCTGGAAAGATTTTCAGGCCAAGAACAACAATGAGTTGCTGGCCATCTTCGGAAACTTTGTGAACAGGACCCTGGTGCTTACACAAAAATACTTTGAGGGCAAGGTGCCTGAGCTGAATGGCCTGATGGAGGAAGATAAAAAGGTGATGGATGAGATCAGGAGCTTCCCCGACAGGATCGGTGGCAGCCTGGATGCCTTTCGCTTCAGGGAATCGCAGGCAGAGATGATGAACCTGGCACGCCTGGGAAATAAATACCTGACCGATTCGGAACCATGGAAGGTTTTCAAGGAAGATCCGGAACGGGTACAAACTATTTTGAACATTTCACTGCAGATCTGTGCCAACCTGGCCATACTTTGTGAGCCTTTCTTACCGTTCACAGCCCAAAGGCTCACAGCTATGCTGAATATGGAGACACTGCACTGGAATGATGCCGGCAATCCTGAATTGCTCCAACCCGGCCTACAGCTGAATAATGCTGAATACCTTTTTGAGCGCATCGACGATAAAATGATTGAAGTACAGGTGCAAAAACTTCTGGACACCAAAAAAGCCAATGAGATGAATGAACAAACCCTTGATCCTGCCAAGGAGACCATCGACTATGATACTTTCACAAAGATCGACATCAGGATAGGAACGATCCTGGAAGCAGAGAAGGTACCCAAAACACAAAAACTCCTCAAGCTGAAAGTAGATACCGGAGTTGATATCAGGACTGTGGTTTCTGGCATTGCCGAGTACTATAAACCTGAAGATATCATTGGCAAACGTGCTTGTTTCCTTGTAAACCTGGCCCCACGAAAACTCCGTGGGATAGAGTCAAACGGCATGGTTCTCATGGCAGAGAATATTGATGGAAAACTGAGCTTTATTTCACCTGAGGATGAGTTTGATCCTGGAAGTAAAGTGAGCTAAAGTGCCTGAAGTTTGGAGTTTACCAGTAACCAGTAACCAGTAACCAGTAACCAGCAACCAGCCACCAGTATCCAGTATCCAGTATCCAGTATCCAGTATCCAGTATCCAGTATCCAGTATCCAGTATCTCTAGTATCTTCTTATCTTTGCCAAAAACTAGCATTACATGAACTTTGTTGAAGAATTACGCTGGCGTGGGATGATACACGATATGACCCCAGGAACGGAAGAACAACTTGGGAAAGAGATGACTTCGGCATATGTGGGCATTGATCCCACGGCGGATTCATTGCATATCGGCCACCTGGTATCGATCATGATGCTGAAGCATTTTCAACTGGCAGGGCATAAGCCGATCGCCCTGGTTGGTGGTGCCACAGGCATGGTGGGTGATCCATCCGGAAAATCACAGGAGCGGAATCTGCTTGATGAAGAAACCATCCGCCATAACCAGGAAGGACTTAAAAAGCAACTGGTGAAATTCCTGGATTTCGATAGCGGGGAGAATGCAGCAGAGCTTGTCAATAATTACGACTGGATGAGCACATTCAGTTTTCTTGACTTCGTACGTGATGTTGGTAAACACATCACTGTGAGCTATATGATGGCCAAAGACTCTGTAAAAAGCCGACTGGAAACCGGCTTGTCGTTTACTGAATTTTCGTACCAGCTGGTGCAGGGCTATGATTTTCTGTTTCTTTTTGAGAACCACAATTGCCGTTTGCAAATGGGTGGCTCCGATCAGTGGGGCAACATCACTACAGGTACGGAGTTGATCAGAAGAAAAGCCGGTGGCGAAGCCTTTGCGCTCACCTGTCCGCTTATTACCAAGGCCGACGGGGGAAAATTTGGAAAAACGGAAGGAGGAAATGTGTGGCTCGACCCGGAAAAGACTTCCCCCTATAAGTTTTACCAGTTCTGGATGAATGCTTCTGATGAGGATGCTGCAAAATGGATACGCATCTTCACACTCAACACAAAGGAAGAGATCGAAGCAATCGAAAAGCAACATGAGGAAGCACCTCATCTGCGCCCGTTGCAAAAAACCCTGGCTCAAGAGCTCACAGTCCGTGTGCATTCACAGGACGATTATAATGCAGCCGTTGAAGCATCCCAGATCCTCTTTGGCAAGGGAACCACTGAAACCCTGAAGAAACTGTCAGAAGATATGCTTCTCAGCGTCTTTGAAGGCGTTCCGCGGAGCGAAGTGCCAAATGAAGACATTAAAACCGGCACCGGTATTATCGAATTCCTGGCCGAATCAACCAACATATTTTCCTCTAAAGGCGAAGCACGCCGCATGATCAAAGACAATGCGGTTTCGGTGAACAAAGAAAAAGTAAAGGAAGACTTTGTCGTATCAACTGACGACCTGCTAAACGGAAAGTACATCTTGGTTCAAAAAGGGAAGAAAAACTACTTTCTCGTTCGGATTGTGTAGACAATCCTTACTTCGAGTGCCTTATTCCTGGTGCCTAAGTGGAATGGAAAGTGGATATTGATTAATCTATTGAATTATTCGCTTTTCCTGATAAGAGAATTTTTTTTAGCCGTTCTTACGCTACTCACAAAAATTGCAACCAATTCATTGTTCTCTTTCCTTAATTTGTTCACTGCCTCCTTGTCAGGATTATTTTTTAGTGCAGTTAGTATTTTTAAGGAGATCAATGTTTCATGAAGTTCTTTAAGGACTACTTTCATTTTGTGGATAAAGTCTTTTTTAGATTCCGCATGAAGTGCTTCTCCATAATTTAATGCTGGCGATATTCCTGATCTTAGAATTTGATCAGAAATAGGTTTGAGTTCTTTTTGTCTTTGAAGTGTATACCCCAGGTTAACAATTCCAACCCCAAATGCGATGAGGCGATCCTCCAAATTAGCATGCTTATGTTTCTGTGTCATACTAATTAATACCCAAAATGCTAAAATGTCACACCTGGCAGGAATATTTTTTCATTATTCACTATCACTACAGATAGGTACTAGCCACTAGGAACTAGGCACTATGCACTTACAAAGACCACTCTGTCCCCTCTTTTGTATCCTTCAGAGTGACTCCCATTGCAATTAGTTGATCTCTGATCTTATCTGCCGTTGCAAAGTCCTTATTCAGCTTCGCTTCCCGGCGAAGGTTGAGGAGAGTTTCAATGAGTTGAGCAGTAAGCGCATCATCACCACCGCTTTCTGCTTCCGGCTTAAGCCCAAGGATATCGGTAACAAAGCTCAGGTAAAGTTCTTTGAGGGAAGAAAGGTTTTTATGATCGATCTTCAGCTTGCCATCATTAACGGAGTTAATTGTTTTGACCCCATCGAAGAGATGGGCGATGAGGATGGGGCTGTTGAAGTCGTCGTTGATGGCCTCATAGCATTTTTTTTTCAGCTTGCCTGTATCGACCGATTCTGCAGCATTTCCATTTGCCTCTAATTTATCAAGCACTTCTATGGCTGCCATTAAGCGCTGAAAGCCTTTTTCAGCAGCCTGCAGGGCTTCGTTGGAGAAATCGAGTGTACTGCGGTAATGGGCCTGCATGATGAAGAATCGAATGGTCATCGGGCTATATGCCTGTTCGAGCTTCGGGTGCACACCGGTAAAGAATTCTTCCAGGGAAATAGCATTACCAAGTGACTTTCCCATCTTCTGACCGTTCAGGGTGATCATATTATTATGCATCCAGTAGCGGACAGGCATTTTTCCGTTGGCAGCAACACTTTGTGCAATTTCCGATTCGTGATGGGGAAAGAGAAGATCCATTCCACCACCGTGTATGTCGAACTGATCGCCCAGGTAGCGGGTACCCATAGCAGAGCATTCCATGTGCCAGCCCGGGAAACCATCGCTCCATTCAGAAGACCAGCGCATGATGTGTTCCGGTGCTGCCTTCTTCCATAGTGCAAAGTCGAAGCTGTTCTTCTTCTCATCCTGCCCCTCGAGCTCACGGGTAGTAGCCATAAGCTCTTCCACTTTCCTGCCTGAAAGGATACCGTATGGATGGTTCTCATTATATTTTGCAACATCAAAGTAAACAGATCCCGCCGACTCATAAGCAAAACCAGCCTCCAGGATCTTTTTGATCATAGACATCTGCTCCAGGATATGTCCTGATGCATTGGGTTCGATGGAGGGGTCGAGCACATTCAGGGCCCGCATGGCTTTATGGTAGGAATTAGTATAATATTGTACCACCTCCATGGGTTCAAGCTCTTCCAGCCGGGCTTTCTTGGCAATCTTGTCTTCCCCTTCGTCTGCATCATTTTCCAGGTGTCCCACATCGGTGATGTTCCTCACATACCTTACCTTAAAATCGAGGTGTTGCAGGTAGCGAAACACCAGGTCGAAGGTGATGGCCGGCCGGGCATGCCCGAGGTGCGGATCACCATATACCGTGGGGCCACAAACGTACATGCCCACATGGGGTGGGTTCAGCGGTTCAAAGGTCTCTTTTTTCTTGCTGAGAGTGTTATATATTGCTAGTTTATTATCCATTTATTGAGCTACTTTCTTGACAAAGGTATGGAAAATTGAAGAAGGTATAAAGAGAGAAAATATTGATGATTGTGATAGATGATAGAAGAAGTAATTAGCCTTCAACAATCTCCTTCTCCTTCCTCGATCCACTTCTTCATTCTTCTATCTTCTATAAAAAAAGGCCCAGCCTGTGTAGGGCCGGGCCAAACCGGAATGTGCATGTCCTTAAAAAATTATTTAAGAACACCCAGCTCTTTTCCCACCTTGGTAAAGGCGGTAATACATTTGTCGAGATGCTCACGCTCGTGTCCGGCCGACAGCTGAACGCGTATCCTGGCTTCGCCCCTGGGAACAACGGGGAAGTAGAAGCCGATCACGTAGATGCCTTCTTCGAGCAGCTTGGATGCCATCACCTGTGAAAGCTTGGCGTCGTAAAGCATCACTGCACAGATGGCTGATTTGGTAGGCTTGATGTCGAAGCCGGCAGCAATCATCTTTTCTACAAAATATTCTGTGTTTGCATGCAGCTTGTCCTGCAGCTCAGAAGTTTCTGCCATCATGTCGAACATGGCGATGCCTGCATTGGCTACCATGGGAGGGATGGAATTTGAGAAAAGGTATGGACGTGAGCGCTGACGGAGGATCTCAATAATTTCTTTTTTGCCGGTAGTGAATCCGCCGATGGCACCACCAAAGGCTTTACCCAATGTACCGGTAATGATGTCCACCTCACCGCGGATGTTGAAGAGTTCAGTTACACCACGACCGGTCTTACCTACAACACCTGCTGAATGGCATTCATCCACCATGATCATGGAATCATATTTCTTTGAAAGCTCATTGATCTTATCCATCGGGGCTGTGTTGCCGTCCATGGAGAACACACCGTCGGTTACAATGATCTTGAAGCGGCAATCTTTGGCTTCGATCAGTTTTGCTTCCAGGTCTTCCATATCAGCATTTTTATAACGGAATCGCTGTGCTTTGCAAAGCCTTACTCCATCAATAATAGAGGCGTGGTTAAGTGAGTCGGAGATGATGGCATCATCCGGTCCTAGCAGCGGTTCAAAAACGCCACCATTCGCATCGAAACATGCGGCATAAAGGATGGTATCTTCAGTACCGAAAAATTCAGCGATCTTCCCTTCGAGGGTTTTGTGCAGGTCCTGTGTACCACAGATGAAACGTACCGATGACATTCCGTAACCATGTGAGTCGAGGGCTGTCTTTGCTGCTGCAACAAGCTTGGGGTGATTGGAGAGTCCCAGGTAGTTGTTTGCACAGAAGTTCAGCACATCCTGGCCGGTGTTGATCTGGATATCGGCTTTCTGAGGGGAGACGATGATGCGCTCTGCTTTAAAAAGCCCTGCTTCTTTGATGTTTTTCAGCTCTTCCTGAAGGTGGTCTTTGATTTTTCCGTACATATCTGTAAGGTTTAATGTTAGTACTGTTTATTTAATCACAAGGACTGCAAATATAAAATATAAATTATTACGTGTCAGCTATATTTAGTCTAAATAACTCACTGCAGGGTTGAGTGTTGAGTGTTGGGTTTTGAGTTGGTGTTAGGTGTTAGGTGTTAAGTGTTAGGTGATACTTTTAACTTACTTCATCACTCTTCATAACCAATCTCTACTAATCACTAATCGTTAGGGTATCATCATTCAATTATTTCCTTATTTTTGCCACCTCAAGTGTTAATAGAATAACAAACAATAAACCATTGCATATGAAAAACATTCTGATCATCGGTACAGCCGGACAGATAGGATCCGAGCTT
>Ga0255365_10295_pt1 | contig 12932 bp, 6 predicted proteins | sample ANMaggSeSYBR01J3_FD_182089 | JGI IMG/M metagenome (GOLD analysis project Ga0255365, IMG submission 182089) | Sediment cell enrichment communities from methane seep in Santa Monica Basin, California, United Staets - ANME aggregate JGI... | ecosystem: Environmental > Aquatic > Marine > Cold seeps >... | reverse complement strand
GGGGGGCGGTTTTATCCCTGGGAAGCTGTAATGATGATGACGAACCTGGATATTCTTACGAAATTCCACCCAAAACCAGCGATGGATGGGAGGTCTGTTCGTCCAATGAAGTAGGATTGGACTCTGTTCAGCTCATTGAAATGGTAGACTATCTGGCATCAAGGTACGTGCATCAAATTCATAGCATTGTTATTGTAAAAAACGATAAGTTGGTTTTCGAGAAATACTTTGAAGGATATCTGTACTCCAATGACCCGCCCGGATCAAATGGCGATTTTATACTCTATGACAGGGAAACAGACCATTATCTGGCATCTGTCAGCAAGTCCATTACTTCTGTAATTTTTGGGGCTGCGGTTAAAGCCGGATTGATTGCAAAAGTAGATACTCTGCTTGTCGATGTATTGCCGGATTATGAACATATATTGGTTGGTGAAAAGGCTAATATAACACTGGAACATCTGTTGTGTATGTCGTCCGGACTGCAATGGGATGAATGGTCTACTTCCTACGAGGACCCTGCAAATGATGTGGTGGCCCTGTTTCATGAAGATGATCCGATTGAATATATTCTTTCCAAACCTATGACCAACTCACCCGGTGATGAATTTCATTACAACAGTGGTGGCACCAATGTACTTGGTGCAGTTATTGAAAAAGAGACCGGGATGAGTCTGCTGGATTTCGCAAATGAATATCTCTTCGACCCCCTGAATGTGCAGGGAGGCTTGTGGGAAAAAATGGCTGGTGGATATTACTTTGCATCCGGAGGTATCTATTTAAGACCCAGGGAGCTGACCAAGATTGGCTATCTCTTCTTAAATGAAGGATCTTGGGACAACAGTCAAATCATCACCAAGGAGTGGATCAGCGAGTCAATTACTCCACATATTCAAACAGGCGACCTTATCCCACAGTCTGATTCCTATGGCTACCAGTGGTGGATCATGGATCTTCATGCCAATAATCAAACTTATGAATGCTTCTTTGCTGCCGGTTGGGGAGATCAGTTTATGTTCATCGTTCCAGATCAGGAAATGATCATTACCATTAACAGCGGCAACTTTGCTGGTGCCGTGAATATGTCAATATTTGCGTTTGTTGAGAACCATATCCTTCCAGGCCTCCTGTAACTCTGCACATTCCATACTGCCAAGTACGAAAAATAGAAGAACATTTGGACAAATGTGTGCTGCGAAGACTATAACTTAATTACTTTTTCAATAAAAGGTGTAGAAGAACCGGATGTACAAATCAACACAAATATACCTTCCCGTAACTGGCTTACATTCAACGTAGCGATTGGGCCAGTAAGTTGTTTGTTGATATATAATTTGTTGTGTAAATCGTATAACTTAGCGTTAATCGTAGCGTATCCGGCAGATGATAAGTTCAGGTATAGCTCATTTTTTACCGGATTTGGATATAATTTTATCTCCCATTCTTTGGGCTCTTCAATGACATTATATGTAGCATCCAGGTTACGGACACAGCGGCAATGGTTGAATACCATTTGAAGATCTCCCTGAGGTCCGTGATACTGTGGATAATCTGAGGGATCCCCGGTTTTGGGGTCGCTGCGTTGTGCACCTGCACCATGTACATCCATCAATACTTCATTTATTTTGCCAAGTGCTTTCCCAAATGCAAGATAAACAGCACTATTATAGGGGTTTGGTCCATCCTGGTGTGTTGAGGTAGACCAGAAAAATGGGTTATGTCCATCATATCCATCAGGGTCGGGAATTACCGAAACTTGAAATACGCTGTCGATAGCTGCTGAGTTTGTTGCCATTGGGCTGCGATAATAATCAACCAGGCTTTGCAGTTCCTTGGCATTGGGCAGGTGCCAATCCTCATATCCGGCAAGCGTAAGCTCTTCACAATATTGTATTGAAGAGAGCCAATCCCTTGCCGTTCCATCATCGGCTTGTTGCCACATCAGCATAGTGGCGCTGTCTGTTACGGTTTCATTGCCATTATCTGTAAAAAGATTCTTCCCATAATCGGTATTCCCTCGCACCATCCTGAAATACATATTGTTAGGATCCTTAGTCCGGGGATTGTATTTTGGATAGCCTTTTATTCTTCCATCAACAAAATTAACACCGAAAATAGTGGTGTCTGCATTCATGGTTAAACCTGTGTAATGTGTTGATGACCATGTCTGCGCATCAATGGTGCGTTCTCCAATCGATACATCACCAATTGGCTGCTCAAAGTAGTCGGTGTCGATAAAGAACGAAATTGCGGTTTCGCCCATGACATGGCCATTGAACTTGATCAAGGAGTATAATTCTTTTATTGTAGGGATGCGCCAGTCCGTATATCCACCCAGGGACAAGGTATCAGCTTTTGCAGTGGCTTCAGTATAACTCAACTTTTCACCCATATCTTTTTGCCACATTAGTCCGCTTATATTGTCTGTAATGGTGTTGTTACCGTTATCGGTATAAGATGGTGCATTATGGACCATTCCTGCGTCCTGCCAGAATAACACATTCGAAGGCTCAGGGGTGGAGATTAGCTGATCGGTATCGAAAAATTCTTCCACACCGGTGTGAACAATAGGATATTTGCGGGCTTTCCCTTTCGGACTTTCTGCCGGAATACTTATTTCGGGCGTAAAACCTCTGATTGTATTCATTTCATTGAAAAGTACCTCTTTTGCATTTGCCTGTTGCTCACTAAGTGTTCCTTTCAATAAGTTGTTGAGTTCAAAAGTATCAATACTCAGATCGTGGAATTCATAATACCCGTTACCCAGGTCAAGTAATTTGTATTGTGCATCACGAGTTGTGTACATGTCATTAAGAACCAATTCATTGGCACCAAGTTCCATGTAATTATAGATACGTTCTGTGCCTGAAGAGCCATCTAAGAGGTGCTTAAAACTATAGCTGTCAAAAACATTTCCCGATGGAAAAGCTTCCGGGTTTATGATTTGAGACAGCGTAATGTAAAAATCACTGACATTTATCAGAGCGTCTTCTTTTTCGTTTACACGGCTTACTCCTTTTCCTGAAATGATCAAAGGAACGTTAATTCCCCCCTGGTATATTGTTTGTTTACCTCTATTTTCGGGAAATCCTTCAATAAATCTTCCTGGTGTACCATTGTCACCTAAAAAGATAACTATGGTATTCACTCCGTTATTGACTCCATATTTACCGGTTATTAGGGATGCACGTGTGGCTGAGCAAACCGGGGCCGACCAGACATTGGTAAAAGTAACACCAGAAGCCCTTAGTTCATCGAGGTTTGGTGTGGAAGGTAAGTGTGTTCCAATATCAAATCCATTCAGGGCGTCTACTCCCATGTCATCTCCGATAATAAATAAAATATTAGGAAGATCATTTGCAAAACTTTGAACACAATTCAGTGCCGCAAAGAAAATAAGAAATGAAATAAATATTTTTCTAACGGCTGTAATAATGACTCTCATTTCAATCAAATATTTTATAGGTTTTGGACTGGGATTAGAGAGGAAAGTTTAAAATTAAAATAGTAGTAAGCAAAAATAAATGTGCTTATTGGTATGTTACAAACAAGTAAGACAATTTAAAACTTCAGTCAAATCCTTTATCAAATCGAAGTCAGATATTGTCGCTTTTCGGTATCTTGTACCAAATCCTCCAGAAACACCAGTTTTTGTATTCTTTGCACTAATAATCAGTTTCACACCAGACCTAAAAAAGGCCATTTTGTTCGGGCAAAATTCGAGACAATTGTCGATTGTAACTAAGCTTTTAGTTGTTTAACTAATTATTTAGTTTATCTTTATTGATATCTTTATTTAATAGCCGGAACCAAAAAAGATAAGAACATGGTTCGACATTTTCTTAAACTGGGATTTAGAAATCTAAAGAAAAATTTAAGCAACACGCTGGTTCATATTTTTAGTCTATCACTTGGCATTGCTATACTTTTAGTCATATCAATTTTTGTAAAAAATGAATTAGGCATTGATAATTTTCATACAAATTCATCCAGAATTACCAAGGTGTCTTATGGCAAATCCAGTGGAACACCCGGCCCGCTTTCTGAATTGCTAAGAAATAATTTTCCGGAAATTCAGAATGCCACCCATATTGAAACACACCAATTATTTGCCCTATCTCCTATATTAAGTTACAACAGCAACCCGATTGAAATAGAGAAATACTATTCCGTCGATTCCAATTTCTTTAGTGTTTTTAACTTCCAGGTTCTACAGGGTGATATTAAAAATGCATTAAATTCTCCATTTTCAATGATCCTGACTGAAAGTGAGGCTTCACGAATATTTAAGGATAAAAACCCCATTGGAGAAACAATAATATGGAGAACTTCGGAGGATTTTTCCTTTACTGTACAGGCAATTGTCAGCGATAACCCGCAAAATTCTTCCATTCAGTTTCATGGATTAATTTCAGAGGCATCTACAAAAAAGATGACTCCATATTATCCCGATAACTGGGGATTCGGAGTGTATGAAACCTATCTGCTCTTGCACGCGAATATTGATTCAAAAAAGTTAGTCAAGAAGTTAAGAAGCTTCCTTGTAGAATATTATGATTCAAACCTGTCTTCCTACTCCTGTTATGATGATGCCCGGGCAACTCCTTTGAATCTACAATCAATCAGGGAGGTCTATTTCAATAAGGAACTTGCGCATGACACTACAAACCGCGGCAATTTATTTCTTATCAGGGTATTAATTGCTGTGGGTGTCATCATCATGTTATTATCAATTATAAATTATGTGAACCTCTCAACGGCACGGGCATCGCTCAGAAAAAAAGAGATTGGGGTCCAGAAAGTATTTGGTTCAAGCAAAGTCACCCTCATTCTCCAGTATCTAACGGAAACAGTAATGATCAGTTTTTTTGCCTCAATCATTGGTGTGATCATCACCTTGCTATTATTACCCGGATTTAGTCAGTTTATGGGTTTCGATCAAAGTTTAAGATTTTCATCTTCCTTTCTTGTGTTATTGCTGCCCGGAATCTTATTGCTTGGAATAATCGCCGGATTCTATCCAGCGCTCTACCTCTCTTCCCTGAGAGAGATCAGTGTCCTGAAAAAGGACTCAGGACCACGGAGCAAAGGGAGAATTCTACGGTATTTCCTGGTGGTTTTTCAATTTTTCGTCTCAATTACGCTGATCGCAATCACGTTTTTAATAAATCAACAGGTGATTTTCCTAAAAGAGAAAGATTTGGGAATTGAGAAAGAGCATGTAATTTATGCAAAACTGCCACGTCTTTTAATGCGTGGTGGGAAAGAGGTTTTTACGGAACGATTGCATCAGCTGCCGGAGGTACAAAAGGTCGCATATTCCAGTAAAGTATTTGGGGAGATTGATGGATATAACAACCTGGAGCTGGAAGGGAGAACCTTCAATTTCACCACCATGTGGGTAGATGCTGAATTTATTGATTTTTATGATTTGCAATTGGTGAAGGGCCGGTTTTTTTCAAGGGAAATGATGAGTGACAGAAACGCAACTGCATTGCTAAATGAAGCTGCTGTACGAGAATTTGACGTCAAAGACCCCTTTGAAATTGAAATAAGGGTACCCGGAGGAAATGCAAAAGTGGTTGGTATTGTAAAGGACTTCAATTTTAAATCCCTTCACCATAAGATTGAGCCCCTGGCCATTATTTATTTACCTGGGCAGGGAGCATATGCGAATATCAGGTTATCCAGTAATAATATTCAGCAAGCGATTGATGAAATAGAAGGGGTTTGGGAAGAGCTTGCCCCGGGATTTCCTTTTAGTTATCACTACCTGGATGCAAGTTTCGATAACTTGTACAAAAGTGATGACCAGATGGGGAAAGCCATCTCATATGCTTCTCTGGTCGCAATTATCATTGCCATTCTTGGAGTCCTGAGTCTGTCACTTTTTGTATGTGAAAGCAAGGTTAAAGAAATCGGTATTCGAAAAATTAATGGAGCAAAAGTCTGGGAAGTAATATTGGGCCTAAACAAGGGTTTTGCAATAAACTTGCTAATCGCTTTTATTGTTGCATGTCCGGTTTCCTGGTACATCATGCATAAATGGTTGGATAATTTTGCCTATAAAACACATATTAGCCCATGGATTTTCATTGGTTCAGGATTGATCATATCTGTGATTGCCTTTATCATTGTAAGTGGGCAGAGCTGGCGATTTGCCAATATGAATCCGGCGGAAACTTTGCGAAATGAATAACAATCGTAATATCCCAAAATAAAGTGTGAAACTACTAATCGATAAAGCCTCTGAGGAATCTTTTTAAAATAAGTCCACCAAGCTCATTACTGAGGGCAGTCGCCCGACTGCAAAAGTAATTCTTCCACCTGCCATAACACCGTATTGGCATTGTAGCCGAAACCCAGGAACCCAAGGTTCAGTCCACATGCCCCAATGAACTGCGATTTGGCCTGCTGACAGGCCGGATTAAAGGTATAATCCCCGCCGATCAGAAATGCCGTATGGATCCATGGCACGATTATCTCGCCGAATACCCCGATCTCGAGCCGGGGAAAGGCAAGGCCGAAACTTGCGGCAATGGCTGAAGATGCCCCGGTCTGGGCTACATTTTTGTCCATGCTCTGATCACCCATGGAGGCATCGGCCGATACGGTTGTACCATTGTATTTTATTCCTGTGGTCGAATTGTAGGTGAATTTAACTTCAATCTGGGAAGAACCGTCCACGGGCACGGAACAGTTGAATACAAACAGTACTTTAACATTGATCATAACGGGGATCGGACCGGCCATCATCGGAAACTTTAACAGTACAACTGGATAATCAAAAGTGATCTTATCCCTACCCGAACCCGCGACAGTGAGATTGAGTGTCAGTTCACCCTGCATACCGGAATTCTTCTGCCCGAATTCCGTGAGTTTACTATTCTCGTATTTCATTTTCGTGCTTGAATTGAAATTCTCGATGGAGCCTTTGGTCAGGAATTTTGCAGTCACTGGGCCAGCAAGGTCTTTGGAGATCTCAAATTCCACATCTGCCTTCTTATCAGTGAAAAAGAATTTTATCCTGTATGTGCAATCCCCGTACGGGAACTCGTACTCAAAACCATCCGCAGTGGCCGATTTCAGTTCTATACTCTGGCCCTGCATCTGTACATCCGGGATGACACCGTCTTGGAAGCTGATTTCCTTGTTCCAGGAAATTTCTCCATCTCTGATCGCTTCATTCAGTGTGGCATAGCCTGTTTCCACCCTGGTCTCACCACCACTCTGCGTGATACCTGTCACCCGGCGAAGAGCCACCCCGTAGATCAGCAGGATGTCATTCACTTTCAGTTCAGTGATCTTTGGGTTAGAGCTTTCAAAATAGTAAATGTAATCGGCCGTATCGATCCGAACCAGGGACTGGACATCAAGGTTATCAATGAATACTGTATTATCGGTATATGTGACATCGTATACAATGGATTCATTACTGGCAGGCGGAATGGGATCATCCTTCTCGCAGCCACCAAACAGGAAGAAAACTAGTACTGAGAGCAGGGACAACCGATGATGTTTCATGATCTGGGAGTTGAATTATTAAATTTAAGAAATATTGTCGTCTTTTATAACACTCGGATACTTAAAAATCTAAAACTATGCAATCAACGATCAAAACATCCCTGTTGATTTTAATTCTTGCCTTTTTTGCTTCATCTACCAATGCAAAACCTGATGATTTTGAAATCGTAAAAGAGAGAGTGGTAGCCGAACTCTTGAAGGCAGGTATTGATGATAACAGGGTAGAAACCATCATGAGCAAGATAAATGAGAACGGAAGTTTTCAGGATATCAACTATGCCGATCTTAGCAGAACTGCCGGCTTTCCCCAGCGACATCACACCTATAATTTGGTATACCTTGCTGAGGCCTATAAAAATAAGTCATCAGAGTATTACCAAAACAGAAAGTTAAAAGGAGGCATTATCAGAGGATTTAAATACTGGGTTGACAATGATTTTTTCGGCGATAACTGGCATAATAATCAAATTTCAACGCCTACAAATCTGGTGAACCTCATGTTGCTCATGGGTGAAGAGCTTCCTAAGGAGGATGTTGAAAAGGCACAACCCATTATTGGCAGAGCAAATATGAATGCTTCGGGTGCCAGACCAAGTGGGGATAGAATCGTAATTGCAGGTATTCTGGCAAAGAATTTACTTTTTATTGGCGATAAAGAAGAATTTGAAAAAATTATAGAATTGATCGAAGGCGAAGTGAAATTCAGTACAGGTAAACGGGGAATGCAGCACGACTATAGTTTTCATCACAGAACAGACAGGGTAAACAATACAACTTCTTATGGATATGGGAAATATGCAAACGCTTTTGGTGAATGGTCCTATTATGTGGCAAACACAGAATATGAATTCTCCATAGAAAAAATAAATCAGTTGGTTGATTATTACCTGGATGGAATTTATAAGCAACTGGTGTATGGTGTATATACAGATATAAGTGTAAAAAACAGGAGTATTTCTCACAAATCAAGCTTTGAACCACGTGGTGTTACTGAAATCGAGAGGCTATTGTTTAGTACTGACTATCGGAAAACTGAATTAGAAGAGATTCTTGAATTAAGAAAAGGAGAAGCTAAACCATCATCATCATTCTGTAAATTCTTCTGGCAAACAGAGCATTTTGTATTTCAAAGGCCTAATTTCTATACCACTGTAAGAATGTTCTCTACCAGGAACAGAAATATGGAAGTGCCTTACAATGGACCTGGTAAAACCACTCACCACCGGGCCGATGGAACCAACTATTTAATGCTCAGGGGCGATGAATATCATAATATCTGGGCTGTATATGACTGGCAAAAAATATCTGGTACAACCATCATGCAAAAACCTGAACTGTATGGTCCATCTGAAATTCAGAAAGATGGACTTACTGACTTTGTTGGGGCTGTTACCAACGGCTTATACGGAGCCGTTGCATTTGATTTTAAGAGTCCTCACGACATGACTGAAGCCAAAAAATCGTGGTTCTTTTTTGATGAGGAGTATGTTTGCCTTGGAACAGATATTAATTCCAGGCCAAACCTGCCGGTAGTCACCACTATGAATCAGGTATTATTGAGAAGCGATGTAACCATTATGCAGGAGGATAAAACAATAAAACTTCCAGCCGGTAATCGCAAATTGGATGATGTTAAATGGGTGTATCAGGATAGAATTGGATATATTTTCCCTGATCCGGCAACAGTTAATTTATCAAATCAGGTTGAACAGGGCCGATGGTCAGACATTACTGATCAAAAAAACATCTCCGGGGAAATTGTAAGTGAGGAAGTTTTTTTGTTGTGGCTTGATCATGGAAACCGGCCTGATAATGCTGCCTATCAATATATAGTGGTGCCTGGTGTAGGTGAGAAGGAGTTAATGGAGACGAGCAGTAATAATCGCCATATTGAAATTATTTCAAACACATCTGATATACAAGCTGTAAAAAGTAATAAACTGGGCATAATCCAGCTTGCATTTTATAGAGCCGGAGAGGTGGAAATCTCAGATGGTTCCAAATTCAGAATGGACAGCCAGGGCATGGCAATGCTTAAAATGAAAGGAAACAGAATCGGAGAATTATCTGTTTCTGACCCTTCGAGAAAACTAAGTAGAATGATGATTACTGTTCCGGGTATTTACAATGTAAGTGGAGATAATTTTGTTGCATTCCCTGACAATGACCATAACAATACATTGATAATAATAGACTTACCTCAAGGTGTTTTTGCGGGTAAAAGTGTAACTATTAGATTTTAGGGTCCTTCAGCTGCTATATCGTAACACATCAGGGCATCCCCATGATGCACATACATCCTCCCTTTATGAATGACCGGGTGGGCCCAGTGCTGGTCAGTTCCCAGGGGCACCTCGAAACTGCTGATCACCCTGCAATCAGTTTCATTTGCCTCAATCAATGCCAAAACTCCGTCGGTTCCGTAACAATAAAAGAGCCCTTCAGCAAAAATAATCGCTCCCCCCGACACCTGGTCTGAAACATAGTTAAGATTCCCTGTCTCCGCATCAATGCAAAACCACTGCTTTTTATTAAAAGTCGAACTATACACAGATCCCTCATGCACGATAATTCCGCCCAGCAGGTTGAACCACTCTTCATTGCGCCAACCTGCTTCAGCAGTTTTCCCGTCTTCTGAAAGCTGTATCATTAAATGGCCTTCTGTGGTATCGGCTTGCGCACTGGCACTGTACACCCTGCCACCATCATACACGGGGCTGTTCGCATTTATTTTATTTCCCTGTTTATGTGCTACTCTCCATAGAGTCTGTCCACTATCTGCATCAATACCGAGGACCGATTCTGCTGTCATGGTAACAATGAGTCGCATATCGTTATGCTGCACCAGGATGGGAGAACAGTAAGCAGATTGTTCGCCATTCCCTATACTGGTCCATATTGTCTCTCCTGTAAAACGGTCAAGGGCCACCACATTATGCTCCATACCACCAGGGGTAAGGATGATCCTGTCTCCATCAAGCATTGGAGACTCCGCGATGCCCCAGAGTGTTTCCTGGGCACCAAATCTCTCGAACATGTCAATGCTCCAGAGAACCTCTCCGGTTCCTCTGTCCATGCAAAATGTCACACCCTGTCCGCTTACAAAATAGAGCAGTCCATCTACAATGGTGGGAGTCGAACGCGGACCTGTATAATTGGCATACCACTCCAGTCCGTACTCCTTTTGCCATAAAAGATTACCCTCCATATCAAAAGAGTATATGACCCCAACGGTATCCGGCATTCCCAGAACATACAATTGATCCTCAACCACGCTAACACTTCCATGTCCGGCACCCAGTCCTTCAAAGGACCAGAGCATTTTTGGACCTTCATCCGGCCATTGATTCAATAAACCTGTTTGAGGGTATTTGCCATCTCGTTCCGGACCGCGCCATTGTGAGAACTCTTTCCTGCCTGAGCATGAAACCATCATAAAAACAAGAATTGCCAGGAGTGATTTTTTCAACGTCATAATTCAATTGAGATTTAACTCGGGCATAAATATATTAGTCTTTCGAAAACTTTGGCAAATTCCTTAAGGGCTCCGGCATAAGCCTTAACAATTTGACTTTAGAAAAGTAAATGGGGTAGGTCCATGGTAAGATCTGGCTTCATCACAGGTATGGCGACACATCATGCCAGCGATTGACACCCTGCACAATCTTTTCCCTCCTTTAACTTTTTATTGTGGCACCGGATCTCTTCATGTTTCACACAGTTGATGCCCAATTTATGCATGTCCCGGTTGTGTCCAACCATGTAGGCAGGGAATTTTCCCTTCTTTTTAACCAGGACAGTAAGCATCATTCCCAGCATGGCGAGGCTGATGAGGATCAGGGCAGAAATGAGAATCTTTAAAAACATCTGAAGCAAAGATAGTAAACCGTGTTGATATCTCTAACCAGGAATCATCTGCTATAAAAAAGATATGGTATTAAATGATGTGGAGAGTATTTCAATTTAACATTTACTGCATATTTGACTTATAATCAATAAGAGCGTAACTTGCATGTAACCAACATTTAATCCAGGATGTCTCGCATCCCTGACAGATTCATCCAATTCTGGCAAGAATTACAAAGACGTAGAGTCATTCACGTCATCATTGTCTATGCCACTGCCTCTTTTGTAATCATTGAACTGGTGAACAATGTATTTGAACCTTTACGATTGCCGGATTGGACACCCACCATGGTCATAGTAGTCCTAGTAATCGGGTTCCCGTTTGCCATCATATTCTCATGGATCTTTGATGTATCCCTCAAAGGAATCACGAAGACTGAAAAAGCTACTGCATCTGAAATGGATACCACCTCTGAAAACGTTTCCGGGTTTGAGAATTCCATAGCCGTTCTGCCCTTTCAGGACATGAGTTTCGAGAAGACTCAGGAGTACTTTTGTGATGGTATGACTGAAGAGATCATCAATGTACTATCCCATGTGGAAGGGCTTAAAGTCATTGCCCGTACCTCATCATTTATGTTTAAAGGCAGGCATGAAGATATGCGTGAAATCGGTAAGAAGTTAGGTGTTGCACATCTACTTGAAGGAAGCATTCGTAAAACTGAAAACAGGCTCCGCATCACCGCTCAGCTTATAAATTCCAAGGATGGAACACACCTATGGTCAGAGAATTTTGATCGTGAATTAGAGGATATATTTGTCATACAGGATGAAATCTCGCTTGCCATTGTTGAGAACCTTAAAGCCAGACTTCCCAGATCAGAAAAGAATACATTGTTAAAACACAACACCCGGGAATCAGAACTATATAATCTGTACTTACTTGGACGGTTCTATACCAATAAAAGAAATGCCGAATCATTAAACAAAGCCATTGATTATTACAAAGAGGCGATTCGAAAAGATCCAAACTATGCACTGGCCTATGCCGGATTATCAGAAGCGTATACTTTATCAGCCATTGGTTATGGCTCATTGCATTCTAAAGAAGCATATCCAAAATCAAAAGAAGCAGCACTGAAAGCAATTGAACTTGATAATGAACTTGCTGAAGCCCATACCTCTCTGGCATTTGTAAAACAATACTTTGAATTTGATTGGCCGGCCATTGAGCGGGAATGGAAAAGAGCCATCGAACTCAACCCCGGATATGCGCCGGCTCATCAATGGTACGCGGAATATCTTTTTATTATGAAGAGATGGGATGAATCCTACCAGGAAATCAAATATGCACTCGAGTTGGATCCCCTTTCATTTATTATAGAAACAGAACTGGGCTGGCTATATCATTACCAGCATAAATTGGATCTGGCCATTGAGCAATACAAAAAAGTAATCGAAATGGCCCCGGATTATGCCGTGGTCTATTTTAATCTGGGAATCGCCTATGTTAATAAAAAGATGAAACGTGAGGCCATTGAAGTTGCCGAAAAAGCAGTGGA
>Ga0255365_10294_pt1 | contig 12990 bp, 16 predicted proteins | sample ANMaggSeSYBR01J3_FD_182089 | JGI IMG/M metagenome (GOLD analysis project Ga0255365, IMG submission 182089) | Sediment cell enrichment communities from methane seep in Santa Monica Basin, California, United Staets - ANME aggregate JGI... | ecosystem: Environmental > Aquatic > Marine > Cold seeps >... | reverse complement strand
GTACTTGAAGTTCTTTTTTATGAAATATTCGCGCCCACGCATACGTCCCAAAGCGTACAGGAACATCACCGATGTCATCCCTCCGCAGAGAACAGCAATCATAGCCGGTAGTATTGTGAGTCGTTCCAGACCAACCAGAGCACCAGCCGCAATTATAAATGTGTCTCCGGGAAATGGCGGAAAGAGGTTTTCAACAAAACAAGCTGAGAAAATGACGAAATACACCAGAAATGGTCCATAAGCGAACAGGTAATCCAATAGTTCTGAGATTTGTTGATACTGTTCACTCATTGACGTTCAACAGGCAGACGGCATGGGCGGCGATCCCTTCTTCACGGCCTATGTAGCCCAAACCCTCGGTTGTAGTAGCTTTAATATTGACACAAGACAATTCCGTTTTAAGAACTTGCGAGATTTTTTCTCGCATTGCGGGGATATGCTCCTGCATCTTTGGACGTTCAGCCAAAATAGTAGCATCCAGATTCACCAGATTTGTACAACCGGCTTCCTGAATTTTCTTCCAGACTAACCGCAGAAGCTCCAGCGAATCGGCTCCCTTGAACCGATCATCAGTTGGAGGAAAATGGACACCAATATCACCCAGCCCGGCGGCTCCCAAAAGCGAATCCATAACAGCATGAAGAAGAACATCAGCATCGCTATGCCCTTCAAGCCCCTTATCATGTGGGATTGTCACTCCCCCGATAATGAGCTTTCGATCCGGTGCAAAACGATGAACATCAAACCCATGACCTATACGCAGGTTAACCATTGATCTCTCCCGCTAACAAAACCTCAATCACTTTCAGATCATCACGCCTTGTAACTTTCGGATTTGGCGCCATCGGTTCCACTACCTGCACACCATCACCCGAAGTTTCTATTAATGAAACATCATCGGTTGCTATCTTTGCACTGTCAGACTCAGAGGCTTTCTGATGCGCCGTGAGTATCAGTTTATAATCAAATACCTGCGGCGTTTGTGCCAAATAGAGCATTTCTCTTTCGACAGTATCAATTACTCTTCCATTCCGAACCCGCTTCACAGTATCTGTCATTGGAGAAGCTAACATCGCGGCCATTGATTGAATCGCCGCTTTTACCGTTCTGTCGATATCTTCAGGATGTACCAACGGACGGGCACCATCGTGAATAGCGACATATGGAGTTGAATCCGGTAGTGCCTGCAATCCGAGATGCACCGAGTCCTGCCTTGTGGGGCCACCGCATACAATCTTTATAACTTTGTGAAAACCGTATGGATCAACTACCTGACTACCGACGAAGTTCAAGTACTCCTCAGCCGCCACAATAACAATCTGTTCTATACTGTTTGCGGACTCGAATCTACTGATGGTCCAGGAGAGCAACGGACGTCCACAGACAGTGTGGTACTGTTTTGGCATAGGATCATCAAAACGTTTGGAACTGCCGCCAGCTACAATAATCGCGTGTGCTTTCATCGGATCAATATATGGATATTAATGACAGAAAAGCAACGATGATGACCTATACGATAGCTTACATAATTAACGGTCAACAACCTTGCGTAAATTAATAATTTGACAATTTGGTGCCGGAAGGATCACTTGTCAGATACTATACCTGCTTGTTTTTGCAGTTCTTTGCTTACTACAATTTTTTCTCCGGCGAGGGCATCAAGATTCAATTCAAATTTCAAAGTCGCCCCATCATCCGTACTTTTATAAAAATTAATCATACTGCCAAGTCCTGAAAACCCCGGTCCCTTGCTGATTATCAGTGTACCGGTTCCTTTCAAATGCTTCACGACTGTCTTCATGAATGTAGAATCCTCGGAAGCAACAATGACAGCATGGGAATTCGAGGGAAGTGATTTCTTATCCACTACTCTTATTTTTATTCTCTTGTCAGTGGAGGTTTTCTTGCCCCAGAGTTTTTTAAGCTCTGTGGTCCAGACAGTATCTCCCACTGCGGCAACAACTAAGAACTTGCCATTCCCTTCGGCAACTCTCTCCGCCGGCCATGTAACATGCTTTTCCAAATCACACATAAATGACTCGAATACTTCATTATCCGAAACTACAGTACCACCTACTGCGATACTCACAAGTGTGATACTGTCGAAACACAACAATAACAAAATTGATGCAAATGCAAAAAACTTCATTGATCAACCCTTACATAGCTGATGTTTATTAATAGCTCCGACCTATTCTCTGTTATACAATTATGATCGGAACTAACAGTCTATCATCTTAGATTTTCATTTTTTTTCACGGAAAGATTTTCCCTGCACCAGAACATCATATAATCCAAGCGTTGGATCAATAATAAAACATTATTGGTTCTTGTCATTTACAGGTAAGTCCTTGACATTTCCGGCTTCAACCTTGATATCTGTTCAGTGATAAGGCTCTGCTGACCGGTTATACGGACTACATTGCTGGTGAAAAAAGCTGTAAAGGTGTTATGGCAACTGTCCTCCAAGTTGATTTTCGAGCCAATGAAGGATACCGATGATATATGTCGAGAAATGGGTCAAATCCCGAATTTCATGCCTTCTTACAATGTTTTGATTATAATCATCCCAGAGATTGTAGACGATTTCAAAATCATTTAGATGAGCTCTTTGTATCTTTTGAGCTCCGGGGGAATCTACCTCAATGAACTGCAGATCCACAGATGTGATCAAGAATGAACCACCAAGCAGTCCACTATATGCAGTCCACTTTGGAATATTGCCGCCTACTGTTAGGTGGTTTTGAAGAGCGTTCCACGTATTCACAAAAGGCATCTTTAACCTTCCTTTCAGAAGGAGTTATTCAGCGGTGGAAGTTCAAGGTGATCAACGGCATACTTTACAAGAATAAATTTTTCTAAAGAAACAGTCACGCGTGTGTTGAGGGGGTGTGGTTTTACTTTAAGATAATACCTCTTATGCCAAGTTTCCAGTTCATTCAAAAAACCATTTTGTACAGGTCGGGGCAAAACGTAATTCATACGACGAGTGTAATAACATGCACAATTACTGAGGCCGATGCTGCCGAATATATGAGTCATTCTTATGTTCGTCGCTTGTGTATTTTTGGGAGTATTATTTGCATTTATTTCTTGACTATACCTTTTCTTAATAGATTGTTCCGTTTTGCCTATGTAGAGAATGTTACTTGAACCAATAAGGCGGTTAATTTGCCCATTATAAACAAAAACGTAGGTGACATTTTTGTCTGTTTGATTATTAAAAGGGATCCACCCGAAATTGCCCGGTATTAAGTTGAAATTCATCCTTCCCCCTGTTGCTTAACTTTTTATTATACTTTTTGAGGTCGTAGCGTAACCACCAGCATCAGCATCAATCATGCTCATTATAATTATCGGTATAATGGACTCTTTCTTTACTGAACGGCAACGGTAGTGCGTCAGAATGATTATTTAACACCCTGACTACTTGCAGTTAGGTCGGTAAGTCCTTGACATTTCCGGCTTCAACCTTGATATCTGTTCAGTGATAAGGCTCTGCTGACCGGGGCCGGTTCAGCAAGGAGTCTGCATTTTGAAGATTACAGCGATATCACCCGGAGTCCGCTACATCCTGGTCGCCACCTTCTTTTTTGCCCTGATGAATATAGGTGTGAAGTTTCTTGATCGGATCCCCGCGTATGAAATCGTCTTTTTTCGGGCTTTTATTACACTGATTGTAGTCTATCTGCTAATCAGGCGAGCCGGTCTTCAGATATCGGGAAACAACAAACCACTACTTCTCCTGCGTGGTCTTACCGGTACCGGAGCCTTGATGATGTATTTCTATACTCTTCAGAATATGCCGCTTGCCAGTGCAGTAACGATTCAATACTTGTCACCTATTTTCACCATTATCATTGCCGGATTTATGCTCCGAGAATCAACACGCAGAATACAATGGTTATTATTCCTTCTATCCTTTTCAGGTGTTCTACTGGTCAAAGGATTTGACACAAGAGTTTCTCCAACTGACCTTGTTATTGGTATCTCAGCGGCTGTGTGTTCCGGGTTTGCGTACAATTTCATCCGCAAACTAAAAAACACTGACCACCCACTGGTTGTAGTATTCTACTTCCCGGTTGTCACTGTGCCAATTGTCGGCTGTTACCTGCTCTTCAACTGGGTATCACCTTCACCACAAGAGTGGATTATTCTGCTGTTGATCGGTCTGGCCACTACTGTTGCACAGATTTACATGACCAAAGCCTACCAACTGGAAAGGGCGGCCAATATCAGCAATTACAACTATCTGGGGGTAGTTTACGCGCTTATATTCGGTTTCTCCATATTCGGAGAGACATTGAGCCTATTGGCTGTCTGTGGTATCCTCTTGATTATTGCAGGTGTTGCTGGGAGCTCTCGCTTCACTATTGCAAAGAAAGAAACAGACGAAATCAGAAATTAGAATAGCATCATATCAATGGAAATTCTATCTGGTGAATAGCTTATACTGGTTTTTCTCGTGCTTTATCCGATAATAAATTCAAAGGGAGATTTTGCAAAGATCACTTTGGAGATAACGAAATGCTTTATAGGTACCTCGGATACCGACGCTGGGGATTAAAATCTGCTGTTGCTACATTTATATTTGTATGTGTGGCTTACTTCATATCTTCGCATAATACGAAGAATCTGGCGGATATTGAGAAGGCACTCGCTATCGAAGCTTGCCATGTAGAAAATCCTTATTTTTCATGCGAGGAAGCAATCGAAACGAACCATCAACGTTGCTTCGATCTCAACCACAACCCCGGCAGCAAATATAACCACCAGGGATTCAATCGAGCGCAGTATCGTTTGTGTCTGAAAATGGGACCGGAGGTTTGGTTGCAGGAGAAACAGGACCGTCTCGCTCGCAATCGTAAGCTGGCACGGGAACTGCTGGAATAGTAGTTCCATTTGACCAATGAACCACTATCGACAAGTTCACAATAAAAACCCAAACTACAGAATAAGCATCGCATCGCCATAACTGTAAAAACGCATACGATTTTCAATCGCATCGCTGTAAGCATCAAGCATCGCCTCTCGCCCCGCGAACGCTGACACGAGAATCAGCAACGATGATTTTGGTAGATGAAAATTGGTTAGAAGATGGTTTACCAACTTGAATTGGTATCCCGGCTTAATGTACAAATCAACCATCCCGCTGAATGCCTGAACCTGTCCATTCACTATTGGAGCTGATTCCAATGTGCGAACAGAGGTCGTACCCACTGCGAATATCCGTCCACCACTCGCGCGGACTTTATTGATTGCCCCGGCCGATTCAGGCGAAAGAACCGCCATCTCAGGATCGACAATATGATCATGTATGTTATTGACTTTCACCGGCTTGAACGTTCCCGGACCAACATGCAAGCAGAGCTTGATTATCTCGACTCCACGTTCGCGCAACTTCCGCAGGATTGATTCTGTAAAATGAAAACCTGCTGTTGGAGCCGCAACAGCACCCACTTTGTCACTTTCTGCGAAAACAGTCTGGTAGCGGCGGATATCCGATTGTTGATCTTCACGTTTGATATATGGAGGTAATGGCACATGACCGAAATGTGATATAATTTTCTTACGTTGCGAATCCGAGCGAAACGCAACTTGCCACCGTCCTCCTCCCAGATCACTCTCCAGATTAACCCGATAACTGCCAAACAAAATATCCTCCCCCACTTTGACACGACGTGAAGGAAAAACCAATGCCTCCCAATGAGTTTGTCCCTCAGGATGTGTTGGTGCCCAATGGGTTGGTCGCACAAGGAATATCTCAACTTTCGCACCTGATATTCGATTCCCCAGAAGACGAGCCTTGAACACTTTTGTAGTGTTTATTACAATCGCATCCCCCCGATTAACATGCTGTACAAAACGGGTAAATGGCCCTATCTCACGTGATCCTGATCCTCTGTCAAAAATCAAAAGGCGAGACTGATCCCGTTTTCTGGAAGGTGTCAACGCAATTAATTCCTTCGGAAGATCATAGTCGAATAGTGATATTTCCATTGTTGTCGAAGCCCTTAATTGCCTAAGAAGAAATATAATGTTCGCGTATTATGCACCTGACACATTACTTAACCGTACTATTTAATGTTATACTTTAATATTGCGATTAAGAACGTTGGTTTTTGAAATATGGATATTATCAACATAGCTCCAGTATCATTCCATCGGAAGCCACTTTTATATTTGTCACTCCAGCCTTTTCAGCCTGCCAGATAGTTTGCTCGATTTCAGTCGTGGACCCAAGGTGAGTCAGGATAAACTGCCCCACTTTTGCTGTCGAAGTAAAGGAGAAAAACTCCTCCAAATCAATATGAGTGGATTCAATCACAACGAAATCATTGTTGTCAAGATAGTCTTTCACATCGCTGAGACCGGCAATATCCCCCGAGAAAAACAGCCTCTTCTCCCCTACACTCAATTGAAACGAATAGCTCTGCATCCGATTCGGAAGACCAAGACGTTTGATATACTCAGCGTACCCGCCAAGATGGGTGTTCGCGATCGCTTCCAGCTCAAATCCATTGGAGAACCGGAAATCATCACTGTAACCAATCAATCTTAGTTCAAAAGGCAACTTCTCCGGAATAATATATACCGCATTCAAATATGCTTTGAATGGTTCAACAAATTCCTCAGGGACAAATATCTCAAGCTTTTCTTTTCTGCCTGCAAGGTAAACCATCTGTATTACAAGCGGCAACTCGCAACAGTGATCAGGATGAGTGTGACTGATGAATATCCTGTCGAGATCAAGAGGATCGAATCCGGAGGTCAAATATGACGAGCACACTCCCCCGCCACTATCGAATAAACTTAAGCTCCCGGACGTATCCAGAACATATCCAGAACAGGCTCTGCGTGCTTGAGGTACACCGGATGATGATCCGATTATTGTAAATGATGCCGAACTCACAAGACCCTCCTACCTGACAATGTCATGAATCCGATCAATTGCCTCCAGGCATTCCTCGCGAGTAACATCAAGATGTGTCACAAAGCGGACTCTCCGAGGACCAAACGGTACAGCTAAGACACCAACTTTGCTTAATCGCTCAATGACAGGTTCAGACTGGAGATCACCAGTGAGGTCTGCTACAACTATATTGGTTTCCACTCGAGTCAGGTCGATATCAAACATCTGCAGTTCGCTGATACCTTCTGCAAGCAGTTTCGCATTTTTATGATCCTGAGAGAGACGGGTGATATTGTTTTTAATGGCATAGAGACCACCTGCGGCAATAATACCAACCTGCCGCATAGCGCCACCGAAAAGCTTGCGAGTACGACGACATTTCTCAATAAACTCAGCAGAACCGAGAATCATTGATCCAATTGGTGCGCCCAGTCCTTTTGACAGACAAACCGAAATTGAATCAAATGGTTGAACAAGTTCAGCCAATGACATCCCGGTTGCCACATAAACATTCCAGATTCGAGCACCGTCAAGATGAAAAATAAGTTTGTATTCATCACAGACATCCCGCACCCTGAGTATCTCATCCTGGGGAAGGATCGTTCCTCCATGCCTGTTATGCGTATTTTCCAGCGTTACGATCTTTGTGCGCGGACAGTGAATATTTATCTGTCGGATATTGTTGCGAACCATCTCAGCGGTGATCATGCCGCGGTCAGTGGTCAATAAATTGATCATGAGACCAGAGTGTACTGCGGGACCGGATACTTCGTAATTGACAATATGGCATTCCCGTTCGCAAATAATTTCCCAGCCAGGCTGTGAATGCGTCTTAAGCGCTACTTGGTTGCCCAATGTTCCCGATGAAACAAATAACGATGCTTCCTTATCGAACAGTTCGGCGACATACTTTTCAAGTTCATTTACAGTAGGATCATCACCGAAAACATCGTCACCAACTTCAGCATTTGCAATTGCCTGACGCATTTTGGTATCGGGACGAGTTATCGTGTCTGAGCGGAGGTCAATTATCTTCATAGTGTAAGCAATATAAGTATCGACGTTCCAGAAAACAAGTTTGTCAATATGTGTTCACTTATCTGAATCAGATATATTGCCAACACAAAAAAGGCCACCATGATTGGCGGCCTTCTTATGTAAGCTTTGTAATACTACTAATCTGTTGGAACAACTGATGAGGCTTGCAGTCCACTCTCTGACTGTGCTAACTCAAAGAATACTTCCTGTCCTTCTTTCACGGTCCGATAGCCATCCATGTTAATGGCTGTATAGTGAAAATAGATGTCTTTGGTCGGATCGTCACAAGCGATGAAGCCCCATCCCCTTAAGTCGTTGAAGTACTTAACCTTGCCTTTTGACATGTCGGTTCCTCCAATGAACTCATTAACGTCCTTATGCTATCTTATTATATACGAATTTCTGAAGAAAGTTTCAATAATTATTTTTTACGTATATTTATTTTGCTATATGTGTCATTCAAAGACGCATTCTTGTCATGAATGTAAATTCTCCGATTTTCGTGTCAACGGACCTCAAACATAATTCCCTTCTGAAGTGATGTAAGCTGGTCGGTTGCATATCGTTACAGGATGCCAGCCATTTTAATGTCGAAAATCAGAGTCTTCCCTGCCAATGGATGGTTTGCATCTAATGTCACATCATCGCCATCAATAGCAGAAATTACCACCGGTATAGATTCCCCCTCAGACTGCTCCATCTGAAGTTGCTGACCAATCTCAACTTTGATTTCTGATGGGAATACGCTTTTCTTGACTTGAGCGATTAACTCATCACGCTTGGGACCATAAGCATTGTCAGGTTCAATAGTCAGAGTTCGAGAATCTCCCTCTTTCATATCAAGAACACCCTGATCAACTCCCGGAATCACCTGACCGCTTCCGATTTCAAATGTCATTGGATCACGACCCTCGGATGAATCAAAGACAGTGCCATCTTCCAGCCGTCCTGTATAATGAACCTTTACTTTATCGCCTTGCTTTACCTTACACATCCCGTGCCTCCAAAAACGTAATTCCACTTATACTTTTCAACTTACAGATTAGAATACAAGTGAATTATTGATTAGATATCAACCAAAAACGAAACGGCCATCCCATTTAAGGAATGGCCGAATTATATCAACAAGAACTCAGATGAGATTCTTATTTCGGCGGATCAATATGACCACAAAGTGGATCTGGAGCAGGTTGCTTAAACATGTAGTTCACAAGATAGACCAAGTCTGCAATATCAGGACCGGCACCATTGTTGTTTACATCAGCAGTATCCCAACACGGAGGTCCGGGAGCAGGTTGCTTGAACATATAGTTCACAAGATAGACCAAGTCCGCGATATCAGGACCTACGCCGTTGTCGTTTATATCACCAGGAACTGAACAGCAACTTACCGATCCTATCTGAATTGTCGCTGGCGAAGACCATTCGGACATGAGATCCCACTCATCTTTTGCATGCGTTTTCACATCATAGATACCATCATCAGTCCATAAATGTGACTGAAGGCAGTCTGCTCCGGATGCAAAAGGACCAAACCACTCACTGAGTTTAGTGCCATCATCCCAGTCAAACTGATAGTAAATCTGATCGCCATTCAAATCAGTTGTGGAAACTGTGAAATCATAACTAATTTCAGGATCGCCTGTTTCCGGACCTGTTGGAGCCGATGGAACATCCGGTGCTGTGTTGACTGTCACAACTTTAACAGGTGACCAGTCGCCCATAAGAAACCACTCATCCCTGGCTCTAACCTTGACATTATATGTACCGCTCTCATGAAAGCAGACTCCGACAACAGCTTCGGTCCCACTTGCATACGGACCGGCCCACTCGGCTGTATCGCCTTCTGTCCAGACGAACTGATAATAGAGATCATGGCCATCAGGATCAGTCGCGGTTGTTTTAGCATCAAGGCATGCTCCCGGTAATACGAAACCCGGCAGTATTGGCTGTGAAGGTGTTCCGGGGGCACCGCCTCCGGCAGGCACTCCATTCCCAATCCTCACAGTGACAGTAACATCACCACCACCAAGCCATTCCATACCAATCACAACATCCAGATCAGGAACAGTTCTCGCACCACAGGATTCGATACGGGTACGGTAGGCACTCTCAAGATCACCGTCACTACTATATTTCACTTCATAACCGCCATCAAAAAACAAGGTTGGGTAGGCGGCAATGTTGTAATCTGTCACCAATCTGGTATGTGCCGGTTCAATTGGATCTCCTCCTGCATCATTTCCCACAATGGCTGCATATAGCATTGGATAGTCATCAGATTCATAAATGCCATGTAGTACAGTTCGAGATGTAGGACAACTCACACAATCGGATGCTGTTCCTTCCTCGATAAATACCGTATGTGAGAATCCTGTCGCTGTTTGGTTCTGACCATTGACACCCGGTGTGGCTGTCGCGGCGGCATCACCATAATATGCGCTGAACCAGTAACCATTTGGCGGGTTGGCATCTTCTGTCACGAAATCATCATCGAAAACAACAACATGCGCCTGGATGTTGGTTTCAGTGATACCGGTAAATCCTGCGACGCTGGCATCCCAGGTCTCGCTATGCTCCCAGACAGTCCCATCAGCGATATTTACAGTCTCAAGCATACCAAAATCCAATAAACCATAAGCATAGGGGTCACTGTCAATGTCGAGATACCTTGAAACAGGTTCAACAATATAAACTCTGACAGTACCCTGGTAGGCATCTTTTGTATCAGCCATAACTGATGATGCCAGCAAAATTGCTGTTACCAACAACACAATAGAAATACAACAGCATCTCGCTAATTTCATAAAACTATCCTCATTTTTCATCTCTTAGTGACAAGGCGGAAGTGGATCGCCATCCTTGAACATGAAATTCACAAGATAAACCAGATCGGCGATATCAATATCTTCAGGAACGGACGGATCCTGAGGAGTCGCTACATCAGCTTCCTCCAGACAAGTCGGGAGCGGTCCTTCCTTGAACATGTAATTGACGAGATAAACAACATCTGAGATGTTGAATTCATCTAATCCATCACCATCAACATTACCACGATCCGCGCCAACACAACAACCGGCCCAAATAACGATTGAGGCAGATGATGACCAATCTGAAGTCGCGTCAAACGTATCTTTGGCACGAACCATGACATCGTACGTATCTTCTGTAGTCCAGATGTGAGATTCAAAACATGTAGCGCTCTGGAGGAAAGGTCCCAGCCATTCACTCATACTGCCATCATCCCAATCGAACTGAAACAGTACCTGATTGTTGTTCGGTTCAGAAGTTTGAGCTGAAAACTCATAACTTTCATCAATAAGTCCCATCACCGGACCATCCGGTATGGCAGGTATAGCTGGGGCTGAATTAATAATCGTAGTTGTTGTATTTGACCAGTCAGAGACTAAATCGTATTCATCCTTGGCATGCACTCTTACCTGATATGTTCCGCCTTCTGCCCAGATATGAGAACCCTGACAGGTAACACCGGAGTTGAACGGACCGTACCATTCGCTTAGCTTGGTGCCATCATCCCAGTCATATTGATAATATACATCATTGCCGTTAATGTCAGTTGTCACACCATCATATTGATAAGTATCACCGGGGAATCCCCATGTCGGACCACTTGGAGCAACCGGAGTAACCGGAGCCGAGTTGACTGTCACAGCAGTTGCGGGAGACCAATCGCTCTCAGCAAACCACTCATCGCGCACTCGAACCCGTATGTCAAAGTCACCGCTGTTGCTTAAGCAGATTTCCAGATTCGCTGTCGCACCGCTGGCATACGGACCAATCCAGTCGGATGTTGTACCGTCACCATTGTCGATTTGATAGTGGAGTTCATGACCTTCAGGGTCAGTAGTAGTCATCTGGAATGGAATACAAGCACCAGGCAGAATAAAACCCGGTAAAGTCGGAGCAGTTGGAGTATTTGGTGTACCGCCAGCCGTCACTCCATTACCGATTTTGACTGTCACAGTAATTTCCCCATCACCTAACCACTCCAGGTCAGTGACAAGATCAAGTGTCTCTACTGTGCGTGCGCCACAATTTACAATACGAGGACGATAATAGCCTTCCATCGGAACACCACCACCAACCACAACATCGTAGCCCCCATCGAAAAAGACTGAAGGATACCCTGCAAAATTATAATCTGAAGACAACCTTGTATAAGCAACTGAGACTGCCGGGCCTACCAATGAAGCATAAAGCATAGGATAATCACCTGAACTTTGAATATCATATAATGCTGAACCAGCATCAGGGCAATATCCTCACGTCTCCGACGAGCCATTTTCGATGAATACTGTGTGCGTAAAACCATCTCTTACTTCATTGTGACCTCGGCTACTTGCGGTAGCTTTTGCCGCGGCATCAACATAGTGCGCCTGGAATGGGTTCTCCCCATCATATGAATCAGCCCACACCCAATCCGCATTGAATGCAACTGCAATCACTTGTATGTTTGATTCGAAAATATTATCGTAACCCTCAGCAACTCCATCCCAGGTAACCTGGTGTTCCCAGACAGTTCCATCTGCAATATCGACATCTTCTACAAAAGCAAAATCCAATAGAGCATTCTTGTAGTTATCGCCATTGCCGTAATGCCATCTAAAAGAAACCCCTTCAACAATGTACACACGAATTGTACCTTCGTAGTTCGCTTTTGTATCAAGGAGAACGGGTTGTTCGGAAGTATCCATAGGTGTTGCTTCACGAACCTTGCTGAAGTTGAGATTATCTGCCAATCCAACAGATATCATAATTGTCAGGATGACAATAAGTATACCACAATGACTCTTTCATATAGAGAGTTCACCAATCGCAATGATGAAGCTGTTGTGTTCGGTTATTCCACAGGGCTTTTATCTCCCTGGGTCTCTGACTATGAAGGCTCCGCTATTGACATCAAACTCAAGAGCTATCATATACCAAAGTTGATAGTTACAGCGGGTGCTGGTTTCTGGGATAAGAGCCACCTGAAAACATTAGAAAAAGATGCTGAGACAATCGGATTGGCAACACGC
>Ga0255365_10293_pt1 | contig 13010 bp, 11 predicted proteins | sample ANMaggSeSYBR01J3_FD_182089 | JGI IMG/M metagenome (GOLD analysis project Ga0255365, IMG submission 182089) | Sediment cell enrichment communities from methane seep in Santa Monica Basin, California, United Staets - ANME aggregate JGI... | ecosystem: Environmental > Aquatic > Marine > Cold seeps >... | reverse complement strand
AAACATTAAAATTATGCCCAAATAGCCTCTTGAAGATAATACTTCTCCTAATAGAAGCATTCCACCAATAACTCCAAAAATTGCTTCCATGCTAAGAATAATAGCTGCATGAGATGGTTTAGCATGACGTTGACCCACTATTTGAAGGGTATATCCTATTCCAACGGATACTAGGCCTCCATATAAAATCGGCACTAAAGCTTCATAAACAATATTTAAAGTTGTCGTTTCTATTGAAAATGCAATTATAGCACTTAAAAATGCACAAGTATAGAATTGAAAAATCGAAAGTTTCAGTGCATCGTGTTTCCTTACAAAATAATCTATAAATAAAATATGTATCGCCCAAAAAATCGCTCCAACTAGCTGATATATATCACCGATATTTATTGCCATCGATTCACTTACTGTCAAGAAATATAACCCAATCAGCGCTAAAATGCTGCTTAAAATAGTTTTTATTGATAATTTGTGTTTAAAGAATATCCCCATTACCGGAACTAAAATTATATACATCCCTGTAATAAACGCTGCATTTCCAGCGGTTGTATACTTCAATCCTATCTGCTGCAATGATGCAGCAATGAATAATACCGATCCTAATAACGCACCTGGCAATATAGCTTTTTTCAATTCAATCTTTATCGGTAAACTACTTCTTTTATAATGAAATCTCACCATCAACGGTATCAGCGCTGTTGATCCAAGAGCAAATCTAATACAATTAAAAGAAAAAATGCCAATAATTTGAGACCCGACTCGCTGAGCTACAAAAGCAAAACCCCAAACGACAGCTGTAATAAATAATAGTACATTTCCTTTAGCTTCATTTTTATTCATCGCATTATCTCCTTTTGAAATCAGTATCATTTTAACATATTCCCTTGCTAAATTATATCAATAAGTTAATATATAGTTATAAATTGTAATTATTTTATAACAAGAGGTGATCTGATGCGTTTAGCTACAATCGATATCAATGGTAAAGAAATTGCTTCACTTATCATTGATAATAAAGTTATTACTATAGAAGAAATCAACAACATATTTCAAACTGAATTTAAAACAGATACTTTTGAAATTTTGGTAAACAATCAATGGGATAAACTTAAGACTTTTTATGATGAAATGCTACTAAATGATTCAGATAATATTATATTTTCTCCAACAATTCTATTGACCGATTTCATAAAAATAGGTGGAATTGGCGCGGCGTTTATCAATTCGGCAATTATCGGTTTCCTTAATTTATATCTTCTAAAAAAATATAAAATGAGAATCAATGGGTTGCTTATCGCCGCTTTTATGACTGTACTAGGATTTTCTTTTATAGGAAAAAACATATTGAATATTTTACCTATCTATCTTGGCGGATATTTATATACCAGGTATCAGAAAATATCAGTCAAAGATGTAATTCTTGTCATTATGTTCAGTACTGCTTTGGCACCGCTGGTGAGTGAAATTATGTTTTCGGGTATTATCGGCAATAACTTTGGAATTGCTGTTGGATTGTTGGTGGGAACATTGATCGGCTTTATCATCACGCCGTTGTCTGCGCATATGATTAAATTTCATGATGGGTTCAACTTATATAACATTGGATTTACAGCGGGTATTATAGGTACGGTATTCGCAAGTGTTCTTAGGGTGATGGATATGAAAATTTCACCCGTTAGAATTGTTTATGAACAAAATAACATTGCGATAATCATAATGTTGAGTTTCTTGTTTCTTTACCTAATGGTAGTCGGATTTTGGGTCAATAAAAATTCTGGTACTGATTATAAAAAAGTATTGAAGTATAATGGACGAACAATAACAGATTTTACTCAATTGCTTGGTTATGGTGTAACGTTTTTTAATATGGGACTAATGGGAATGTTAAGTTTGGGTTATGTTTTTTTAGTCGGGGGTATAGTCAATGGACCTGTTTTAGCTGGAATATTTACCATCGTCGGATTTTCAGCGTTCGGTAAACATCCTAAAAATTGTATACCTATTGTATTGGGAGTTGTTCTAATCTCTGTGATATTAGGCTATGATCTGTCATCGACTGAAATAATCATAACTGTTTTGTTTTCAACAACAATAGCTCCAATTGCCGGGACATATGGCGTTGGTATCGGTGTGTTGGCTGGAATGCTTCATTTGGCTGTAGTTAAAAATGTAGGGGTTATACATGGAGGCATAAATTTATATAACAATGGATTTTCAGGCGGTATTGTAGCGGGATTTTTAGTGCCGATAATCGATGCTTTCCAAAAAGGAGGGGAATGATATGAAGCATGAAATAAAGAAAATTTCAAAAATTGTTGATGAATTGGTGACGTTTTTTTTGAAAAACGATACAGATGAAATAGATATAAAAATTAAAAAAGATGAGAAAAATATAATAATAAAAATTGTCGATTACAATACATGTTTTAATAAAGAAGACATCGATTGCATAACCAAACTCTTATGCGCGCAAAGACAACATGAAATAGAAGCGTATTATTGGCAGTTGGCAGGGGAAATCGACAGCGATTCGGAATTGATACTAGTTGGAGCGATGATCGATAAAGCAAAAGTGAAAATTATCGATAAGAATCTTTGTATTGAATTAATCAGATATAGGTAAGGAGACTACATGGAAAAATTTACTATTATAAAAAGTTGTATCAAGTGCCACGCTTGCACGAGAATTGCGGAAGATAATTTCATAATGGAAGAACACTCAGCAGTGATTGTCAAGCAACCCTCAATCGATTATGAATATGAGGAATGCATCGCTGCAATGAGAGCATGTCCGATACAAGCTATCAAACAAGAATAAGGCAATATAGAAAAATCAGGTTAAACAAATAACCTGATTTTTTATTATCTTAATTTTTTTATATACTCATTATTTTCTTTTTTCTCAAAGCCCATCTTTTTGAGGTATTTATGATGCTTATCAGTTTTTGCCTTTGCTATAAAAGTATCAAATCCTTTATCCAAGAAAAATTGGTTATTCTTTTCATAGATATATTTTCCGATTTTGAAATCTCTGTATGCAGGAAGTGCAAAATCAAGTTCTACCAGTAGGGTATGTTCATCTGTTTTTTCTGCTAAAAAAATTCCTGCAGGAACCATATCTCTTAGTATATATATTCCAACGGCCTTGTCATCGAAAGTAAAACCTTCATCAGTAAAATAATCTTTAATATCATGATAATAGAATTTCATCAAGTATTCGAAGTATTTTGAATCCTTTGCAATAGGTAGAATTTGAAAGTATTCTTTTGAATTATAGATTTTAACTAGATAATAGATATTGATTATTGCAATGCCTGTATTCATAAATGCAACAGGAAGTGAATTTATTCCTAAACCATAAAATGCAAACATCAATGATCCGGTTAGATTTATCCATCTAAGTTTAATGATCGAACTCATGATAATAGATATAAGCACTACAAAAGATGCTAAATATCCAAACCATTCTATGTAATTGATTTCCATTTTTATTGCCTCCTTTAAAACACAAGAATCAGTATAACAGAAAATAATATTAAAACAATCGGTGAACTTCAATAATTCATTGATTAATTAGTTGTTGAACTTATATATAAATAGGGTAAATATCATATGGGTGATTATAATGTTTGTTGATAAGAATAAAATCAGTGCGTTTTACAATAAACTGGATAGATCGTTTTTTATGGAAGACAATAAAAAATTTGCTAGAATAGACGCACCTTTTTCCATAGGATATGGGCAGACGATATCTCAGCCTTCTTTGGTTTTATATATGACATTGCTTTTAGAATTGGAAGAAGAAAGCAAAGTCTTGGAAATAGGGACAGGTAGTGGATACCAAAGTGCTCTGTTGGCAGAATTTTCTAAAGAACTTTATACTGTTGAAGTGATTGAGCCGCTATATTTAAAAGCCAAAGAAAGATTAAAAAAATTGGGTTGTAAAAATATCAGTTACAAAATCGGCAATGGTTCCTTAGGGTGGATAGAAGAAGCACCATTTGATCGCATCATGGTAACGGCGGCAGCTGCAACGATGCCGAATGCTTTAATTGAACAGCTGGCTCCAAATGGAAGAATGGTTATTCCAGTGGGAGAATTCTGGCAAAGATTGATTGTTGTAACAAAAGATAAAGATGGTAATGTTGAATACGTTGATGACATTGCAGTTAGATTCGTTAGATTGGTATAGCTATTTAAATAGTCTGATTGTATACAAGGAGGATAAAAAATGAGTGAAATTATTAATAGCAGAGAGCAAAGACAAGCAAAATTGAAGGAATTGATTATGCAGTTGCATGAAGGAGCGACAGTAAATGATGTGAAAGAGAAATTTGCTAAATTAATTGAAGGAGTTTCTGCATCGGAGATTACTCAAATGGAACAAGCTTTGGTCAATGAAGGAATGCCTGTTTCTGAAATTCAAAAGCTATGTGATGTTCATGCGTCGGTATTTAAAGGTTCAATTGAAGAAATTCACACTGAGAGTAATGATTTGAAGTATGAACCGGGACATCCGATAAATACATTTGAACTGGAAAATAGAAAAATCGAAGAACTTATAGATGAGGAGATACTTCCATCACTAGAGGTATATAAATCAACTAAAGAATCAAATAAGAAGGAAATATTTCTTTATGCTTGGGAAAAACTCATGACAATAGAAAGACATTATTCAAGAAAAGAAAATTTGCTTTTTCCTTATATGGAAAAATACGATATAACAGCACCTCCTCAGGTTATGTGGGGAGTCGATGATGAAATAAGAGAAGGTATGAAATTAGTTAAAAATTTATCTGTTGATGAAACTGTTGATATAGATATTCTATCTGAAAAAGCTGTAGAAGTAATGGATCAAATTAAAGAAATGATTTTCAAGGAAGAAAATATCATGTTTCCAATGACGTTGGATACCATGAATGTTGAAGAATGGAAAGAGATTGAAGAAGCAAGCTCGGAAATCGGGTTTACATTGCTTAAAACAGTTAAAAGATGGCAACCTCGCTTTGAAGAAGAAATTGAAGATAAAGACATTAAAACATCTGCAGAAAATATACAATTTGATGCTGGCAGCTTGTCGCTGGAAGAAATAAACTCGATTTTAAATACTGTTCCGTTGGACATGACTTTTGTCGATGTTAATAACAGGGTTAAATATTTTACCCAAGGTAAAGAAAGAATATTCGATAGAGCAAAAACTATTATAGGAAGAGAAGTGAAGAATTGTCATCCCCCAAAAAGTGTGCATATAGTTGAAAAGATTGTAGAAGATTTAAGAAGTGGGATAAAGGATCACGAAGATTTTTGGATCGAAATGGGTGGCATGTTCGTGTATATACGATATTTTGCTGTTAGAAATGATAAAGGGGAATTTTTAGGAACTTTGGAAGTTACTCAAGATATTAAACCTATTCAAGAACTTGAGGGTGAAAAAAGACTAATGTCAGAAGGTTAAAATTAAGAAAATTTCAAATATGAGGAGGATTTCAAATGAAAAAAAATATTAAAAGCAATGTTTATTGGGTTGGGAAAGTTGATTGGGAACTTAAAAAATTTCACGGAGAGGAATTTTCAACGCATAACGGGTCGACGTATAATTCTTATTTAATCCAAGAAGAAAAAAACGTATTGATTGATACTGTATGGTTGCCGTATGCTGAAGAATTTGTAGAAAATTTGGCTAAGGAAATTGACTTGGATATGATTGATTATATTGTGGTTAATCATGGTGAAGTCGACCATAGCGGCGCTTTGCCGGAGTTGATGAAGCGCATTCCAGACAAACCGATTTATTGCACAGCTAATGCAGTTAAATCATTAAAAGGTCAATATCATCAAGATTGGAATTTTCAAGTAGTAAAGACTGGAGATAAGATTGATATCGGCAATGGCAAGCAGTTGATATTTGTTGAAATGACAATGCTCCATTGGCCGGACAGCATGGCGACTTATTTGACTGAGGATAATATATTGTTTAGTAATGATGCTTTTGGGCAACATTTTGCAACGGACAGACTATACAATGATCTTGTTGATCAATGTGTATTATTCAGTGAGGCTGAAAAATATTTTGCTAATATTCTTAATCCTTTCAATCAAATATTAAGGAAAAAATTAGATCAAGTGATATCCATGAATCTAGACATTGATATCATCGCAACAAGTCATGGAGTTATTTGGCGTGACAATCCAATGCAAATCATTGAGAAATATGTGATGTGGGCAAATGATTATCAAGAAAATCAGATTACAATACTATACGATACCATGTGGAATGGTACCAGGAAGATGGCCGAGAAGATTTCAGAGGGAATAGAGCTTGCAGATAAAGATGTAGTAGTCAAAGTATTCAACATCGCAAAAAATGATACAAATGACATGATGACAGAAATATTTAGATCGAAAATGATATTGATGGGTTCACCTACAATAGGAAATAGCATTTTGCATTCAGTTGCAGGGTTTCTTCACTTTGTAAAAGAACTCAAATTTAAAAATAAGAAAGCTGCTTCTTTTGGATGCTATGGTTGGAGTGGAGAGGCGACAAAGGTAATAAACGAATCGCTGAAAAGTGCAGGGTTTGAAATAATTGGAGAAGGATTTAAAAACCAGTGGAATCCTGATGAAGAGAGTATAAAAAACATTATTGAATACGGTAAGGAAATTGCAAAATATTAGGGAGAAAATTCATATGAATAATAATGCTTTAAATGAAATATACTTTGCTGGAGGATGTTTCTGGGGCGTAGAAGCTTATATGTCGAGGATTAATGGAGTAGTAGATGTGACAAGTGGATATGCTAATGGAAATACTGAAAATCCTACATATGAGGACTTGATTCATAAAAATTCAGGGCATGCTGAAACCGTGCATGTGTCATATGATTCAAATATCATCACTTTATACACTTTGTTGACATACTATTTTAGAATCATAGATCCCACAAGTTTGAATAAACAAGGAAATGATTTGGGAGTGCAGTATAGAACAGGGATTTATTATACGGATGATTCTGATTTGAAAGTTATAGAAGCCAAAATCAAAGAAGAACAAGAAAAACATTCAAAACGAATAGAAGTAGAAGTTTGTAGATTAGAACATTTCTATTTGGCTGAAGAATATCATCAAGATTATTTAGATAAAAATCCAAATGGATATTGCCATATAGATTTATCATTGGCGGATATAATGGTTATTGATTCTAATCAATATTTTAAATTATCTGATGAAATTTTAAGAAAAACACTGACTGAGGAACAATATGAAGTTACACAATTAAATGAAACGGAACGTGCATTCGCCAACGAATATTGGAATAAGTTCGACAAAGGGATTTATGTTGATGTGGCGACAGGGGAGCCTTTATTTGCGTCGGTTGATAAATTTGAATCCAGCTGCGGATGGCCGAGTTTCACTAAACCGATATCGCCAGATGTTTTAGTATTCAGAAACGACGATATCTTCACTATGCTTAGAACCGAAGTGAGAAGTCGTGTAGGTGATAGTCATTTAGGGCATGTGTTCAATGATGGTCCTATGGAAAAAGGCGGTCTTAGATATTGCATCAATAGTGCATCGATTAAATTTGTATCAGTAGATGAAATGAAAGAATTGGGATATGAGTATTTGATTAACGAGATATAAAAAACAATATGTTCCATATGTTTGTATCGATAAAATTGAGCGTATTTGAATATGATAAGTATTTTAGGGTATTAAAAATCGAATGGGGAAATTATTATATCATAACAATTTATTTAAATGTATTGGAAAATTTTTATGGGTTGTTTATAATGTATATAATAGGCAAATAATATACGATATTACAAAGGATGTATATTGATCCATCGTGGAAATGTTTTTACTTATATAATGATTACTCAAAAATGATCAAGAACTCATTATGCATTATAAAAAAATGAATGTTCTTGCATTATAAAAATTAAAGGGAGGAATATTATGAAGAAATTATTGGTGTTATTATTGATATTGACATTGGCTGTGTCGATAGTGGGGTGTGCTCCAAAGGAAGAAAAAGTTGAAGAAGCTGTTGCACCTGTTGAAACACCTGAAGTTATCGAAGAACCGGTAAACCTTACTCCACTGGTTGTTGGATATGCAGCTTTCAGTGAAAAATTCAGTCCGTTTTTTGGAACTACAGCTTATGATATGGATGTATCATCGTTGACACAGGAGGCTTTGTTAACAACTGATAGAACAGGCGGAATCATCTACAATGCCATCGATGGTGAAAAAGGAATTTACAATGGCGTTGAGTATTTCTATAATGGAATGGCTGATGTAAAAGTTGACTATGACGAGGCTTCGGATATCACGACATATAATGTGAAAATTAGAGATGACGTGAGATTTAGCGACGGTGAATATGCTGATGCTGATGATATCATTTTTTCATATTACGTTCTTTCTGATCCTACATACACTGGATCTTCAACATTGTATTCATATGATATTATAGGAATGACAAATTATAGAATGAATAACTCTATGGCGGAAGAACTTGTTATTTCACCAGATGAACTTGCTGCGGAATTAGAAAATCCTGGTGAAGAATCTATAGCTATCATCGAAAGTTTTGTTGCGGATATATTAATTTCTGAAGTTGATTGGGTTAAAAGTCTATATGGTGCGGATACTTGGGCTAATGATTATGTAGCAATGCATCCTGAAGCAAAAGATTTGTTTGCATTTTTCTACAATATAGATGATGATTATGATTCATATGCTGTAGAAGATGAAGCTACAGTAATAGAAGATATACTTGCACAATATGGAAGCGATTGGAAAACATTAAGTGCTAATTATGGCGGTAGCGAGAGTTATTTCCAACCTGATATTGAAGCTGTTGTAGGAGAAAGTCTTCTTCAAGCAAAATTAGCTTCTTCAGAAGGTGTTGAAGTACCGAATATCGAAGGAATCAAGAAACTTAGCCAAACTGAAGTAGAAGTCAAAGTTAGAGGGTTTGAAGCGCCGGCTGTTTATACGATTGCTGGTATAGATATTGCTCCAATGCATTACTATGGCGATGAATCTTTGTATGATTATGATAAAAACATGTTTGGATTCCCAAGAGAAGATCTTTCTATAGTTGAATCAAAAACAACTAAACCTATGGGAGCGGGACCATATGTATTTATCAAGTATCAAGATAAGATCGTTTATTTTGAAGCAAATGAATATTATTATAAAGGCGAACCAAAAACTAAGTACTTGCAACTTAAAGAAACAACTGACGGTGAAATGATAGCTGGTGTTGGAACAGGCGAAATCGATATTGCCAATCCTTCAGGATCAGTTGCGAAGTTCGAGGAACTTAAAACATATAATTCCAATACGGAAGTCGTTGGAGATGTAATCACTGCGAATTCTGTAGACAATCTTGGATATGGATATATTGGAATAAATGCAACTAATGTAAATGTGGATGGCGATCCAGTATCTGAAGAAAGCAAGAACTTGAGAAAAGGTTTTGCAACTGTTTATTCGGTTTATAGAGACGTGGCAATCGACAGTTATTATGGAGATGCTGCTATGGTTATCAATTATCCGATTTCAAACACTTCATGGGCAGCACCTCAAAAAGCCGATGAGGATTATGAAGTTGCATATTCTAAAGATATAGATGGAAATCCAATTTTTACATCAAGTATGGTAGCAGATGAGAAATACGATGCAGCTCTTGAAGTGGCAAAAGGATATTTCAAAGCTGCTGGATATACTTATGACGAAACAAGTGGAATGTTTACAGCAGCGCCAGAAGGAGCTTTCTTGGAATATGAAATTATTGTACCTGGTTCTGGCGAAGGCGATCACCCGGCATTTGCAATATTGGCAGATACTAGAGAAGCATTGACTAAGATTGGTATTACATTAAATATCAACGATCCTTCAGATACAAATGTTTTATGGAATTCTCTAGATTCAAATGTGCATCTAATGTGGACTGCTGCATGGGGATCAACAATCGACCCTGATATGTATCAGGTATATCACAGTTCAAATGGTAAAGGAAAAGGTGGAACAGACAGCAATAGTTACAATATTGCAGATCCTGAACTTGATCGTTTGATTATCGAAGCAAGACAAAGTACTGATCAAGCTTTCAGAAAAGTTGCTTACAAACAAGCTTTAGACATTATTCTTGATTGGGCTGTAGAAGTACCGACTTATCAGAGACAAAATTTAGTTATATTTAGTACAGAACGTGTTGACATGGATACAGTAACTCCTAATATTACAACTTATTGGGGATGGATGAATGACATAGAGCTACTTGAAATGAACTAAAAAACAAAGGTTTGAATGAGCCTGCTTATAGTGGGCTCATTCAATTTTACTGAGAAGAGGTAGAAAATGAGGAAATATATAATAAAAAGAATAGCGATATCAGTAGTTTTACTATTTTTTGTATCGATGATTATATACATAATTATGAGAAGTATTCCGACTTCTTACGTTGAAACCCAAGCGAGAATGCTCTCACAAATGCCAGGAGCTAAAAGTTACGCTGATTGGTTAGCTCAGTTAAATACAACATACGGTATGGATAAAGGAATTTTAGAAGGATTTATGCAATGGGCCAGTAATGCTATTCATGGAGATTTTGGTGATTCGTGGCAATTCAATGTACCGGTTGTTGAAAAATTTCAAGCTGTTATTTGGGATTCGTTTAAATTGGGATCTATCGCTTTTATACTTCAAATATTTATTGCAATACCACTTGGTATATATGCAGCAAGAAAACAATATAGTCATGCAGATTATACTATCACAGTCCTTGCGTTGTTAGGTATTTCACTACCGACGTTTTTCTTTGCCACTATACTTAAACTGGTTTTTTCTGTATGGCTTGGTTGGTTGCCGCTGTATGGAAAAGTTGGAAGGTACTACGAATTGTTAGCCGGCTTTGATCAATTTTTTGATGTTGCCATACATTTTATTTTGCCTATATTGACACTGACAATTGTTGGCGTTGGAGGGTTGATGAGATATACTAGGACAAATATGCTTGAAGTGTTGAATTCTGATTATATCAGAACTGCTAGAGCTAAGGGTCTATCAGAAAAAAGAGTAGTAAATTACCATGCTTTCAGAAATACATTAATTCCAATAGTAACTATTCTAGGAGGATCTTTACCTGGACTTTTTGCAGGTGCGCTGATTACAGAGACATTATTTCAGATACCTGGTATTGGGTATACAGCTTATTTAGCCATGGTCAGTGGAGATATTCCTTTCACCATGTTTTATATGGTATTTATGGCGTTTCTAACACTTATAGGAACTTTGATCGCCGATATTCTATATGCTGTAGTTGATCCAAGAGTCAGAGTGAGTTAGGGGGGCTAGTTATGGATAATGAAAATAAAAAAGACGATAAATCAATCGATAAAAATGATAAGAGTGAAGAAACATCTTACCAAGCGAATTCAGAAGATAATAGTTTATCAAATGTTCAAAGAGTCAAAGTCTTGTCCCCGGGAATGTTGGTTATAAAGAGATTTCTTAGGAATAGATTAGCAATCATAGGTTTTATTATAATTTTATTTATGTTCATATTTTCATTTATAGGTGGATTTTTCTCGCCATATGATGAAACGCAGGTTTTTAAACATATCGGTACTATGTCGAAGGAGTATGTAAGTCTCTCGTTGAATGAACAGTACAGGTATACATCATCTGATGAAAATGTTTACAATTCAAATATGCATTCAAAATTTATACTTGCTAAAAATAAAGATGAGACTAATTTTATATTTGATGATATAAAATATCATATAAGTGAAGAAGGTAAAGATTTTTATTCTATTTTTCGTTTAGAACCGATTGCAAAAATAACGTATTTTAGGAACATTTTAAGTGTAAACCTATATGACGGCATTGAAATGCCTGAAGAAATTAATAATTATATTAAAACAGCTATTGAACAAGGTGAGACGTATTTTAAATATAATAGCAAAATATATGTTTTAGATAAAGATGGAAGAAACTATATTTTAGAATCGACTCAAAATGTAGCTTTTGAATCGCTGTTGATAATGGAAAAAGCAACTAAAGATATTGAAGTTACATATGAATTCAAATATTTCTTAAGGAAAGCATTGATGGACGATGAAGTGAGTATCTTTGAGTATAATGGAGAGAGATATGAATTAATCAGAGATGAGTATTCGATAAGTGTGAATCACATAAAACCAGATGGGAAAGAGCCTTATGCACTTGCTTCAGAGTTTTCTATAAAATCTATTTCTCAAGATATTTTTTTAAGCATTGAATTCAAAAAAGAACTTGTAAAAACGATAATGAGTGGAGCTTCTTCTTTTGTTTATCCAGATGAACATGGTGAAGACATTGAATATAATATCTTAAGAAACAATAATATGTATACAGTCAAAAAACTTACAAATACGCATTTGATTTCTATACATGAGCAACCTTCATTAAAGCATTGGTTGGGCACGGATCAACATGGTATGGACGTATTAACAAGATTGATGTACGGTGGTAAAATTTCACTTGTTATTGGATTTATTGTTGTATTCTTAGAAACGATAATCGGTGTTGTCATGGGTGGAATTGCAGGTTATTTTGGAAAGTTGACAGACATGGTAATCATGCGAATTGTTGACGTTTTCAATTGCATACCATTCATGCCGTTATTGATCATCATTGGTTCTGTTATGGATGCGTTGGATATAGATACTAAAATTAGGATTTATTATTTGATGTTGATTTTGGGAGTCATGAGTTGGCCTGGAATTGCAAGAATGGTCAGAGGTCAAATACTTTCGCTTAGAGAACAAGAATTCATGATTGCCGCTGAGGCAACAGGTTTGAGGATTTCTAGAAGAATTTTCAAACATCTGATACCTAATGTTATTCCTCAGTTGATTGTATTGGCTACACTTGGACTTGGTGGAATTATTATTTATGAATCAACTTTAAGCTTTTTGGGGCTGGGCGTCAAGTTTCCATATGCTTCATGGGG
>Ga0255365_10291_pt1 | contig 13034 bp, 8 predicted proteins | sample ANMaggSeSYBR01J3_FD_182089 | JGI IMG/M metagenome (GOLD analysis project Ga0255365, IMG submission 182089) | Sediment cell enrichment communities from methane seep in Santa Monica Basin, California, United Staets - ANME aggregate JGI... | ecosystem: Environmental > Aquatic > Marine > Cold seeps >... | reverse complement strand
TTCGGACATTCTTATGATGAGGCATCCCGAGTCTGTGCGCATGGTCAAATCTTTCATAGATCTGGTTTCAGAAGGCGGATCTGCAAGTGATGTTGCACCGATCAAAAAAGATCTGGATGATGTGGACATCGACCTATCATCCCTTGCACCGGAGCCTGACCTGACAATAGAGGAAGAAAAGGCAAAAAAAGCTCCGCCGCCGAAGAAAGAAGCTCCTCCGGCTAAAAAGGCTGCATCTGCAAAGGCTGCCGCGCCTGAAAAACCGGCGGAACCGGCGAAAGAGGCTGCACCTGAAAAACCGGCGGAACCGGCAAAAGAAGCAGTAGCCGAAAAAGCCGAAGACGATGCAAAGGCTAAAGCAGATGCAGAAGCTAAAGCTAAAGCTGATGTTGAAGCTAAGGCCAAGGCAGATGTCGAGGCCAAAGCAAAAGCCGAAGAGGAAGCAAAGGCAAAGGTTGAAGCTGAAGCCAAAGCCAAGGCTGATGCTGAAGCAAAGGCTAAAGCCAAAGAAGTTGGAAAACGTGAGGCCGAAGAAGATGCCATAAGACAGAAGAGAGCAAAAGAACAGGAAGACAGAATGGCAAAGGCAACCACAACCAAGGATAAAAAAGTTACAATGACAGCAGCCAAGACCCAGAAATCCGCTTTATCTAAATTTAAGAAGATTAGAAGATAATGCGTCATTGGTATCACTGGGCATCATCAAAGGCTGAAATTCAGAAAGCTGCTGTTGATAAATTCAAGAGCATGTTGAGAACGCATTAAATTTTTTTGGAATTAATTAAAGGCTAAGTTATAAATTCAGTAACTAATAATATGAGGAGGAACCTCTAATGGCAGAAGAAAAAAAAGCAGCGGTGGCCAAACCGGTTAAGGCTCCAAAACTGGCTGATCCGGTAAAGGCTTCCATCGATGTAGCTACTCAGGAGATGATAGCTAGAGCCCAGGAACTGGGTATTGAGACGATTTTTGACAGGGCGGAAAAAATGAAGCCCTGTAATATAGGTGTACAGGGTACGTGTTGTAAAAACTGTTCCATGGGACCATGCCGCCTGCCTCTTCCCAAATCCGGGATAGAAGGCAAAGATGAAAGAAAAGGAATGTGCGGCGCAACGGCAAATACAATTGCTGCACGTAACTTTATCCGGATGGTTGCAGGGGGTGCTGCAGCGCACTCCGACCATGGGCGCTGTGTAGCCGAGGTATTTATGTCTGTCGCTAGAAAAGAGACGGATGCCTACAAAATAAAAGATATTGATAAACTTCTCGCTGTTGCAGAAGCACTTGGTGTCGCCACCACAGTTGAGGTGGACGGAGAAGAGCTCGACAGGGAGATAGATGAAATTGTCCTTGAAGTAGCCGAAGTTGCATTGGGCGAATGGGGCAAGCCGGAAGGCGAACTTCTTTATGCTAAACGGGCGCCGGCGCCACTTTATGAAAAATGGAAGAAAGCCGGTGTTATTCCGAGAAATATCGACAGGGAAATCGTCGAAATCATGCACCGCACCCATATTGGTGTTGACCAGGATTACAGGAATCTTATCAAACAGGGCTCACGGGCTGCTATTGCAGACGGCTGGGGCGGAAGTATGCTTGCAACCGATCTGCAGGACATACTTTTCGGAACGCCGTACCCTATCCAGTCCGAGTCGAATCTCGGTGTTATGAAAGAGGATCATGTGAATCTTGTTATTCACGGACATGAGCCGGTTCTGTCGGAAATGATCGTGGCAGTTGCCCAGAAGCAGGAAATGATCGATTATGCCAAGAAAAAAGGCGCAAAGGGTATTCAGCTTTCAGGAATCTGCTGTACAGCCAATGAAATGCTTCAAAGGCACGGAATACCTGTTTGCGGCACATTCTTGCAGCAGGAGCTTGCCATCATCACCGGCGCATGTGACGCCATGGTTGTAGATATTCAATGTATTATGCAAAGCATTGCAAATGTTGCAAATTGTTTCCACACCAAACTTATTACAACTCACCCGATTGCAAAGATGGAGCAGGATAATGTAATCCACATCGAGTTTGACGAACATCATGCCGTAGAAGATGCTGAAAAAATTGTAAAAATGGCGATCGATAATTTTCAAAACAGAAAAGCGGAAGTAATGATTCCAAAACATAAAGCCCCGCAGGTTGCAGGCTTTGGTGTTGAATCGGTCGAGTACCATCTTGGCGGAACTTTTCGGGGGACATACTACACGCTGAATGACAATATTATCAACGGCCGCATCCGGGGCGTTGCGGGCGTAGTCGGTTGCAACAACGTCCGGACAAGGCATAACGAAGGTCACATTCAGGTTGTAAAGGAACTGATCAAAAACGACGTTATTGTTCTCACTACCGGCTGTAATGCTATTGCCTGTGCAATGGAAGGTTTGCTGACTCCTGAAAGTGCGGCAGTTTACTGCGGTGCCGGCCTTGCCGAGGTATGTGAAACAGTAGGAATTCCACCCGTACTTCATTTAGGCTCATGCGTTGACAACAGCCGTATCCTCCTTGCAGCAACCGAAGTTGTTAAAGCGGGAGGACTGGGAAATGATATTTCCGATCTGCCTGCTGCGGGAAGCGCTCCTGAATGGATGAGTGAAAAGGCTATCAGCATAGGTCACTATTTTGTTGTTTCAGGTGTTTATACGGTGTTCGGCGTAACCCTGCCCTCATCCGGAGCTCCGGTTTTCCATAACCATATATGTAAGGAACTTGAAGATATTTACGGCGGTATGTGGGATATCGAGGTTGATCCGATCAAGCATGCACAAAAAATGATCGCCCATATAGACAAGAAACGTAAGGCCCTGGGAATAGACAAGGCCAGAGAAAGGGTCATGATGGATTTTGCTTCACGCCAGGCTCTTTAGGTATAATCAGGATCATTTATTGTAAATCATCATTAAATATAAAATCCTCAACGAAGGAGGAACGAAATGTCAAGATTAATAGCATTTGCTGCCATTCAGGGCGGCTATAAAGTTGTTTCACAGGCCGAAGGAGCATTACAGAAAGCTCTTGCAACCTATAATGCGGATACCAAGGTAGGGTTTCCCAACACCGGCTATTTTCTGCCGGTAATATATTCACTTTTCGGAATCAAGGTTGAAACCCTTGAAGATTTGCAGGAACCGCTGGAAATCGCACAGGGCCTTCTTCCCGCCCATATAAAAGGTAAAAACTGGCTTCCTTTCCTGGGTCCTCTTCTGGATGCAGGGATGGCAGGTATTATATCCTTTGAAATTATAGAGGCGATCAGGTATCTTAACGAGCCTGATTTTTATCTTCATGCAGAAGATCCGGATATCGAGGCGGGAAAACTCTGGACCGGCGCTGCAGACGACACAATATTCAGAAAAAGAGGAGTCGAGTTTGTTGACGGCTCAGCTCCCGGTTTTGCGGCAATAGTAGGCTCCGCGCCTGATCCGGAAACCGCCAAGATGATAATTGAAGATTACCAGAAAAGAGGTCTTTACATGTTCCTGGCTGCAAACCATAACGGCACAACCGTGGTCGAGCAGCTTATTGAAGCCGGAGTGCAGGTTGGGTGGAGTACACGAATCGCGTGTTTCGGCCCTGATATCTCTTCAGCAGTATTTGCAGCAGGTTTTGCAAACAGGGTTGCAATGGCCTTCGGCGGTGTTCAACCCGGTGATTATAAAAAGATTCTCATGTACAACAAGGAAAGGGTATTTGCATTTGTCAACGCCCTGGGCGATGTGGGAACCGAGTGGGGCGTTGCTGCTGCAGGATGCGTAAACTGGGGTTTTCCAACATTAGCCGATACCGACATTACCCAGATCCTTCCCACAGGTCTTTGTACATACGAGCATGTTGTGTCCCCTATTTCTCATGATGAAATCTGTGCGAAATCGGTTGAAGTCCGTGGCCTCAAAACCCTTGTTTCCGATATTGAGATCCCATGTTCATTCGGTCCGGCCTATGAGGGCGAGCGTGTAAGGGGAGCAGACCTTTTCTGCCAGACGGGTGGTGGCAAGAGCCAGTGCACCGAGCTTTGCAAGATGGCCGAGATGGACGCTATCGAGGACGGTAAGGTTGAGGTCATCGGCCCTGATATCGGTGATCTCAAGGAAGGCGACACACTGCCTCTGGGTATTTATGCGCAGGTTGCAGGCCGTGAATTCCAGACTGATTTCGAACCGATTATCGAACGTCAGGTCCATCATCTGGTCAATTACATACAGGGTATAATGCATATCGGCCAGAGAGATATTTCATGGATCAGAGTGGGCAAGGCCGCCGTAGAAAAAGGGTTTACCTTAAAGGATATCGGTGTTGTATTACATGCCAAGTTCCACCAGGATTTCGGGAATATCCTGGATAAGGTGCAGATTACCATGTACACCAAGAAAAAAGACGTTGATGCCCTTACTAAACGGGCAAGGGGTGAATACAAGAAAAGAGATGAGCGTGTTGAGAACATGACCGACGAAAGTGTTGAAACTTACTATTCTTGCACACTTTGTCAGTCATTTGCTCCCAATCATGTTTGTTCGGTCAGCCCCGAAAGAACCGGACTTTGCGGTGCATACAACTGGATGGACTGCAAGGCGTCCTTTGAAATAAACCCCACAGGGCCGAACCAGCCCATAGAAAAGGGCGAATGCATCGATCCTGTTCTGGGCCAGTGGAAAGGTGTTAACGACTTTGTTCTCAAGGCATCCAGGGGCGCTGTAACACATTATAATTTCTATTCCATGGTTATCGATCCCATGACAACATGTGGGTGCTGCGAGTGCATTGCCGCTATGCTGCCGTCTTGCAACGGTGTTATGACGGTGAGCAGGGATTATGCAGGGGAAACCCCATGCGGGATGAAGTTCACAACCCTTGCCGGTGTTATGGGCGGGGGGGCGCAATCCCCTGGATTTGTCGGCCATTCAAAATACAATATTACCCAGGGTAAGTTCATCACGGGTGATGGCGGACTATCCCGTATGGTCTGGATGCCCAAGGTATTAAAGGAAGAGATCAAGGAACGAATAGACAAGCGAGGTAAAGAGATTGGCGTTCCTGATCTTTATGACATGATAGCGGATGAAACGGTAGGGATTACAGAGGAAGAGATCCTTCCGTGGCTCGAGAAAAAGGGACATCCTGCCCTTAAAATGGACCCGCTGATTGGATAGTAAACTGATAAAGTTACGGGTTGAGTGTTATGTATTTATAAAAACACGCAACCCGTAACTTGAAACACGCAACACGAGATAAGGAGACTAAAATGGCATTAACCGGTATTCAGATTTTCAAACTCCTGCCGAAAACCAACTGTAAGGAATGCGGCGTTCCCACGTGCCTTGCTTTTGCCATGAACCTGGCATCAGGCAAGGCTGAGCTCGACGCCTGCCCCTATGTATCAGACGAGGCAAAGGAACAACTTGCAGAGGCTTCCGCACCACCGATCCGCCCAGTTGCTGTGGGCAAAGGTGTCCGCAAGTTTACAACCGGCGGAGAAACAGTACAGTACCGACATGAAAAAACATTCTACAATCAAACGGCCCTGGCTGCCATGGTAAGTTCGGACATTTCAGACAGCGATCTTGAAGCAAAGCTAAAGGTGTGGAATGCCTTCCAGTTTGAACGGGTTGGGCTGAACTTAAGGCCTGAACTTGTTGCTTTAAAGGATGCTAACGGGGATAAGGACGCTTTTGCAAAAAAGGCTAAAACAATTGCTGAAACATCGGAGTTTAACCTGGTACTTATGTCGGAAAACGCTGATGTAATGAAGGCAGGCATCGAGGCCGGCAAGTTCAAGCGGCCTTTAATATATGCAGCCACAGAGGCGAATGCTGATGATTTCGGTTCCCTGGCAAAAGATAACAATTTGCCCCTTGCAGTAAAAGCCGATTCGGTTGAAGGGCTTGTTCCCTTAACTGACAAATTAACAGCAATGGGACTGAAAGACCTTGTGGTCGATCCGGGATCAAGGGAGATAAAGCAGTCCCTGGAGGACCAGATGGTGATCCGGCGTGCTGCACTCAAGAACGGAAACCGGGCTGTTGGATTTCCAACCATTACGTTCCCATGCGAGATGGCTTCGAACCTGGAAATGGAAACCCTTATTGCAGGAATGCATATTGCAAAGTATGGCGGTATTTCGGTTCTTTCCGATTTTACCGGGGAAAGTATTTTCCCGCTTCTTCTCGAACGCCTGAATATCTACACCGATCCTCAGAGACCAATGACAGTGACGGAAGGGATCTATGAAATCGGCAATCCTGATGAGAACTCTCCGGTAATGGTTACCACCAACTTTGCTTTAACCTATTTCATCGTATCAGGCGAAATTGAAGGAAGCAGAGTTCCGTCATGGCTTCTGATCAAAGATTCCGAAGGTCTGTCCGTTATGACTGCATGGGCGGCCGGAAAATTTGCAGGAGATGATGTGGGCTTGTTCGTTAAGAAAAGTGGCATAATGGATAAGATAAAGCATACGGAGCTTATCATCCCGGGATATGCTGCGGCAATAGCTGGAGATGTAGAAGAGGAATTGCCCGGCTGGAAGATCACCGTAGGCCCAAGAGAGGCAGCTCATATACCCGGATTCTTAAAGGCAATGTAAAATTGATAACTGGCGATTGCTGATTTATATAAACAATCGCCAGTTATCCCTGATGAATCCCTGCTGCAAGCGGGGCTATGCTTCAACAATCATCAATCAGAAAGGGAGGTTGTATGTTACTCATCGGTGAAAGTTTAAACGTAATATCGACAAAGATCGGCAGAGCTTATAAGGAGCGTGATCCCAAGCCGATCCAGGAGGAAGCCCTTTTTCAGAAAGAAAAAGGTATGGATTTTATCGACATCAACCTCGGTCCTGCTAAAAAAGATGGTCATGAGCTTATGCCCTGGGTTGTGCAGACTGTTCAGGAAGTTGTTGATGATATCCCGTTGGCACTCGACACATCCAATGTCGATGCCATTGAGGCTGCACTGAAAGTGTGCAAGGAAGTACCGGGAAAACCGCATATCGTAAACTCCATTATGTGCAGACCTGAGCGGTATGAAAAGATGGTTCCTTTAGCTGCTGAATATAATGCCGATTTTATTGCTCTGATGTGGGGTCCTGAAGGGTTGCCTCGAGATGAAAATGAGCGGGCGGCTCTTGCTGTTGAACTTTTGTATTTTGCCAATGAAGCAGGCATTCCCAACGAAAAGATATGGGTGGATGGAATCGTTACTCCTGTGAACATTCAACAGCCACAAAGCATCAGCCTGATGGAATTTCAGGGAATGATTCAGGATATTGCTCCGGGTGCAAAGAGCACATGCGGTTTGTCGAATATTTCCAACGGCCCTCCGGATAACCTGCGGCCCATACTTAACCAGACATTTATGGTTATGCTCCAGAAATATGGTATGCTATCAGTGATAGCCGATCCTCTTGATGATCAACTAATAGATATTGCAAAAGGAAACCGTCAGGATATCGTCGATCTGATTTATGGCATGATAGATGGTAATGAGCCTGATATAGGCAGTCTTTCAAAAGAGATGCAGGATTACGCAAAGACCGTTAATGTAATCCTTGGCAAATCTTTGTATTCCGATTCATGGCTTGAAATTTAGTTGTATTGAGAGATTAATTTTCTGAAGCTTACTTCGTAAAAATCGGGGGTATCCTTTTAGAAGACACCCCATCAGCTTTAGTTCATTACAAAAAAAGCCTCAACCTGAAAGTTGAGGTTTTTTTTTGTCATTATAAATATACAGATCCATTATTTCCTTTTGGAAATCAGACAAATGAATTGAAATAAAGATAAATCTAACAGAGGCAGTTTCAAAATGTTCAATTTTGTTCGAGATCAAGGAAGGCGATAATTTTAGCCACAGGAATACATGTAGTATTTCGAGGATTAAAATTTTCGCCTGACGCAGATATCGGACAAAAGGGGACGTTTTGAAACTGCCTCTAACAATAAGGAGTAACTAATGACTAAAAAACAGTGGGACAGCCCACCCGAAATGCAAATTGATCCGAAAAAAACCTATCGAATAAAGATTGAAACAAGCAGAGGTGACATTGAGTTGGAACTCTATTCAGAGCATGCACCTAAAACGGTCAACAACTTTGTCTTTTTAACAAAACAGGGTTTTTATGATGGAGTAACATTTCATCGAGTAATAAACGATTTTATGATTCAAGGAGGAGACCCAACGGGTACGGGCACAGGGGGGCCTGGCTACAATTTTGAGGATGAAGTGGATGGGAATCCGCTGGTGCATGACACAGGAGTAATTTCGATGGCGAACTCTGGGCCGAATACGAATGGGAGTCAGTTTTTTATCACGCATTCGCCGCAGCCGCATTTAAACGGCAAGCATACAGTGTTCGGCAAGGTCGTTGAAGGTCAGGATATAGTGGATCAAATCAAACAGGGAGACTCGATGGTATCGATAAAGGTAAGCGAAAAATAGTAACATTTTTGTATTTTGAAAAACAGTCCGGCACTCAGGGTTTCGTGAGTGCCAGACTCATCTGGGCATATTTTTCAATAAGCTAAATTAATAACAAAAGTTGTAATGCTTGAGCTTTTTTAAAACGAATTCAAACTTACGGATTTGTTTTGAACCGCAGAATATCGAACAAGGAATAATGAGTGTCGAAGTAAGGTATTCTATCATTTTTACTTCTATAAAAGATAGAGCAAAGCAATTCCACACTTCATCATTCGAAATTCAAATAATGTTTTTTCGAATTGGTAATATCTAAACGAAAACATCCAAATTTTCAAAGCGCTAAATCATAAATAAAAGTTTTCAAATCGTGCTAACCAAAAAAGAAAATAAAATAATGGGGCTGACCATAGGGTCCCACAGTCTGGTCCATTTGTTTGAAGGAGTATTGCCCCCGCTGATTCCTCTGATGATAACCCAGTTTAACACAGACTACTTTCATCTTGGTCTTGTTGTGACGGTGTTTTCATATGCCTTCGGGTTGGGTTCTCTTCCTGCAGGTATTATAGCCGATAGACTTGGGCCGCGTCGTTTGATATCGATGTATCTTTTTGGCGCAGGTTTATTTGCTATCCTGGTTTGGCCCATACAAACGCTATGGACTTACGGCATTATTATGGGATTCATCGGCCTGTGCTGCAGCACTTATCATCCTGCCTCGAACACGCTGATTTCCCTGACTATGACCAATAAAGGCCGTGCCTTTGGTGTTCATGGCATTGCCGGCAGTCTGGGCGTTGCCACTGTACCACTGTTATCTGCCTGGATCGGTTCGATTTTCGGGTGGCGTACACCCCATGTTCTTTATGGAATAATCGGAATCTTTTTGGGTGTTTATTCTCTGAGTGTTGCCGAGCATCATGCCAAACCAATTGGTGAATCGGACAAAAAGATTCAGTTTGTAAGACTTGATAGAAAGGCTTTTATTACAATATGTATCTTTTTTCTGTCGGCAACAGCACTTGGTATGACCTATAAGGGGATAATGACCTTTTTACCCACCTACATGGGAACACGGGTAAAATTATCTTTCATGAACCTTAACAATGTGACTCTTGGCGGCACAATAACTACCCTTGCGCTGGCATCAGGTGCAATAGGCCAGTATTTAGCCGGTCGCCTTGTGGACAGGTATAGTGCTGAAAAACTCTATCTTGGAGCTGTCACTATCGGTATGATATGTGTATTCATTATGGCAGTCAGCACCAATGCTTTGCTGGTGGTCATAACTATTATTTATGCTTTCTTCTATTTTTCGACACAGCCTATCCAGAATTTACTGGTTTCCCGCTACCTGCCTCCACACAGGCAGGGATTAGGCTACGGCATCCTTTTTTTTCTTACCTTTGGTGTCGGGTCAACTGCTGCTGTCGTATCCGGATATATTGCCGATCGATTGGGTCTTGAGGCTGTATTCATATTTATGGGAGTATGCTTTATAATGTCGGCATCCATGGTTATGCTTCTTGTATTAAGGGCTGGCGATCGCCGGTAATTAAAGACAAAAACCACAGTTTTGTGTTTGGGCCAGTGTTGATGAAGTCGTAAAAAGTCCAATTCAGACGGTTTCGTAAAAAGTTCAAATTCAAGGCGTGCAAATTTTGTAATCATGAGGCGTACTAATGGTACGTTGAATGATTACGAAATGCAGCACAACGCAGAAGTTGGACTTTTTACGAGACCGTCTGTGTTGAATTAAAAACCATTTCGAGTTCGGCGAAAAAAATAAACCCATGATAGCAGCATTGTAGTAATAAAAAAGGAGAGTAGCAGAAATACTTCCCGTAGAACAGTTGTTATATTACCCCCACGGACAAAAATATCTAAAAATGCATCAAGCCCCCATGCCAGAGGAGAAATAACGCTGATTTCCTGCATTATTTTCGGCATTGCATACACAGGAACCATTATTCCCCCTAAAGCCGCAGCAATAACAATAGATATAGGGCCGAACATTGAAGCCTGTTCATATGTCCTGGCAACCGTTCCGAGTAAAATCCCATAACCCGTTGCAGCCATTATGGCACTTATAGCAATGATAATGATTGCAATGGGATCAGAGCCCATCTCCAGCATGGGAGATCCTAATAAGGGAAGGAGGAATTTTCCGATGAGCAGAATAAGGGTAAACTGGATCAGGCAGACAAAAACGTATGCAATGACCTTACCTGTAATCAGGGTTATGTATGAAACCGGCATGGTCAGAAGTCGTAATAATGTCTGGTCGTGCCTTTCTTTTATTAATCCTCCTGCCATTGGAACGACGATGAAAAATATCCCGAACAGTGCCCATGCAGGAACGTTTTGCTGCACAGAGGTGGGTGTTTTTTCAAAAGCATCTCGGGAAGCCTGGTTTTCCTTTACTTTAAGCAAGGGGTCGCTGTTAAAGTCGAGCTTAATTCCGGGAATATCTTTAATAAGATTGTCGGGCACAAAAGAGCCCATCTCCTTTCGGATAGTCATATTAATATGTTCAGGTAAAAGCTCGGACAGGACCTTCATCTTCTCATCTATTTCTATACCGACGATTACCAGCCTAAGAGAATTTAAGATAGCGGATCGAAAGCCCCCCAGAACGGTGGGATCGAAATAAACGGCGATGTCGTGCTTTTGTATTTCCTTTCCGGTTGATGTGTCGTCCATGGAAAGCGACTTCATTACAACCTGCCGGGACTTTGCCTTAACCGATTTTGTAATACCTTTAGGAATGATTATACAAAGTTGAAAATCACCATCTATAACTGCCTCTACAGCTTCTTTTTCATCAACTTTTCTTCCATCTATCTTTTTTACGATTTCAACCAAGCCGGATTCAAGCAGCCTTTTTTCAACAGTCTGCCCAAGGGATTTTCCGTCTTTATCTACAAGCAGGATCGTGGTGCTTTTTTCCCCCATTGTTTTCATGACATTTTCCTGGACCAGGGTAATCACAAGCACAAGAAGAGCGGGCATAAGAAAGAGCACAAGCATACCGGCCCTGTCACGCAACACCAGCAAAAGTTCCTTTATAATTGTCGCAGCTGTTTTATACATCACATTTAATCCCTCAGTCGTTTTCCGGTGAGGGCAAGAAACAGATCTTTCAAACCGGCATGTCCAGGGGGCCTGTTGATTAATTGCTTAGGAGATCCTTCAGCAATAATATGTCCTTCGTCAATAATGGCAACACAGTCACAAAGCTGCTCAGCTTCGCCCATATAGTGGGTTGTGTAAATCATGGTTGTCCCGGTTTCTTTAAGCATGGAAAGTTTTTCCAGGATCATATTTCGAGACTGTGCGTCGATTCCGACAGTCGGTTCGTCAAGAAAAAGGATGCGAGGTTTGTGCAAAATACCTGCTGCGAGGTTGGCACGACGCTTCATGCCACCGGAAAATTTGAATATGAGCTGGTCAGCCTTTTTTTCCAGGCCAACCATTTCAAGGCATTCGGCAATCCGGTCTTTCAGTACTTGGCCTTTAAGCCCGCAGATTCGGCCAAAATAGCGCAGGTTTTCCATCACCGTTAAATTAGTATAAAGGGCGATGGCCTGAGGTACGAGGCCTATTAATTTCTTAATTCGATTTGGCTGCTTTACGGCATCAATACCACAAATTGTAATACTTCCACTGGTTGGCCGCAAAAGAGTACTCATTATGGATATTGCAGTTGTCTTCCCGGCACCGTTTGGCCCTAAAAGACCAAAAATCTCACCGTAGTTAACGGAAAAAGTCAAACCTGAAAGAGCCGGGCAGGATGAGCCTTTGTATGTTTTAACCAGGTCATTTACAATGAGAGCTTTTTCTTTGATACTTTCGTCGTGTTTTTCTATTGTTTCAGTTATAGGCATTTTGATTTTTATCAAATAAAACCTGGTCTTATTGGCCAGATCAGAGACAAACGGCTATACCGAATTGATTAGTCCATGTTACGAGTTACGTGTTTCGGGGTGCGGGTTTATAAAAAGGGATTGTTTCCGATTAACAACTCGTAACCCGCAACGTGTGGCATTTACGATGGAACCCCTTACAGTGTGATCAAGGCCGAGCCCTTTTGACTCGGATATTTACTGATTCAAGCTGACCCATCCGTAGCTGCCGCGTGCACCAAGTTTTAAACAGCAGATACGTTTTGAGCCAAGATCTTCCTTCTGCTGGATTGCATTCAACCGGTCCGAATTATAAATAGGGGAGCCTCCGGATTTAAATACAGTTCCGGATTTAATGCTTAAGGCGGCAATGGCAATATCAAAACCAGCGCCTACAGGGAGACCTCCATACAGGTGTGAATAGGAGGCAACCAAAGCATTTTCAGGAATATAATCTGCATACTGCTCGTCGCATTCGCTGTAACCGTCTGCACCTAAAAAGAAAGCGGTATTTTCAGGCAGGTTTATTCCTCTGCGTTCAAAATTTCCCATCTTGACTTCTTCAATAAAACCGTAAGGAGAATCTGCTTCATTTTCTCCGGTTAAAACAAAGAAATTTGCTCCTTCACCAATAATCGCATACTCCTGATTCATTTTACCGGCAAAGTCTGGCTTTTTATTGCCCTTATTATAAAGGCAATGCCGGAAGTAACCCAG
>Ga0255365_10290_pt1 | contig 13052 bp, 7 predicted proteins | sample ANMaggSeSYBR01J3_FD_182089 | JGI IMG/M metagenome (GOLD analysis project Ga0255365, IMG submission 182089) | Sediment cell enrichment communities from methane seep in Santa Monica Basin, California, United Staets - ANME aggregate JGI... | ecosystem: Environmental > Aquatic > Marine > Cold seeps >... | reverse complement strand
GCAACTTTCAACTCCTGTTGTGGCACTCACAGCAATAGATATCCAAAACATAGAAACCGATCATGGTACAATCATACTGATAGTAGATGGCCTCGGTGCAAGCTATATAGATCCGGAAAAGATCCCTTATGCACTTGATGGAAGCCCTTTGGAAAAGCCAAATATCCAAAATATTTCAGCATTTGCAAAAGATGGACTTCAAGCATTCAGTGTTCTTACACCCTCTACAGAAGGTGAAAATGGGCATTCGGTGATCGTTACAGGAAATCCCGGAGCTACTTCTGCAATGATAGCACACAATGATGCTACCGTCTATGATGTTGCCCGTGACAATGGATACCTCATGTTCGCAATATTGGAAAAGGGTGACACGACCGAACTTCTTGCAGAACAGGATGTTGCCATATATGATAGCACCACATCAATAAATGACCCGCAAATGAAAGTCATGCTCAATGATAATTCCGGTCAGCGCGATACCGACATGATAATCGATGTTGAAAAGATATTCAAAGAATATGCCATTCTGGCTCCGACCTATGTACAGCAACATAAGGAAGGGGAGATCGAGCGCTATAACGCTTACAACCTCTGGGGGATCGAAACAGCCCTTGAGGTCATTGAACTGATGGAGCAATATCCTGACCAGAAATACATACTGACAATAAATATCGGTGCCATTGATACTGCCGGACTTTATCGCCGAAATGAAGGGTATGTTGAGTGCATCGAAGAACTAGACATTATGGTCCAGCCTCTTATTGAAAGAGCGGAAGATAATGACCTCGTATTCATACTAACTTCCGATCACGGGATGGCCTTCCAGTCAACTGACGGACGTGGTGGCAGCAAGTCCGAAAAATATGGAACCTCTCCGGAAGTGCTTCTGATACCTTTCATTGCAACATCATCCAATATAGAAAGAGCGTTCATTGAAGAACAGTTAGGTCAGGAAGATATTGCACCCACTATCCTTAGTATTCTTGACCTGCCGAACGAGCTCCGCTTTTCAACCGGTGAACCTTTTGCAACTAAAAAGTATGTTAATTTCAAAGTATTACTTCCAGAAACGGGTAGTGTTAGGATATCTTCGGAACAGACCATCCTGGAATCAGAAGGGGATAGCGAGTATATCTTCTACGGACTCGAAAAGGAAAAGGAATACACCATCAACGCTGAGCTTTCCGGAAATAGTAAACAGGCATATGAAAGAATAGTCTTTGCAGATTCTGATAAGGTCATCCGGTTCGATGCAGATAAAAAGCCGGATAAAAATAAGGATATGATACCCAAAGGGATGCGAAAGATCATTGGCTCGACCCTCATCATAGGTATCAATCTAACAGGTCTGGCAATGATATTCAGGGTAGTTAAAAGTTAAAGCCTGCCATCAAAAACTATTTTTAAGAGGCAAGCCCATTTGCACCGATGATCGTTGGCGTACTCGGGCCTGCCGGATCCTACTCGGAAAAAGCAGCAAAAGGCTGGATAAGCAAAGAATCAAAGTCTGAGGGGACATCCCTTGTCTATTATGATGACATAAACGATACTTTTGCAGCCGTCATCAATGGAGATTCGAACATAGGAATAATCCCAATAGAGAATTCCATAGAGGGGTCCGTTGGGATCACACTCGATCTGTTGCTTGAGAGCGAGATGACCATTATAGGGGAGATAGTTGTACCCATTAAGCATTGTCTTCTCTCGAAGGGTGAGATGAAGGATATAAAAATAATAATGTCACATCCTCAGGCACTGGGCCAGTGCAGTAAGTTCATAAGGGAACATTTCAAGAAAGCAGAAATACGTACGACAGGAAGTACATCCCACGCTGCCAAGCTTGCTAATGAGTTCTGCGAGATGGCAGCTATCGCATCAAAGGAATCCGCCAGAGAATATGGATTGAAGATACTTGTTCCGAATATTCAGGACTGGGAGAAGAACCATACACGCTTTATCGTCATAAAACAGGGCAAGTGGCAGGAAGATGAGGTCTGCATACCTAAAAATGATACATGCAAGACATCCATCATTGCTGATATCGATGAGGACAGACCTGGTTCACTCTATGAGATCATAGGTGAATTCGCAAAAAGAGACATTAATCTGACCCGCATTGAATCAAGACCATCGAAACGTTCTTTGGGGGATTATCTGTTCTATATTGACATAGAAGGAAGTACAGGCGATGCAGTTATAAAAGATGCTTTATATTATATAAATTCTAAAGTATCTATGCTCAAAGTCCTTGGTTCCTACAATGGATACAAGCTGGATAACTAAAAAAGTGTTCATATAAGGGATGAATGTTCATTCAAGTTTGCTTTAGAGAGGATAGTGATCATGGATATTGATAATTTTGTAGAGAAACAGGAAGCTACGGTCAATAAATACCAGCGTATCTACAAGATCATCGATCTCACTATAATTGCACTGACCTTGTTCACTATTTTAAAAATACTGAATATAGACCAATTTATCCTTACATTAAGAACATTTGAACTTTACGCAGATTCTACCTACGGCCCTTCGGGGATGATCTCGGCTGGAGGACTTCTCCTTGCAGCTATTTCTATATTGTTTGCCATCATCCTTACCTTTGTTTTCCATTACAGGGACAGGAAAGTTCTGTTGATACCATTCATAGAGGAACGTTTCCCAGCACTTCAGGAAAGGCTCAGGACTGCCTTTGACAATAGAGATGTGCACAATATAATTTCAGACGACCTGATGGGAAATGTACTGGATGTGGCCTCGAAGATCGACAATTCAAAGCTTATTGAAAAGAAAAGGCTCAAGAAGAGCATGGTTCTTCTGCTAGCAGTTTTCATTATGTTCACCACAATAAACGTACTGGACTACAGGACAGATCTCACACCCGAGGACATCAATGATCTGATAGATGAGATACCGTTCATTCCATCAGCAGAGAATGGAACATCCCCTGATGAACAGTTCACACTTGAAGGAGAAGAAGGAGATTCAGGTGGAAACAGTGAGGAACTTGTCGGAGAGACCGCTATAATCGTGGTCGAAGGGGAAGAGGTCGACCTCTCATTACCACCGGGAGCAGGAACAGGTTTTACTGAAAGCGGAGATGATGAATCACTCCCTCCTGAGTTTGAGAGCTCATCTGCATATGAGGTCGGAAGGATATCATCACCTGCTTACTATGAGCAACTGCCAGAAGGGTATGAGAGTATCATAAAAGAATACTTTGAGCAGATGGCTAATAACTGACCTCAGATAACCACATTGTGACAATAAATATATCAATGATTTTATTAATATATCATTATCATTAAATTAACATCGCTACATTCACATTGACCTATTAATTTATACCACCAACAAATTTCGCCAATTGCAATATAAGGAGAACACCACATGAATTCCAATGATGCAAGATCAGGAGACCTTGAACAGACTTACAGAGGTGCTGGTGATGCATTTACAGCACTTTTCAATGAGATCTCCAAGGTCATAGTAGGACAGAAGGATACGGTAGAACAGATAATCATTGCAATTCTTTCAAACGGACACGCACTGATGGAAAGTAACCCCGGTCTTGGAAAAACACTTACAGTTTCCACCATATCCAAGACAATGGACCTTGGGTTCAGTAGGGTGCAGTGTACCCCTGACCTTATGCCGGCAGATATCACAGGTACACACTTTATTGAAGAGACGGGAGGGAAAAAAGAGTTCAAATTCGAGCCAGGACCTGTCTTTGCCAACATTGTCCTTGCCGATGAGATAAATCGTGCATCCCCAAAGACACAATCTGCATTGCTTGAAGCCATGCAGGAGAAACAGGTCACTGTAGGTAACGATACATTTATTCTAGACAAACCGTTCTTCCTGCTTGCAACCCAGAATCCTATAGAAATGGAAGGAACTTTCCCATTGCCGGAAGCACAGCTTGACAGATTCCTTTTGAAGATCGTTCTGGACTATCCCTCATTTGAAGAAGAAAAAGAGATTGTCAGACGCTACACGAAGTCTGACGAACCACATGTGGGTAAAGTGCTTGACAAGAATATGGTATTACAGCTCCAGCGTCTCACTAGGGACATGCCAATTGCGGATGATATAAAAGAAAGGGCTATCAAGATCATCATGGCAACCCGCACATGGAAGGAATACATTGAGTTCGGAGCTTCCCCCAGGGCATCTATCGGACTTATTCTGGCAGCAAAGGCTCGCGCACTGATAAGAGGCAGGAACTTTGTAAGTGTTGAAGATGTTGATTCAATGGCATATCCGGTATTAAGGCACAGGATCATCCTCACTTTCGAATCCGAAAGACGTGGGATATCACAGGATCATGTGATAAAGGAAATACTTGCCAAAATTAAATGATAAGCATCGGTAAGTCTAAGAAGGAAAAGCCTACGAACACCAATATGATGCTTGAACCATGAGTGACAGAAAACACCGTATAGATGTGGATTTCTTCCGCCAGCTTGACCGCTTTACTTTTCTGGTAAGGAAGCGGGTCTCCAGTGCTTATGCAGGAAGCAGACGCTCCCACAGGAAAGGACAGGGACTCGATACGATTGGCTATACGGAATACTATCCCGGAGATGATCTCAAGTCCATTGACTGGAACGTTTATGCAAGGTCAGAGAAGCTCTATGTAAGGGAATTCGAAGAAGATAAATCGGTCACCACACACATCCTTCTCGATTCAAGTAATAGTATGGACTATACCCTTGACACTGTCACAAAGTTCGAATATGGTGCTATGCTTGCCGCCGGCTTTGCATACCTTGTCACAAAGGATAATGATAAATTTGGTATATCTACCTACTCCGAAGATATTGCCATATCCCAGACGCACAGGGGAAGACGTCATTTATTAAGGGATATAGACAGACTTGTGGAAGTAGAACTTCAAGGTCAGACAGCTCTTGCCCACTGTGTCCAGCGATATGAAAAAATGATAAAGTCACGTTCACTCGTGATCATAATCTCAGATTTCATGGAAGACCTCAAATCCATTGAATCCGCGATTTACAGACTTTCAAACCATGATCTCATTCTCATACAGGTGCTTGACCCTTCCGAAAGCGATCTGTCAATGCACGGTCATGTCAAGCTGATGGACCTTGAGACCAATGATGAGATGAAGACATATCTTAGTAATAATTTCAAGGATAAGTACCAGGAAGAGCTACAGGCACACATCGATGGCATACAGAACATCTGTAACCACGTCGGTGCTGATCTGTATACATTCACGACTGATACGCCCATCTTCGAAGCGTTCTTCAATGCCATCAACAGGAGGCACATGTAATGCCTTTTGCGAACATACTCGGACTTGCTGCCCTGGCAAGTATAATCCCACTTATCATATTGTATCTGTTACGCCCAAAACCCCTGGAACTGAAGATACCTTCACTCATGTTCCTGATGCTTGCAGAGAAGAAAAAGAAGAGATTTGCATCATTGAGGCGACTTATAAAGGACCCGATCTTCCTTGCCCAACTGCTCATTTTGATATTGATCTCCGTTGCTATAGCCGGACCTTTCTATACCGCCGAAGAGGAACTCAGCGGCGAACATACGATATTCGTCATCGATGCCTCTGCCAGTATGAACACTGAGGGCAGGTTCGATAGTGCCACTGATATTGCTAAGACCTATGTCAGTAAGAAGAACAGCATAATACTTGCAGAGAACATTCCGGTGAACGTGCTGGAAGCCAGTGGTTCTTCCGCTACTAAGAACGCCCTGGACAGCCTTACTCCGAAAGGCTCTGTTGCAGACCTCTCAAGTGCAATTACCAATGCCATGAGAACCCTTTCAAACGAAGGAGGAAGGATCGTGGTCATCTCAGATTTCACTAACTGGCAGGGAGAAGACCCTGTATCAGCTATGAGACTTGCTGAATCCTACGGATTGAAAGTTACCTTTGTAAGAGTAGGTTCACCAACTGACAATGTAGGCATAATACAAGGCTGGATCGATGCCGAAGAGAATGGTTACACTTATAATTGTGTTGTCAAGAACTATATGGAAACGACACAGAACGTCAAGATGATCATCGATACACCGGGAAGCCAGAACAAAAAGAGTGTGACACTCGATATCGGTCCATTTTCAACTAAACAGTTCAAGCTTACCGACCTTGGAACCGGTATTACAGAGATCAAGATAGACAGAGAAGACAAACTTGCAGTTGATAATGCTGCTTATGTATCAATTCCGGCAAATGTGCAGAACGAACTGCTTCTTGTTACCGATGTTAAAGGATCACCTTCGTCAACTGCCCTTTCACTGCTGCCGAACATAAAGGCCACTCAATCCAATAATGTGCCTGCTGACCTTAGTGATTATAAGGTCATTGTTGTCGATACACAACAAAGGGCAATAACCTCTGAAGAAGCTGCAAGGCTTAGCACTTTCATTGAGAACGGTGGGAACGTGCTTGTTATCGCCTCGCCCACACTTGACCCGAAGAATGCGAACATCGACCTTATGCAATTGCTTCCGGTAAAGATCATTGCCACATCAGAGAGCAGTAAAGGCGTGGCATTGAAGGTCGAACAGGATACGAGGCTCACAGAGGAAGTGAAATTCGAGGATATTGCAGTCTACACTTATCTGAATTCGACCATCAGGTCCGATGCAGTGTCCCTTGTTAATACCCCCTCGAATGTACCTATGCTTGCATATTGGAATGTAGGTGACGGTACTGTCATGTACCTCGGATTAAGCGATATGCTTGGAGAGGATGCATGGAACAACTTCCACAACCTTCCGGAATATCCTGTGTTCTGGGCAAAGGTTATCGCATGGCTTGGAGGTACTGGCGACATTGGAGATTACAATATACAGACCGGTGCCGTTTCAGCATTGTCAAAGGAGCAGGAGGTTACAACTCCTTCAGGTTCTATAACCACGAGCAGATTGCTCTATGATGAAGTGGGTGTCTATGAGGTAGCTGGCAAAAGAATAGCTGTGAACCTTTACGATGATATGGAATCCGATACCACGATAGACTCCTCGAACGTGCTTGAAAGAGCAACATCGAATGAAGGCGGCGGTATCATCCGACAGACCACATATACTGCAAATAAATACGTTGATATCTACCTGATCATCATTGCAATGCTGCTTGTAGTCCTTGAGATCCTTATCATTAGAAACCGGGGTGAACTATGACCTTCACGTTCGAACAACCATTGATGTTTGCATTGATACTGCCTGTAATAATAGGAGGCCTTTTCCTTCTCAGGGAAGGAGCAAGAAGACCAATTATCATCTCACGCATGATAGTGCTTTCACTTCTGGTCATCGCACTTGCCTCTCCCACTGCCATTGTCAGTGATGTGACAAGTGATGAGAACCCGAACCTTGTGGTGATCTCTGATGAGACCGCCAGTATGAGCCTTTTCGAGGAAGGTGTCGGAATGAACGTATATGAGTCACTTACAGCCAATACCCCGACAACATTCATCCGCCTGACCGGTGAAAGTACATCCCTTGGAGATGCCATCGAGCAATATTCCACCGGAGACAATCAGATAGTGCTCGTCAGTGACGGTAACAACAATTTCGGAAAAGACATCGACGAATCCCTCCAGTATTCAAAAGAGATGGGTACGACCGTTTATTCCGTTGCACCAGACCTCGAAAAGAACGATATCAGTGTCCAGATGCTTGGGGACAAGACCGTGGTCATCGGGAACGAGAACCAGTTCGATATACTGGTTTCCCAGGCAGAAGAAGGTCAGGCCAGATACAGCTTTGAGGTCTATGCAGGTGACACCCTCATCAGAAGTGGTACGTTCTCACAGGAAACACGCACGAGGACAATTCGTGTTCCATATACTTTCAAAAAGCTGGGTGCTCAGGAGATGAGAGTAGAACTGAGCCCGCTGACCGAGGATAAAGATAATATCAACAATGTGTACTACAAATCCGTCTACGTTGTTCCAAAACCTAATATTAATCTGATCACAAGCGATGCAGCTGCACCCCTTGGCAATATCCTGTACAACCTATACGATGTCTCAAATTCAAAAGAATTTACCAATCTTGACAATAAGAAAACTGTCGTGCTTGATAATGTCAACATGAGAGAACTATCGGAAAGTGATATTGATAAGCTCAAGGAATACGTATCTCAAGGTAATGGTCTGGTCCTGGTAGGCGGCGAGGCTTCGTTCGATCGTGGGAACTATCTTGATTCTTCCTTTGAGGAACTACTTCCTGTAGCTTCAAGACCCACTGACTGGAAAGGTGGCAGAAGCATTGTTCTTGTTCTTGATATTTCCCAAAGCACAGCTGCCCATGAAACGCTTTCTGACATTCTCGGCAATTCCATATTCATACTTGAGAACGAGAACCTCAGAGATGCATATGCAGGAGTAATCGCATTCGGTAGTGAAGGTGTCGATGTTTCCGATGGTCTGGTATATCTTGGAACACATTCAAATCTTGAAAAGCTTGAAGAAAGTATCAGTTCACTTACTCCGGGTGCTACAAGTGAAACATCTCTTGATCAGGGTCTTTTAATAGCACAGGAATGGCTTGAGACCGAATCAGGAGAACTTGATATTATAATAGTATCAGATGGTGGTTTCGGGCAATCATATGATGAGAGCCTTAAAGTCGTAGAAGAGATACACGAGGAGGGCATCGATTTCTATTTCATCCACATCCATGAACAGGGTGCTCCTTCACAGTATGACAAATTTGGAAACCGTTATTCAGAGGAATTAATGAAGAGTGTGGACGGAACCTATTTCTTTATTGAGAAGGGCGAACGTGCGAACCTTGTCTTCGAGGATCAAGAGATACCCGAGGAAGAAACAGACGAGACCCCACAATTAACATCCTTCCCGCTTATAGAATACAATCCAAATCACTTCATCACACGCAATATCGAGATCGAAGGTAATATCACAGGTTTTAATGACGTCACCCCAAAACCAGGTGCAGACAGAATAATCATCACAGCCACAGGTAAGCCGGTAGTAACCACATGGAGATACGGACTTGGCAGAGTAGCAACCATTACCACGGATAACGGCAGAGGTGGGCAGAACACATGGGCTTCCCAGATGTATTCGGGTAACAATTCAAAGCTCATATCATCTACCATTAACTGGGCTATCGGTAATCCACAGGTCGAAGAGGGCACTGTTGTTGAAGCTGAGGATACGTGGTTCGGCACTCCTGCAACACTTTACATCACCCATTACGATGGGAACACACCTGTATTGAGATACAAAGGGAATACCCTTGAACTTGCGGTCACCGGCAAGAGTAACTATGAGACCACGATCGACCCGAAGAGTATTGGTTTCCACGATGTTTCAGGCTATCCTATAGCTGTGAACTATGCCATCGAATACCGTGATGTCGGTATGAATGAAGACCTTCCGGTGTTCATCAAAGCAAATGGCGGTAAGACATACAACGAGAATGAAGCTCTTGCTCTCCTGTTAACTGATGCAAGAGGAAATTCCCTTAAGAGTATACAAAGGTCCGAAAGCCAGAAGCTCTACTTCCTGATCGCTGCGTTATTGCTGTTCCTTGGAGAAATTGCAGTAAGGCGTATAAGGGAGATAAGGGAATCGAAAAAGGGCGATTAAAGGCGGAGTGAATCTGCCTTCTTTTTTAAAAAAAACGCATTCAGAAGACTACAAATTGAACTGTAGTTAAAGTAATGGATATATAAGAAGTACTCATTCTATCACCTGAAGCCAATTAATAACATCATATAATCCAAGGTGACAAAATGAAAAACACATACATACCATTACTTGTACTCATGGTACTCGCAGTAATAACTGCCGGTGCTATGATAATGAATGCTGACGCTGATGAGAAAATACTGATAGATAACGGTGGACTGGAAGCAGAAAATTCACCTGCTGTTGATGATGGAAACAACGACAAACTACAGCCTCTGAATACCATTGCTACCATCATCGGAATCGAAACATGGGATAATACAACAGTTCTCCTTCTGGACCAGGATGAGAGCGATATCGGCGAAGGATATCCATGTGACATCTATCTGAAGATCGGTCAGGAAACAGCCATTAAAGACAGCAATGGGAACGAACTCACCATTGAAGACCTTGAAAACGGAACAAGGATAGAAGCATATTACGGACCTGCTACAACCAGAAGCCTGCCACCACAGAGTGTAGCTGTTAGCATTGTCATACTTGATGAGAACGATCAACCAGGTGTTCCACAGCCTGTAAAGACTCTCGGGACCATTCTTGGAACCGAAAAATGGACCAGCAGCACAGTTATCCTTCTGGATGAGGACGATGTTGAGATAGGCGAAGGATATCCATGTGACATCTACCTGAGTATCGGTCAGGAAACAACCATCACAGACAGCAATGGGAACGAACTTACCATTGAAGACCTTACTGAAGGAACAAGGATAGAAGCTTACTATGGACCAATGGTCACAGCAAGTTTACCGCCACAAAGCGGAACCTTGAAGATCGTAGTCTTATCAGAGTGAAATTAGAATAGCAATTGCATGGATACTAAAAGTGATCAGCTTTTACTCCATGCCTCTTCTTTTAGAAGAAATTTGATCAACTATATCCCTTTCTCCAAAAACTCTAATAACCTTAAAAATTAATCTTATTAACAGTTAAAAAGAATAATTCATTCTAATAACTGGGGGTTAATCAATGGGAGATAGCAAATACATTCGATGGTTCGAAGAGATACGTATAGAGGATATACCTTCTGTCGGAGGTAAAAATGCCTCACTCGGTGAGATGTATAGGGAACTGACAGGGAAGGATATTAAGATACCAAACGGTTTTGCGGTTACAGCGGATGCTTACTGGCATGTGCTGGAATCTGCAGGTGTGCTGCAAGAACTTAAGGATAGTCTGGAAGGACTGGACACAGCAGATGTCACTGACCTTGCTGTAAGAGGGAAAAAAGCAAGGAGCATAGTACTCGATGCAGGGATACCGGATGATCTCTGGGAAGAGATAAAAGAAGCTTACGACAAACTGAGCGAAGAGTATGGAACTGAGACCGATGTGGCAGTTCGCAGTTCTGCAACAGCAGAGGACCTTCCTAATGCTTCATTTGCAGGACAGCAGGAAACCTACCTAAATGTACACGGCTATCACTCCCTGAAAGATGCATGTAACCGGTGCTTGGCTTCTCTTTTCACGGACAGGGCGATATCCTATCGTGTGCACCACAAGTTCGATCACTTCAAGGTAGGTCTGTCAATAGGCGTCATGAAGATGGTACGCTCAGACCTTGCATCCAGCGGGGTCATATTCACCATAGACACCGAATCCGGATTCGAGGATGTTGTATTCATAACCGGCGCTTACGGCCTTGGTGAGAACATCGTGCAGGGACTTGTCAATCCGGATGAGTTCTACGTCTTCAAACCCACCTTAAAAGAAGGCTACATGCCTATAATCAAGAAAAGGCTGGGCAGCAAAGAGATAAAGATGATATACGGACGTGGAGATTCCCGTATTCTTACCCGTAATGTGGAAGTTCCCCTTGCAGACCAGAGAAAGTTCTGCATCAACGATGATGAGATACTCACTCTTGCAAAATATGCTGCCACCATTGAGGACCACTATTCTAAAAAGAAAGGCCAGGCAGTACCCATGGACATAGAATGGGCAAAGGACGGCAACACCGATGAGCTGTTCATTGTACAGGCAAGACCTGAGACCGTGCAGTCAAGGAAAAGAAAGGATGTCCTTGAAACCTATTTCCTCGATGAGAGGTCGGATGTTCTCGTCACTGCCAGAAGTGTAGGTGACAAGATAGCAACTGGTGGGGTGCATGTGATCGATGATGTTTCCAAGCTTTCGTCTTTCAAACATGGGGAGATACTGGTGGCTGATACGACCACTCCTGACTGGGAACCTATCATGAAACGTGCGGCTGCCATCATCACCAATAAAGGCGGAAGGACATGCCATGCAGCTATCGTCAGCCGTGAGCTTGGAGTTCCGGCAGTCGTGGGTGCACAAGATGCAACTGAAAAACTGAAGAACGGGATGGATGTCACAGTCAGCTGTGCTGAAGGGGATATCGGCAGGGTCTACGAAGGCATACTGCCTTTCCACATAGAGACCGTTGACCTCAAGGGTCTGGGAAAGACAAAGACCGAGATGATGATGAACCTCGGCAATCCGGAAGAGGCCTTTTCCCTTTCCATGATCCCGAACGATGGTATCGGACTCGCAAGACTTGAGTTCATCATCTCGAGTTATATCAAGGTCCACCCAATGGCACTGATCCATCCTGAAAAGGTTGAAGATGAAAGTGTGCTTGAAGAAATAGAGAAACTCACAGCCGGGTACAAGAGCAAGGAAGACTATTTCGTGGAAAAGCTTTCCCAGGGTGTAGCGACCATTGTGGCCTCATTCTATCCGAAACCTGTGGTTGTGCGCATGAGCGACTTCAAGTCGAACGAGTATGCAAGCCTGATCGGCGGGAAATATTTCGAGTTCGAAGAAAGTAACCCAATGATAGGTTTCAGGGGAGCATCCCGCTATTATGATGAACGCTACAGGGAAGGATTCGCACTTGAATGCAAGGCCATGAAGAAGGTCAGGGATGAGATGGGACTTACGAACCTTATCCTTATGATACCTTTCTGCAGGCGTGTGGAAGAAGCGGAAAAAGTTATCGCGGAAATGAAAAAGAACGGTCTGGAAAGAGGCCAGAACGGCCTGCAGGTATATGTCATGTGTGAGATACCAAGCAATGTGCTGTTGATCGATGAGTTCAGCAAATACTTCGATGGTTTTTCCATTGGCTCCAATGACCTTACCCAGCTGACCCTTGGAGTGGACAGGGATTCGGAGATACTTGCCTCGTCCTTTGATGAAAGGGATGAAGCTGTGAAGAAAATGGTATCCATGGCAGTTCAGGGAGCAAAGAGGAATGGCAAACACAGTGGAATTTGTGGTCAGGCACCCAGTGATTTCCCAGAATTTGCAGAGTTCCTTGTGAGAGAAGGTATCGAATCGATCTCGCTCAACCCGGATTCTGTGATGAAGATATCATTG
>Ga0255365_10287_pt1 | contig 13163 bp, 14 predicted proteins | sample ANMaggSeSYBR01J3_FD_182089 | JGI IMG/M metagenome (GOLD analysis project Ga0255365, IMG submission 182089) | Sediment cell enrichment communities from methane seep in Santa Monica Basin, California, United Staets - ANME aggregate JGI... | ecosystem: Environmental > Aquatic > Marine > Cold seeps >... | reverse complement strand
TCTTGCTACTACTGGTAGCTCAACCGGGGTAATTACCCTCAATGTATTGTTTGAGATAACGATTTTCTATCTGAGCTTTCTCGATCTGAGTTTTGACGATATCACCCACCGAAACCAGGCCGACTATCCGTTCTTTTTCAACTATCGGTACGTGACGGATACGGTTGGTCGTCATTACTCCGGCAATGTAAGTGACTTCATCGCTGACCAGGCCAACGATCAGGTTGGTCGTCATACAATCACTAACCACAACTCCCTCAAAATCACCGCCGGTCTCGTGAACTTTGCGAAAGATATCCTTGTCGCTGATAATCCCGATCAATCGACCATCATCGGCTTTGACCGGCAAGCAGCTGATCTTGTTGGATAACAAAAGCTCCATCGCCTTTTTAATCGAAGTGTCGACTCCGGCGGTTATGATAACTTGATCTTTGGACTTTAGAATATCACTGACTAACATTGGTAACCTCCATACGCTACTATATGGACCGGACAATCCGTGGTGAAGCTGTAAATATCAAAGATGTTTTTTCAGGTTTGGATCATCGGGGTTGTCTCTGGCCGATTGTATTATAAATCGGCCTGAAATATTAATGATCGGCCGACTTGTCGCGGCTGCCCATCCCGCTGGTATACAGCTTGAGATACCGGTTTTCGATCTTGGCATGTTCCGCCTGGGTTGTGATGATATCGCCCAGGGAGATTAAACCAACCATCTTGTCTTCATCCATGATGGGGACATGCCGAATCCAGTTTTTATCCATGATCCCGGCGATATAGGTGATATCGTCCTCAGGAACTCCGACAATCAGATCGGTGCTCATGACATCGGCTACCTTAAGATTATGGTAGTTATCACCTTTGGTTTTGTGGATTCTGCGAAAGATATCCTTATCACTGATAATCCCGACCGGCTTGCCATCATCGTCAACTACCGGCAGACAGCCGATATTCTTGTTGATCAGAACATCCATGGCTTCATCAATCGTAGTACCCGGTCGGGTGGTCACGATCTCTTTCGGTTTGCTTTGGAGTAACGCTCTCACTAACATAAAGTTACCTCGCTATTTAAATATCAAAATGTCCCGGACGCATCGCCACCGTTTGGCCGTAAAAATATAAGTTGAGGATTTGCGGCCCGGCAGTTATTATGACTACAGTTATGGGAGTCGGACAACAACTACAGGTGGCACTTATATGCTACGGCTTTTCAACGCAAAGTCAATAAAAAAAACGATAACAGGCACCCTGGTTGTCCTGTATGTAACCATTGGGATTCATGGACTTGCCGAGATAAAACCGGAGTTGGACCCGATTCTACAATTCTATCTGGACCGAGCCCGTCACGGTATTGCAAGCCATGATCCTCTATCTGCCGGGGTGAAATTCGTCCTGCACACCAATTCTCACTATAAACATATCGGCCGCAACGGGGTAGTGAAGAAAATCGACTCCGCCCAAATTGATTTCTATTATAGCTGGGGCGAACTTGATTCCTCAGTGGTTGTCAATGGTCAGGTAGAACGATTCCGCCGGGTTGACCCCATCTATCCCAATCTGTTAGATAATGACTACCAATATAATACCTTTCCCAATGACACCGGGGGGCCGGAACTGGCGATAGGCTTTGATAATCCCCAGTCGACTTCAAAAAATCCTACCGGTATAATGATTATCGACCGGCTCAAATTTACGTTGGGCTGGCTCTATCTTTATTTTCCCGAAGCGGATGGTTTCAACCGACTGACCCGCAGTTACCGTTTCACCGAGCAGTCGGGACTTATTTTCGCCGATTCCATCTGGGAAGTGGGGGCTCGCCGAGGTATTTTTTCCTCGGAAAATTATCGTCTGGAGACGGCTGTTACCGCCATTGAGCTGCTTGAATAAAAGACCGGCGCATTATAGCTTGATCCGTACCCCGCCAGATTGTATCATCCCACAGGTTAAAGCCTATGTCATTGACAGTTGAAGAAATAAAAGAAGAGATCCTCGCCAGTTCGCAACCGCTCCCTATCCATGTGGCGATCATTATGGATGGTAACGGTCGCTGGGCGGCGCAGCGCAATAAACCGCGAACCTACGGTCATGAGGCCGGGGTCAAGGCGGTCAAGGAAGTGGTGCGGGCTTCAGCGGAACTGGGAATCAAATACCTCACCCTCTACACCTTTTCAATTGAAAACTGGAAGAGACCCAAAGAAGAAGTCAACGCCCTGATGTCGTTATTGTCCCGGACCACCGTCAGTGAAACTGATGAGCTGATGAAAAACGATGTTAAACTTATCACCACCGGACGGATCAGTGGTCTTTCACCGATCAGGCGTAAGGTTTTAAACAATGCCGTTGCCAAGACCCGTAACAACCAGGGGCTGGTCTTGAATCTGGCGCTCAACTATGGCGGGCGAACCGAAATCCTTGATGCCGTAAAGGGGATTGCCAATTCCCTCAAAGGCGGGCTTTTAGACCTTGAAGATATTAACGAAGAGTTGTTCTCAACCTTTCTTTATACGGCTAATATCCCCGATCCCGATCTTTTGATCCGGACTTCGGGGGAGATGCGCATTTCCAATTTTCTATTATGGCAAACCAGCTATACTGAACTTTATATTATTGACACCCTCTGGCCTGATTTTGGCAAAGAGGCCTTGTATCAGGCCGTGCTGGATTATCAGGGACGGGAACGGCGTTACGGCCGGTTGAGTGAAACGGACACCAATGAGTAAAAACCTGATCGCTCGTATCGCGGTGGCGGTTGTGGCTATTCCCGCTATCCTCTGGATATGTTATCAGGGGGGTAACTGGTTGTTTGGGATGGTCACTCTTTTTGCCACAATAGGCATGATAGAATATCTCATTGCCGAGGGGTTTCGCTGGCGTTCATTCGGCTTCTGGAGTGGTCTGGTAAGTTTTGCGCTGGTGTATTTAAGCCTGGTTAATGAAGATGTCGTGACACGACTGTTTGGGTCGGTCCTGGATAAGCCGTACCTGGTGCTTGATTCATTTGCGCCGGTCACTTTCTGGTTGTTGATTTTTTTCTTTATCGGGGGGATGCTTTTTGCGATTGGTAAACAGCCCCCGGCGGAACTTTTCACTCGCCACGCTCGCCTGTTGTGGGGGATAGTTTATCTGGGGATGCTTTATCCTTTCGTATATATGCTTTCGGTGATGCTTGATAATCAATGGGTCTACCAGATCAGCGGCGGTGATATCCTCTTGTATCTCTTTGGTGTTTTGTGGGTGGGGGACACGGCCGCTATGGGGCTTGGCAGTTGGCTGGGCAAACACAAACTAGCTCCGGCCGTCTCGCCCAATAAATCGGTTGAAGGTTTTATTGGCGGCATTCTCGGCGCGTTGGCCGTTGGGGTGATAATGTACTTCTGGAAACTTGACAGCCTGCCCTGGTATCATTTGTTACTGATGACCTTAGGCTGCTCAATCTTCGGTCAACTAGGTGACCTGGTTGAGTCGATGTGGAAACGGTCGATCGGGATCAAGGATTCTTCGGCATTAATCCCCGGCCACGGGGGAGTGCTCGACCGGTTTGATTCTCTTTTGTTTGCCGCACCTTTTTTGACCTTTTATCTGGCCGCATTAATCAGACAATGAAATTTTTAGATTATATTTTTGCCACCCGCCCGATGCTTCTCTTGCCGGTCTGGACGGTTTATCTCATTGCCCGTCACTGGCATTATCAAAAATCCGGTCTGGCCATCGACCTGACCGATCTATACCTGCTGGCAGGCTTGACTCTCGTTTTCGCTGGAGCTTATTATCTTAACCAGGTCCATGATTTCAAAACCGATATGATAAATAAAAAGGGGGGCTTTTTACAGCACGGACTGATCAGCAGGTGGCAGATGACCATGGCTTTTGTAATCACCTCTCTTTTGGGAATAAGTCTGGGGGCTATGGTGTCGGTCGCCGCGGTGGTTCTGTTAGCGGTTATTATAGTTCTGGGTTATCTCTATTCAGCTTCACCTTACCGTTTGAAAGACCGTCCCATCGGAGGTTTGTTAGTCAACATGGCGGCTAACGGTTTTTTAGTCGCATTCTCAGTCACCACCCGCTTGTCCTGGCATGAACAAGTGTCTTTTCAATTATGGCTACCCCTATATTTCGCCCTGACCGTTGGCGGGACATACCTTTTGACAACCTTACCTGATCAAGCTGGGGATAAACAGACGGGGAAGAAAACATTGGTGGTATGGCTCGTTAGTCTCACATCTATGAAGTTGGGCCGTTTACTGACTATTCAACTGGCTCATTTGCTAATGCTGGGATCAATCTATTCCGCCAGGCAAATTGATAGCTGGCCCCTGGCAATTTTGTCATTGGTTACCCTGGTTATGATCACTTTGAATATATTCGTTTCATCAGAACAGCTTTTATTGGCTACGATCAAACTACCATTGTTGTTATTGACCCTTTTGGCTGGCTGGTATGCACCGGGATATTTCTTGTTTGTTGTTGCTCTTTTCATAGTCACCCGGATATATTATCGTCACCGGTTTAAGATGAAATATCCGAGACTGACATGAAATTACTAATCGTTATTATATTGATCAGTTTACTCCTGATAGGCGCCTGCTCCCCCTATCCACGTTATAAAAAATATAATCCGGTTACGCCCACCGAAAAGATTGCGGTTGAAAAAGGTTTGTCGACCGACAATTACCTGAAATTCGGTTTCATTTTACAAAAGTACCTGGGCCGTCCTCATTCCAGTCGTTCCGCCTACAAAAAGGCGCTGGATTGTTCCCAACTGACCCAGACAGTCTTCCGGGAATACAATCGCACCCTTTTACCCCGCACGGCGGCCGAGCAACAGCAACTGGGTAAAGAGATACCCCGGCAGTTGGCCCGATTTGGTGATCTGGTCTTTTTCGAAACGGTTCGGGGCAAGATATCCCATGTCGGCATTTACATTGAAAACAATGAATTCGTGCATGCCTCCACCACCCGCGGTGTGATCATCTCCAGTCTCAATGAGGCCTACTGGTCCCAGCGCTACCGCAGCGTGCGGCGAATTCTGAAATAGTCGTTTAATAAATACGAAGCAGCCCAAATGGTCCCATCCAAACTCCCCGAAACCCTGGTTTTAAAACTGAAAAACCTGCCAACCTCGCCTGGCGTTTATCAGTTCAAAAACAAACAGGGGAAGATCATCTATATCGGCAAGGCCAAAAACCTTAAAAACCGGGTAAGGACTTACTTTCAAAAAAGCGGCCATCTTGACCCCAAAACCCGGCGGATGATCAGCCAGGTAGTTGATCTGGAATTGATGGTAACCGACAACGAGATCGAATCTTTAATTCTCGAAGCCAACCTAGTTCATGAATTTTGTCCCCGCTATAATATCCGCCTCAAAGACGACAAACATTTTCCCTATATCCGGATCACCACCCAGGAAGCTTTCCCCCGGATGACTATTGTTCGGCGCCTGGCCCGTGATGGGGCGACATATTTCGGCCCCTACACCAGTGCCAAATTGATGCGCCAGACTTTTTCGCTTTTAACCCGGCTCTTTCGGATTCGCTCCTGTAATCTGGTCCTGCCTCCGCCGGAGGGGAAAAAATACCAAGTCTGTTTAGACTACCATATCAATCTGTGTGGCGGCCCCTGTGAGGGTCTTCAGAGTCAGGAGGACTACGCCGAGGGGATCAAAGCGGTGATAATGGTCCTTTCCGGTCGTGCGCAGAAATTGATCGCAGAGTTGACGGCCCGGATGCAAAAAGCCTCACAAGAGCTCGATTTTGAACTGGCCAAAACCTGTCGGGATCAGATAACCGCCCTGGAAGCGGCTATGATTCGCCAACGGGTCGATGCCGGTGAAGTGGTCGACCGGGATATCATCTCTATCGCCCGGGAGGGTAAACATGCCCTGGCGGTGGTGTTGCAGCTTCGGGAAGGGGTTTTGATCGGCCGCCAGCATTTTCAACTGATGGTCGAACCGGATGATACCGCTGAAGCGATCCTAGATGCTTTTTTAGGCCAGTACTATCATCATCAACCCAATCTCCCGGAGGAAGTTTGTCTGCCGTGGGAAGCCTCGGATATGAAACTTCTAGCCAGCTGGCTAAAAAAGATGCGAGGACGGGTAGTCAAGGTCATTACGCCGCAGATCGGGGAGAAGTCCAAGCTGGTGCGGCTGGCCAAAACCAATGCCCGGCTATTACTCGATGAGTTGTTGATCCAAAAACGGACCCAGCAGGAACGGACCAGCAAAATGGTCCTGAGTCTCAAAGAGGAACTGCACCTGACCCAGTCACCCCGCCGGATCGTTTGTTTTGATATCTCTAATATGGGGGAGACGGATGTGGTCGGTTCCTGCGTCTATTTCCACAATGGCCAGCCGAAAAAAAACGAGTACCGCCATTTCAATATCAAAGGCTTGCAAGGTCAGGATGATTTTCGCAATATGCGGGAGATTATCGGACGCTATTTTTTCCGCCTGCGCGAAAAGGATCAAGATATACCTGACCTGGTCGTGGTCGATGGCGGCAAGGGCCAGCTCTCGGCTGCATTAGCGGAACTACATTCACTTGGCTTCAATGACCAACTTGTTCTCGGTTTAGCTAAACGACTTGAAGAGGTTTACCTCCCCAACCGATCCGATCCGCTGACGATCCCCAAAAGTTCACCGGCTCTGATGCTTTTGAAACGGCTGCGGGACGAGGCCCACCGCTTTGCTATTGAGTATAACCGCAAGGTCAGGACCAAACGAACCCTCAAATCGGCCCTCGATGACATCCCCGGTATCGGTCCGGCCAAAAGAGTGCAACTGCTCAAGAAATTCGGTTCAGTCAGCCGGATTAAAAGAACACCGGCTGATAAATTAGCTGAAACGCCCGGTATTACCCCGGTGTTAGCTAAAAAAATATTGGACCATCTCACCGGTCCCGGTTAAATCTCTTTTTAGAGTTAATACTTGCCTGAGAGCACATTCGATTTAGTTTGTACTTCTGATGATTGAAAAACCACCGGCCTATACCGTTACCGCTATCACGCGGATGATTAAAGCCAGCCTTGAGGAATCTTTTGATTCGGTCTGGATTGAGGGTGAGATATCCAACTATCTCCACCATTCTTCCGGGCACCGATATTTTAACCTCAAGGACGACAAAGCTACTATCAAAATGACCATCTGGCGCTCAGCCGGAGCGAAACTGAATTTTGAACCCCGGAACGGTCAAAAAGTCCTGGCTTATGGTGATATCACCGTTTATGAAAAAGGTGGTATTTATCAGTTGAATTGTCGCAAAATGGTCCCGGTCGGGGTTGGTGAGTTGGAACTGGCTTTCAGGCAGCTCCATGAAAAACTATCCGAAGAGGGTCTTTTCGACCACGACCGCAAACAAGCCTTACCTCATTTTCCCCAGCGCATTGGAATTGTTACATCACCAACCGGGGCGGCTATACGCGATATTATCCAGATCGCCCGGCGCCGCAATGATTCGGTGGAACTTGTCATCTACCCGGCCAGGGTCCAGGGGGACGGGGCGGAGGTGACTATTGCTGCCGGGATAGAGTATTTCAACACGGAAAACAAAGTTGAAGTCATCATCTCCGGGCGCGGCGGCGGATCATTAGAAGACCTGTGGCCGTTTAATACCGAACTGGCCGTGCGAGCGGTAGCGGCCTCGAAAATCCCGGTTGTCTCGGCTGTGGGGCATGAGATTGATACCACCCTGACCGACTATGCGGCCGACCTGCGAGCCCCCACCCCCTCGGCCGCCGCCGAACTGGTCGTCTGGTCAAAAGATGATTTCAACCGTAACCTTAATGAATACACCCGGCAGTTGACCGGTCTGTTACAAGCCCAACTCGAAGAAGCCCGCACGGGCCTCACCGACCTGTTGTCCCGACCGGTCTTTGCCCGCCCGCTTGATCTTATCCGGCAGTATCAGAAACAGTTGGACAGCACCAGTCGCCTGCTGGTAGCCACCGGAAAAAACAGCTTTGAACTTCACAAAAACCGTTTATCTTTGCTGGCGTCCCGGCTTGATACCCTGTCCCCGCTCAAGATTTTGTCGCGCGGATACTCAGTCAGTCGTCTGATGCCAAAACTAAATTTGGTCAAATCTGTTGCGGACATCAAAGTTGGACAGGAATTTGAGACTATCTTAAGCGATGGTTGCCTGGTTTCACAAGTGGCTAAGATAACTAAAAAGAAACTGACGACCCGATGACAGCACAAAAAACTAAAAAGCCCAAGTACAAAGATTATGAGTCAGCTCTGGCTCGGCTTGAAGAAATAACCGAAGCCCTGGAGTCGGGTGAGGTCAAACTGGAAGCCGCCTTGGAACTGTACACCGAGGGGCTCGAGATCGCCCGTTATTGCGGTCAGAAACTGGCCGAAGCGGAAAAAAAGATTCAAATAATTACCGAAAACAACGGTATTCTCACTGAAGAAAATTTTGACGATGAGGCTGATGCTTGAACCCGGCTGCTTCCATAGATGGTAATACATACCTGAACGATACCAGTTCGCTGGTTGATCGTATTCTGGAAAGGCATCTTCCGGCGGATCAGACCCCTCCAACGACTCTGCATCAGGCGATGCGTTATTCTGTGATGGCCGGCGGCAAACGCCTTCGCCCCGGACTGGCCCTGGCCGTTTTCGAATATGCCGGGGGGGACGGAAAAAAGGCTCCCGACACAATCCACAAAGCCATGGCCGCCCTGGAGATGGTCCATACCTATTCGTTGATCCATGATGATCTGCCCTGCATGGATGACGATGACCTCCGGCGGGGACGTCCGACCTGTCATAAGCAGTTCAACGAAGCGGTGGCGGTCTTAGCCGGCGATGCTTTACATGTCTTGGCATTTGATTTGATGGCTCAAACCGGGTCTAACCGAGCAGTCTTGGAACTGGCCGAAGCAGTCAGTACCGGTGGAATGTTAGGAGGGCAGATAGCCGACGTTGAAGCCGAAGGGCGTGAAGTTTCTTACGAAGAGATCAAGTCGATTCATACCCGTAAAACCGGCGCCCTGATACGGGGAGCGGTTCGGATCGGGGCAATTTTGGCCGATGCCAATGAGGAACTTCTGGCTCGGCTGACGGTATATGGAGAGAGAATCGGACTGGCTTTTCAGGTTATTGATGATATCCTGGATATTGAAGGGGACGAGAAACTTCTGGGTAAAGAAGTTGGTTCTGATAGTAAGAATCAAAAAGCGACCTACCCGGCCGTGATCGGTCTGGAAAAATCTCATGATGAAGCCAGGCGGTTGATCAATGAGGGTTTGGCCGTTTTTGCCGATGAAGAAGACCATGTCTTGAAATTTTTAGCGCGATATATCGGACAACGTGCGTATTGAAATTAAAGTGGAATTGTAAGTGAGCTATCTGGAAAAGATAAACAGCCCGGCCGATACCAAAAAACTAGCCATCGAAGATCTCTCTCGATTGGCTGATGAGGTCCGGCAGGAGATTATCTCAGTCGTTTCCGAAACCGGGGGACACCTGGCCTCCAATCTCGGGGCGGTCGAACTGACGATAGCTTTGCATTATGCTTTTGACCTGCCCACCGATAAAATTGTCTGGGATGTCAGTCACCAGATCTATCCCCATAAGCTTTTAACCGGGCGGCGGGATAAACTCTCAACCATTCGTCAGTACGGCGGTTTGGCCGGTTACGCCAAGCGGACCGAATCTGAATATGACCATTTTGGCGCCGGACATGCCTCGACCTCGATTTCAGCAGCCCTGGGTTTAGCCGTTGCCCGCGACCTGAACAAAGAGGATCACAAAGTCATCGCCGTTATTGGTGATGGCGCTATGACCGGTGGCCTGGCTTTTGAGGGGATGAACAACGCCGGTTCACTCAAAAAAGATCTGCTGGTTATCCTCAACGACAACACCTGGTCGATCTCAAAAAATGTCGGTTCCATTTCCAAGTACATGACCGGCATCATGGCCGATGAAAAATTCAACAAACTCCGCTCCGAAGTCTGGGAGATGACCGGCCGTTTCAAACGCCGGGACAAAATCCGGGAGACGGTGCGGCGGCTGGAAAATTCCATAAAAGGTCTGTTGGTCCCCGGCATGCTGTTTGATAAAATGGGTTTCCGCTATCTCGGTCCCATTGACGGTCACGATCTGCCCCTTTTGATTAAGACCCTCAACGATATTAAAAATATGATCGGCCCGGTGATGCTGCATATTGCCACCACCAAGGGAAAAGGTTATGCCCCGGCCGAGCATGATGTCACCCGTTTCCACGGGGTAGGGAAATTCGACAAAGTTACCGGTAAATCAGCCTCGGAAACCGGCCTGCCGGCTTATACCGATGTTTTTGGTGATACCATGCTGGAACTGGCTGAAAAGGATAAACGGGTCGTGGCGATAACGGCTGCTATGGCCCCCGGTACCGGGCTGGTACCTTTTTCAGAAAAATATCCGGACCGCTTTTTCGATGTTGGCATAGCCGAAGCGCATGCCGCCTGTTATGCCGCCGGTCTGGCTGCCGATGGTATCCGGCCTTACCTGACCGTCTACTCCACTTTCATGCAACGAGCTTACGATCAAGTCATTCACGACATGGCTATCCAGAATCTGCCGGTGGTCATTTGCATGGACCGGGGCGGACTGGCCGGTAATGATGGTCCCACTCATCACGGCGCCTATGATCTCTCCTATATGGGTCCGGTCCCAAATCTCACCATCGCTGTTCCCAAAGATGGAAATGAACTTCGCTCTATGCTGCACCATACCATCGACAATGATATCTCCGGCGTGGTGGCCCTGCGCTACCCGCGTGATAAAGTCCCCGAAGCGATCACGGAAAAACCGGCTAAAATAGAATGGGGCAAATGGGAATGGCTCACCAAACCGGGGGAGACGGTCGTTCTGGCGGTTGGTTCCATGGTCACCGAGGCGACTAAAGCGGTCAAACAGTTAAAAGAGAACGGTCTGGAAGTCTCGCTGGTCAATGCCCGTTTCGTCAAACCGCTCGATAATGAAATTTTGGACCAGATATTAAAGTCTGCCACCACGGTCTTTACTATCGAAGAAAATTCTCTCCGGGGTGGTTTTGGTCAGGCGGTGGCTGATTATCTTCTTGAACGCAATTATACCGGGAAGTTCACTCCCCTTGGTATTCCCGATAAGTTTGTACCCCACGGCACCCGGGAAGAACTATTGGCCGATCTGGAGCTTGATTCCGCCGGTATCGCCCACCGAATTGCTACCGAAAAAGAATCTCCGGCCACCTCCAACGGGTTTTTGTCCCGCCTTTCCCTGCGCAAAAACAATGTTACGCGGGGCAACAAGGTCAGTTGACCGGTAAGGACCTAACCTCTTAACTTGACACTTCCGGTGCCGCCCCTTATCTAATGACTGTATTATCGAGCTTTTAGCTGGAGTGGTTATGTCCCTGACATTACGAACCTTGTCTGTTTTCATCTTAGCGATCTTATTGGCCGTTATTATCGGCTGTGCCGGGGTTGTAGATACCACCGGAGATTTTTCAGGTGAAGTCTTTGATCTGTTTGAACTAAACACCAAAGTCAAAATCTATACCTCCCAATCCTCCGGGAAGCTGGTAATCGATAAATACAAAGGGTATCGTGTAGCCGTGCAAATACAGGCCGTAAAGCCCCACGATACAATCGGAATTGATGATTACCGTATTACTCTCAGCTCTCGATACGAAGATGATATCAATAAAGAAGATCTGAAAAAAACCAAAGCCTTACAGATTGATTCTTTGCAGATATATTTGCCCGATGATGACCGCCATATTTATCCGAAGCTTTTAGCTACCGATTTCGAACAACACAAAGACAATCCACAGGTCTATCTCGATTGGTTATGGCTGATGGGTCCGACCTACCGCTTTGAAACCGTAGTCATCGGAGATAAATATGAGACGATAGAGGTCTCTTACATCTTGCGAGTCCTTGACCGCGAGTCCGGCGAAGTCACTTCCCGCCAGCAGATCGAACATACTTTGACCCGAATCGAAAAACTGGAGTATTATCACTGATGCGTTTCGGACTGATTGCCAACCTCAAGCGGATCGGGGCCAACAATGCTATTACCGCCCTGGTCGACTGGGCGCGTGAAGGAAATTACGAACTGCTCCTGTGCGAGGATCTCCGTGAGACCTGCCCCAATCACGACCGTTTTGTCACCTGCCCGGGATTGGCTTCCCAAGTAGATCTACTGGTGTCAATGGGTGGCGATGGTACCCTATTGGCTACGGCCCGTTCGGTCGGCGCCAGCGGTACCCCCATATTGGGTATCAATCTTGGCTCCCTGGGTTTTTTGACTCAGTTTACTCCCGCTCAGTTGATTCCCTCACTGAATAAGATTGTTAAGGGCAGTTATAACATAGAAGAACGGATGCTTTTGAAAGCCGAACTGGTCGAGGGTGACAAACTGGAACAACCGTTCGCCCTCAACGATATCGTTCTCCATGCCGGTCCGGTTACGCGCCTTTTAGATATCAATCTGTCAGTCAATGGTGAAAAAGCGGTGACCTACCATGCCGATGGCCTGATCTTATCCACTCCCACCGGTTCGACCGCTTATAACCTGGCCGTTGGTGGACCGATCCTGCATCCTCGGCTCGAAGCGATTATTGCTGCCCCGATTTCTCCATTTTCCCTGACGACCCGGCCGATGATCTTCCCGCCCGATAGCGTTATGGAGGTTACAATCGGCTCCGATGACCGTGAGGCGATTCTGTCGCTTGATGGTCAGGTGATGGTCCCGATCCACTCCCGCCAGAAAATCCGTATCTCTCCGGCCGATTTCCGGATCAAGTTTGTTACTTTCCCGGAGAACTCTTACTACCGCCTTTTGGAAAGTAAACTGCACTGGGGCAAACCCCCCAACTACGTCGACTAAGGCCACAAGTGGCTTTCCTTTAACAAGTGGCTTTCATTCATTAAGTCCCCTCTTGAGAGGGGATTTAGGGGTGTGTTTAGACATGTTGGTCGAAACCCCTGCGGTTTCGACACAGGCATAGCCTGATTCATAGTAGGTCAGGAGGCCTGTCCTCCTGACAATAGGATATAAACATCACTAAAATTCCCGGTAGCGTCATAGGATATATGGAATTACAGCGAAATGGGTTCGTTTCTAGTTATTTCACTTTTGGTGTAGTGACGTGATAGTCTTTTTGTTTTATACATGAGGCTTGACCGCCCGTATT
>Ga0255365_10285_pt1 | contig 13178 bp, 11 predicted proteins | sample ANMaggSeSYBR01J3_FD_182089 | JGI IMG/M metagenome (GOLD analysis project Ga0255365, IMG submission 182089) | Sediment cell enrichment communities from methane seep in Santa Monica Basin, California, United Staets - ANME aggregate JGI... | ecosystem: Environmental > Aquatic > Marine > Cold seeps >... | reverse complement strand
GAAGCTAACTACACAATTACTTTCCCCGACGTTTTAGATGGTAAGCTTTATGCCGAAATTACAGATAAAGATGGACAAAAAAATAGCTTATCTTTCAATGTTACTGTTGAATCTGCCTTTTTTGTAAGGAGGGGAACAAAACGGAAAGTCCCGTGATCTTCTTCTTTATAATTACTTTCATCAATCTTAATAATCCTTTTCATTATCTGAATGTCGGGTCCAACAGGAATAACAAGTATTCCCCCGGGTATTAGCTGATCAATCAATGTGTCAGGAATATGTGGGGCGCCGGCAGTAACAAGTATTTTATCGAAAGGAGCATAAGGCGGCAAACCTTTGTAGCCGTCTCCGTAGCTTATCAGCTTGGGTTTATATCCGATTGAAGGTAAAAAAGACTTTGTCTTAAAATAAAGATTTTTCTGGCGTTCTATTGTATAAACCCTCGCTCCAAGTTCCATCAGAATGCAAGCCTGGTAACCCGAACCTGTGCCGACTTCAAGAACTTTATCGCCTTTTTTTATTTCAAGCAATTCGGTTTGAAAGGCTACCGTATAAGGTTGCGATATTGTTTGTCCCGAACCTATTGGGAAAGGTTTGTCTTCATAAGCAAATTCAAGAAATGAAGAATCCATAAATAAATGCCGGGGAACCGTATCAATAGCTTTTAATACATTTTTATCTTCAATGCCTTTTTTTTTGATAGTTTCAACTAATTGCTTGCGAAGTCCCTTATGCCGGTACGAATCTAAAATCATAATTATAATAAAGTAATTAACCGCTCTCCGTTTATAAGTGTATTAAAATTTTTGCGAAATTAAGAAATCAGAGTATATCTTTGCCATGAAAAATTGTTTATTAAAAAAATCTTGAAAAATGATAAAAATAGGCGTTCTCGGAGCCGGGCATCTTGGCAAAATTCATATTAAATGTATTCAGGAGATTGATGGGTATGAACTTATCGGCTTTTATGATCCGGATGAAAAAAATTCATCTCAAGTTGAGAAAGACTTTGGAATTACAAGATTGCCGGATGTTCAAAGCGTTATAGATAAAACAGATGTTATAGACATTGTTACACCGACAATTTCACATTTCGAATGTGCCACTTTAGCATTAAAAAATTTTAAGCATGTATTTATTGAAAAGCCGGTTGTAAATACTCCGGGCGAAGCAAAACAATTAATTGAATTAGCCAAAGAAGCTGACCAAAAAGTTCAGGTTGGGCATGTTGAAAGATTTAACCCCGCTTTTACGGCAGTTAGACCTTATTTTACACAGCCCTTATTCATCGAAACTCACCGGCTTGCACAGTTTAATCCTCGCGGTACCGATGTGCCGGTTATCCTTGACCTGATGATACATGATATTGATATTGTTTTAAGTATTGTTAATTCTAATATAAAAAAAATCAGCGCCAGCGGTGTGCCTGTTATCAGTGATACTCCCGATATAGCTAATGCACGACTTGAATTCGATAATGGATGCGTAGCTAATTTAACAGCAAGCCGTATTTCAATGAAAAACATGCGTAAATCGAGGTTCTTCCAGCGTGATGCTTATATCTCGGTTGATTTTTTTGAAAAAAAAGCAGAGATTTTAAAAATGAAAGATGTTGAAAATCCTGATAATGCTGATCCTTTGGCTATGATAATTGATCTTGGTGAAGGAAAAGGAGCAAAGCAGATAATTTTTGATAAACCGGAAATTAAACCGATTAATGCAATAAAAACCGAATTGGAAAGTTTTGCTGATGCTATTATAAATGATAAAACACCGCTTGTTTCTATTAACGACGGTTATGCTGCTCTTGATGTGGCGTACAGAATAATGGAGAAAATGAATTATTCTGCGGGAAATTAAACTTAATGCTTTCGTTTTTTTATAATTTCGCACTTTGAAGTAAATTTATGAATTAATCGGGTTAAGTGATAAAAGAAGGAAACATATTTATTTTAGTTTTTTTGGTACTGCTGTTTTTAATTTCAGGTACTTCCTGCGATAAATTTGAAGGCAGTCAAACGATTCCGGCATATATACAGGTTGATACCTTTTGTTTAAAACCCAATCCATCAATTGATGAAGGTGCTTTAACTCAGAATATCACCGATGTTTGGGTTTATGTTGATGACCAGATAATCGGCGTTTTTGAACTTCCGGCTATTGTCCCTGTTCTGGCAGAAGGAAATCATAAGCTTACTTTGTATGCAGGTGTTAAATATAACGGAATGTCAGGCACGCGTGGACCATATCCTTTTTACGAACCATATATAATTGATTGTGATTTTATAGTTGATAGCATTAAAATAATTATTCCATCAATATCTTATTATTCCAATACGTTTTTTGCATGGATTGAAGACTTTGAAGGGGGTTCTATCTCTTTGCAGCCAACCAATAATAGCGACACATCCTTGCAATTTATTTATCATCCTGTTAGTCCTGATTTTGGACATGCCAGCGGAGCAGGTTATCTTGACGGGCAGCATACTATCCTTGAATGTGCAACCCACTCCGATGAACCCGGAGAAGGCTATATCTTGCCCGGAGCGACAGCGCCTGTTTTCCTCGAAATGGATTATAATATTAATAATTACCTTATAGTTGGGCTTTTTATTTATGATATTGGTGTACAAATTACCCAGCATCCCGTTGTAGTGCTTAATCCGACAGATGGCATCTGGAAAAAAATCTATATCAATTTTACGCCTTCTGTTACCGGTTACCCTCAGGCTGATTATTTCAACGTATATATCAGGGCTGATAAAGATTCATCAGTTGAATTGCCGGCATTGAAATTAGACAATATTAAATTAATTCATAAAGAATAACATTTAATGAATAGAACCTTACAAGTTGCAAAGTATATTATTGCCGACCTTTTATCAGCAACCATTGCCTGGACACTGTTTTTTTTATACAGAAAATACTCGGTTGACCCGAATATTTTTCAATATCTCGGAGAAATTTTTTCTGATAGCAAACTTTATCTTGGAATTGCTGTTATTCCTTTGTTTTGGCTCACACTTTACATTATTATCGGTACGTACAGGAAGATTTACAGGAAATCGAGACTAAGAGAACTCGGACAAACCATCTCAATAACTTTTATCGGCGTTATCTTTATTTTCTTCTCGCTTATTCTCGATGACGTGATTATTTCTTACAAGTCGTACTATCAATCGTTTTTAATATTGTTTTTATTGCATTTTATTATTACTTATTCGTTCAGGTTGTTTATTACAACAAGAACCATCAGGAAAATCCATAACAGAACCATCGGATTTAACAGTATAATAGTTGGTAGTAATAACAATGCAGTTAATATTTATAATGAAATAGAAAACGAAGAAGTATCATCAGGGAATAAATTCATCGGGTTTGTAAATGCAATGGACTATGATAAATACATGCTGGCAGATTATCTTCCTCACTTAGGACATTATAAACATCTTAAAAAAATCATCAAAGAGAATAAAATTGAAGAAGTTATAATAGCTATTGAACGCTCGGAACAAAATAATGTTGAGAATATTATTACTGAGCTTGAAGATACAAATGTTGTTATTAAGATTATTCCAAGTCTTCAGGATTTTCTTACGGGGGCTGTAAAAACCGACAGTATATGGCAAGCTCCATTAGTTAGAATTTCGCCCGATTTAATGCCTGCCTGGCAAATGTCGTTAAAACGAATGATTGACATAATAACCTCCATTATCTGCATAATAATCCTTTTGCCGGTATATATTTTTGTGGCAATAGGAGTGAAGCTTTCATCAAAAGGTACGATAATTTACAAGCAGGAAAGAACAGGATTACATGGCAAACCGTTTATGATGTATAAATTCAGGTCGATGTATAATAATGCTGAACAAGGTACCCCCAAATTATCATCAGAAAATGATAACAGGATCACACCTTTCGGTATGTTCCTGCGAAAAGTGAGACTGGATGAAACACCGCAATTCTATTCTATATTAATAGGAGATATGTCGTTGGTGGGTCCCCGTCCTGAAAGAAAATATTTTATCGAACAAATTGTAAAAAGAGCTCCGCATTACAGGTTGCTACACAAAGTAAGACCCGGAATAACATCATGGGGGCAGGTGAAATTCGGTTATGCTTCTACTGTAGATGAGATGATTGAAAGATTAAAATACGATATTCTTTATATTGAGAATATGTCGTTAGCGATGGACATGAAAATTATGATTTATACAATCCTGATCGTTATGCAGGGAAGAGGGAAGTGATTTCGATTTACGATTTACGATTTTAGATTTTGAAATCAGCACCCAGCACCCAGTACCCAGCACCCAGTTATATCTGCCCGTTTTCAATCATCAGCACTATATCTTCAATTTCTTTATCTCTGCCTTGCGGATCGTATTTAATCTTGAGGTTATACCCGAATATGCGGGCGAAAGTCTGCCAGAAAAATGCTATAAATTTCCCCCGTAATTCCTGGATTAATATATAAGATGAGTTACCCGTTTCGCGGTCAACAAGTTTGATTAATATTATTCCTTGTTTGAATGTAAAATTTTTAATATCATCTTCAAAATCATCTCTGAGTTCTTTTTCAGCCTGCTTCATTAATCTTTTACGTTCTTTCTCACTTGAAGCATCAACAAGGATTTCTTCGTATTCATTCAATTTAATGCCTGCCAGTTTTGCATAAGGATAAACCTTTTTTACATTTTTAACCAGCTTACCATACTTTCTTGCTAAAACTTTAATTTTCCTTGGCATTTTAGCGTTAACACAATATTCGGGCAGTTCAATTGTAATTACGGTGTCATTATTTACAATGTTGGCTTTTACAACAATACCATGAAACTTCTGTGAAGAAGATGAAGAAAGGATAAATAAGAAGGATAATATGGTTAGAATTATTTTCTTCATGAAAAAATTTTGTAGAAAAAATCAATAATTATGCCAACGACATCTTGCGTTCATAATGTTCAGGCACAAATATACTAATGCTGAATAGAAATGCAAAAATTATAAAGGTCTATTCAGCACGCATAACTACTTCTAAACTGCTTTACTTCGCAAACCTGTAAAGAATTAGTATATAAAACAAAAAATGTGTAAATATATTATTAACATTTCTCACTTGAGAAATACTATATTATAACTTGAAGAATTATCCAATTCATTAATTGATCTGTTTTTTGCCCCGCCGCTTCAGAGACTGTGTGAAAACAAAAAATTTATCAATCTTTTTTGCCACAGCATTTATGCCGTGGTAAAAAATATCGAACCGAACAATTGGCTTTAGCCATTAATGTTTTTTGGTTAATCAGTATTATTAATGGCTAAAGCCAATTACTTATTTTTAATTCACCACCGAGCTAAAGCACGGTGCAAAATATTTTCCCATGTAGAAATTACTAAGTAGTCAATTCAAACCTGCAAATATAAATGGCGATCATAAAGTTTTATTGACTGAATATTAAATACTTAAATTTGTTTCCTCAAGTGAGAAATGTCAGTATATTATTTGTTGTGTTGTTATTTTGTCGGATTCTGGATATGTGTTGAGAAAATGAATAAGGGAAATAGGCGCTTATATCATAATTTTTACTCCCGATGGCAAAAACTAAAATCGTAAATCATAAATCATAAATCATAAATCATAAATCATAAATCGTAATTCATAAATCGTAAATCGTAAATCCCTTCCCCCTTTCTATGCAACTCTTAATTTTGCAATGCTTGTTTTTCTGAATTTTTCTTCGGCATAAGTAAGAGTAATTATTAATTCCGTAGTTGTTTTATCGGATGGTAATGCAAACATTGCTTCGGTAAGAATACCTTCAACAATGGATCGTAAGCCCCTGGCTCCAAGCTTGAATTCCATTGATTTATCAACGATAAAATCAAGAACATTTTCTTCAAATTTAAGTTTTATTCCATCCATTTCAAAGAGCCTTGTATATTGCTTAATTAGAGCATTTTTCGGTTCGGTAAGTATTTTACGCAAACTTTCTTTTTTCAATGGATGCAGATAAGTAACAACCGGCATACGTCCGACTATTTCAGGAATCAAACCGAATTTTTTAATATCAGGAGGAGAAATATATTGCAATATATTTTCTTTATCAATGCTTGCCTGCTCCTTTCCGAAACTATATCCAATAACATTTGTACGCAACCGTGAAGCAATTATTTTATTAATACCGTCAAAAGCACCGCCTGCAACAAAAAGAATGTTTTTTGTATTTATCTGTATCATTTTTTGCTCCGGATGTTTCCGTCCTCCCTGTGGTGGCACATTCACAGTGGCACCCTCAAGCAGTTTCAGCAACGCTTGTTGAACACCTTCACCTGAAACATCGCGGGTAATTGACGGGTTATCGCTTTTACGTGATATTTTATCTAATTCATCAATAAAAATAATTCCTTTTTCTGCGGCTGTAACATTGTAATCGGCTACCTGTAATAACCGTGATAAAATACTTTCCACATCTTCTCCAACGTAACCTGCCTCAGTAAGAACAGTGGCATCGGCAATGCAAAAGGGAACTTTAAGCATTTTAGCTATGGTTCTTGCTAATAAAGTCTTTCCTGTTCCTGTTTCTCCCACCATGATGATGTTTGCCTTTTCTATTTCTACATCATCCTTTTTTGATTTGCTTTTGGGCTGTGTTATCCTTTTATAATGATTGTAAACAGCAACTGCAAGAACAATTTTTGCTTCATCTTGTCCAATTACATATTGGTCGAGATATTTTTTTATTTCCTGCGGTTTTTGTAATTCTATTTTAGTAAAATGCTTGTGAGTCTTAGTAGTGATTTCTTCATTAATGATAGTTTGCGCCTGGGTAACGCAGTAATCACATATATGAGCATCAAGCCCGGCAATTAAAACATTTGTCTGAGTCTTTTCTCTGCCGCAAAACGAGCATCTTTCAGTTTTCTTAACCATCTTAATTACTATTTTTTGTTTCTTATCAAAATTTCATCTATCATTCCATAATCTTTAGCCTCTTGAGCAGTCATCCAGAAATCCCGGTCTCCGTCCTTCCAGATTTTTTTATAATCCTGATGGGAATGAGTGGCGATTATTTCATATAATTCTTTTTTTAGCTTTTGTATTTCCCTTGCAGTAATTTCGATATCGGATGCCTGTCCCTGTACGCCTCCCATTGGCTGGTGTATCAATATTCGTGCATGGGGTAAAGCTGTTCTTTTTTCATTTTCGCCGGCACAAAGTAAAATCGCACCCATCGAAGCTGCTACACCTGTACATATTGTTGCTACATCCGGTTTAATATACTGCATTGTATCGTAAATGCCTAAACCTGCATATACAGTTCCACCCGGCGTATTCAGATAAATCTGGATGTCCTTATTAGGATCCACCGATTCAAGGAATAGTAATTGCGCCTGGATAATATTTGCCACGTAGTCATCAATAGGCACTCCAAGAAATATTATCCTGTCCATCATCAATCTTGAAAAAACATCCATTGTAGCAACGTTCAACTGGCGTTCCTCAATAATGGTCGGGGAGATATAATTGCTGCATATTGAAGAATATTTCTCTAAAGAAAGGCTGCTGATACCTCTGTGTTTAACAGCATAATTCCTGAATTCGTTATTTGTGTTCATTGTCTTGTTTTTTATGATATTCGTTTACTATTTTAATAAAATCATCGTACGATACTTCTTTTTTATTCAATTTCAATTTTGATTTAAGAAGACTTTTGAGTTGATTATCGAATAGCTCGTCATAAATTTTATTTACTTCATCTTTATTTTTAAATACTGAATCTATTATAGGCTCAAGGTTTTTTAAATTTTCCTCATCTTCAGAATCAATCATGTAGTGTGCAGCGAGCGACTTTTTTAAATGATCCCTGATATCCTTTTCTTCAACTTTAATATTATTATCTTTTGATATCTTATTGATGATCAGTTGCTGTTTCAATGTTTTGGCGTAATGGTCGTAGTCCTTCTCAACTGTTTCTTCTGTTAATTTTTCATTCGATTCAATTAACCATCTTTTCATAAAATCCTCAGGCAGGTTAATTTTCGTATCATTAAAAAAACTTCCAATAGCAGTGTGAATAAAAAAATTATCGCTCTCGCGCTGATAATATTTATTTGCTTCTTCCCTCAACCTCTCTCTGAATTGTTTTTCGTCTTCAATGTTATCTTTCGGATAAACTTTTCGAAAAAGCTCTATATCAATCTTTGCAGGTTCAATTCGTAAAATTTCCGTAATGGTAAATTCGAAATCGGAATCCAGGTTTTCGGCTTCTTCTTTTTCTATTCCGAGCATTGAAGCGGTTTCCGTAACATTGTCAGTTGCTTTTAAAGGATTGAATCTTATTTTGTCTTCCTTTTTTTTACCGATAAATTCTTTTTTTACTTTATCATCTTTAATAAAATCCAAATGAAGTGATGTGGAATTTGTTATACCGCCATCTAATTTATTTCCTTCGTTATTAAGTTGTACAATATCTCCTTTTATTACATTACCTTTTTCAACAATTTCGGCGCTTACCGGAGTTCCGTATCGTTTCCTGATGTCTTCGAGGTAATTCTCAATTTTTTCGTCCCCAACTTTTATATCATAATAATCAGCCTTTATTTTATCAGAAAGTTCAAGATCAATCTCCGGTGTAAGCCCTATATCAAAATAAAATTCAAAGTTTTCATCGTTCTCAAAATCAATTTCTTTGTTTTTTTCTTTGCTTCCAATAGGATAACCTAAAATGTCAAGATCTTCTTCTTTGATATAATTATTTAACGATTCACTGACAACCTTATTAATTTCTTCGGCAACTGCTCCCTTGCCATACATTTTTTTTATCAGTCCCATAGGGATTTTCCCGGGTCTGAATCCCCGCAAAGTTGATTTTTTTTGAAAATCCTTTAATGTTTTATTTACCTGCTCCCTGTAATCTTCAGGAATTAATTCAATCTTAATTGTAGCGGTTAATTCACCTGTGCTTTCCTGTGTTATGTTCATTAATATATCTTTTTAAAATTTAGGGTGCAAATCTATATAAATATTTTTATTATATCGGAATTTGTGTTCAAGTGTTCATCTACCGACATAACCTAACAGGTTTTTTCCAACCTGATAGGTTGATAACACCCTAACTACTTAACAATTTGATATTGAAAAAGGTTGCATTTTGCCGACATAACCTAACAGGTTTTTTTCAACCTGTTAGGTTTTAACACCACAAAAATAGAAAGCCCCGCTGGTTAGCGAGGCTCAATTGTGCGGATGAAGGGACTCGAACCCCCACGCCTTGCGGCACCAGATCCTAAGTCTGGCGCGTCTACCAATTCCGCCACATCCGCTTGTGGTAATAAAGGATTGCAAAATTAAATATTTTTCTTATGAATAAAGTTTTGTTATAGGATTTTCTTTTGATTAATTTTGCCGGAATAATTAAAACATAAAAATTATTATCATGAAAAGAACTATTATTTTATCAGGCATTGTATTTTTTATTCTTTCAGTTTCTGTCAGTACCGCTCAGGATGATGGTTATACAGAACAAAAAAGGGGTAGTTTTACTGAGAAAGGATATTATGTAGATGGAAAAAAAGACGGTGCATGGATAGCTGAACAAAGAAACGGATCGATCACAAAAATCGAATCGTACAAAAATGGTGTTAAACAAGGTGTATTTATTCAATTTGACAGAAAGGGATATATTTCCAAACAGGAATATTATAAGGGGGGGAAACTGAACGGCTGGGCAATTGAATATTCAAATGCGAATAAACCTAAATCGAAAATAAAATACAATAAAGGAGTAATTAACGGGCAAAAAATATTGTATTACAATAATGGAAGAATGATGGAAGAATCGCAATACAAGGAAGGTGCGAAAACTGGAGCATCAAAATGGTATGACCAGAACCAAAAATTAATAGCAATATATCAATATGAGAACGGATTGTTCAATGGCATTAATAAAAATTTTTATGCCAATGGTAACGTTCAAAAGGAAGAACATTACGAGGACAATATTCTTAACGGCGAATACAAAGAATTTTACCAAACAGGTAAATTAAAAACAACCGGCAATTATGAGTCCGGAGAAAAAGACGGGGAATGGATTGAATACGATGAACATGGTACTGTAAAGAATACAACAATATTTATTAAGGGGGTTGAGAAGAAGTAAGAAGTAAGAAGCAAGAGCAAAATATATTCGTGTTAATTCGTGTCAAGGAACAAGAATTAAGATAAAAGTAACCTTTTTATGAAAGAAAGTTCTCTACGCCGGAAAATCCTTAATCCTTATACTAATCTTAAAGGTTACAATTGTTTTGGCTGTTCTCCGAACAACATTTATGGTCTTCGTATGGAATTTGTTGAAGAGGGGGACTTTATTATCAGCGAGTGGATCCCTGTAGATTATTTCAGCGGTTATAAAAACGTTCTTCATGGAGGAATTCAGGCATCATTAATGGATGAAATTGCAAGCTGGGTGGTGCAGATAAAGCTTAAAACTGCCGGCGTAACAGCTAATCTGAATATTAAATATAAAAAGCCGGTATTTATTAGCAATGATAAAATTTTGATTAAAGCACGTATTGAAAAATATATGAAAAAAATTGCATATATCCACACCGAATTATATAATTCCGAAGGAGAGCTTTGCAGTGAAGGAGAGGTAAAATATTTCATTTATCCCGAAGAATATGCACGCGAAAAGTTATACTTTCCTGAGTATGACAGGTTTTTTGAAAAATAATTTTAAGTGCCTATATGGATTAAATCTATTTAAGAGTACTTTGAAAAAATCTGTGAAAATTTGTGTAATCCCTGCCTTTGCCGCCTGCCTGACGGCAGTCAGGGCAGGCAGGTGTGGTGAAAAAAAGATATCACCACAGATAGACACAGATAAACACAAATAATCTGAGAAAATAAAATTAACATTCTCCTGTGAATAAAATTTTTCGATATGGGTTATAACTTATCATACAATATACGACCTTTGTGCAGCGTTGAGTTCCAACAGAAATGAAATCGTTAATATACATATTATTTTCAGGAATTATTTTTATCTTTTATATTCCGTTTCGTGCCTTTTCGCAATTTCCCGAAAACCGGATATCAAAGCAAGAGTATATTGAATTATATAAAGATATTGCTATTGAAAAAATGAATATGTTTAATATACCTGCAAGCATTACACTTGCACAGGGAATACTTGAATCAGGACACGGTAACAGCAAACTCGCGAAAAAGGCAAATAACCATTTTGGTATTAAATGCCATAATGAATGGAATGGAAAGACCTTCCGAATGGATGATGATGCTAAGAATGAATGTTTCAGGAGATACAAAAGCCCTCATGACTCTTTTAAAGACCACTCGTACTTTTTGTCATCACGCGACCGGTATTCTTTTTTATTCGAGCTGGATATAACCGATTACAAAGGCTGGGCAAAAGGACTGAAAAAAGCCGGATATGCCACAAACCCAAGATATCCGCAACTTCTGATCAACATCATTGAAGAATTTAGCCTATATGAGCATGATAATTATTACAATAAAGATTTTGCCGGACTGCAAAAACTTCAGGTAACAAAAGAAGTCAGCTATCGCAATAAAACTATTTCACCGGATGATTTCGAACTTTTAACAATCGGCGCTGCCAACAGGGAAATTTATATTAATAACAGCGTAAAATTTATTTTTGCCAAAAAAGGAGATGACTTTTATATAATCGCACAGGATTTTAATATTTATACCTGGCAGGTTTATAAATACAATGATCTGAAAAAGAAAGATAATATAAGAGAGGGTCAGATGATTTATTTAGAAGCTAAAAAAAATAAAGGTAATAAACCATATCATATTGTACAACCCGGAGAAACACTTCACTGCATTTCTCAGCTTTACGGCATAAAGCTGAAGCAATTAAGTAGGTATAACACCTTATATAAAAATGCCACACTCTATCCTGATCAGAAGATAAAGCTCAGAAAATAAAAAAGGATGTCCCGCGTCTGAGACATCCTTTACAGATTTAAAAATAACCTGTCAGTTTATTTTATAAATACTTTTTCAGTATAAAGGTCAGTTCCCGTATTAACTTTTACAATATAATATCCTGCTTCAGTATTTACATCAATTTTATTCAGAGAGTTATTCAGGAGTTTTGTTTGTATTATTTCCTGTCCCATAGTGTTGCAAATACTTACATCTCCCTGTATTGCCTTCTTAGTATTATTTCTTATATAAACACTGTTTTCGACTGAATATATTGTAATGTCTTGATTTGTTACAACATCTAATGGCTGATCCTCAATGCCGACAACTCCAAAATGAATAATAAATCTGGCAGGATCATCTTCCGGGTTTGCAACGAAAGTATATTCATTTTGTTCAGTAAGGTCAGTCATTGCACCTTCCTGTAAGTCCTCAAGATAAATACCTGTTGATAAACCAAAACTTTCAAGGTCTGAAGCAATAATAGTATATTCTGTTTCTGCTCCTACTTCAAATCCAAGTGGAATTACCATACCTGATGACATTTCAGGCAGGGCGTTGATTGACAAAATCTCATCACCGGCAATTGAATAAAACTGGGGAGCCTCATCAATACCCATTAGTTTATAAGCATCAAAATCACTGTCAAAACCTTCAGTGGCATATTCGTTGAAACAAATAAATATCTTGTCAGTGTATCCGTTACCATTTACAGTTAACTCAAGTAATTGGTCAACACCCGAACCTTTATAAGGATCATAACCATGTAATCTTGCATCATTCGGTATCGTTAGAGCAGGATCTGATGCATTAGCTTTTACAAAGAAAGACTGCATTGCCGGGATTATACCATTTGTAAGATCTCCAACAGAACCATTCCATAATATATATTGCGTACCATTCCATACATAAACGGTTGCGTCAATATTGGTTTTCACCCAGTTTGCATTATCCCAATCAATAGCTGAAGCGTACGGGTTTCCAACAAAGTTCCATCCATCACCTAAACCAAAACCATTATTATAAGTTACCGGTATTGGCTTATCACCTGAATTAAGTGAACCCCCGGTAAAGGAAACTGTTGTACTGCCAAACCATATTGGTGATGACCATGCGGCATATCCTGTACCAACGGTTAAAGGATCATTTATATCGAGAATATAATTCCAGGTTGAATCAGGTTCATTAAAATATTTTAAAT
>Ga0255365_10284_pt1 | contig 13210 bp, 16 predicted proteins | sample ANMaggSeSYBR01J3_FD_182089 | JGI IMG/M metagenome (GOLD analysis project Ga0255365, IMG submission 182089) | Sediment cell enrichment communities from methane seep in Santa Monica Basin, California, United Staets - ANME aggregate JGI... | ecosystem: Environmental > Aquatic > Marine > Cold seeps >... | reverse complement strand
GTCATACTCCACACCATCCTCTTAGGTCATGGCTCACGGCCCATGCTCCTTTTCCCCAGGTCGCCCGGGTAGCCAGCAGATCTTAACCTGAAGAATATTTCACTCTCCATCCCGGAGGGTAAACACCGGGGCCACCGCCTGCATATAGTCTCTCCCATCCCATCCCTTCACATGTGTAGTTGATGTCCCCACCCCTGTCCTTTTCACATCTATTCTCACAGGTATGCGCCGGGTAAGCTGGTCGATATGGCTGATCACACCGATGGTCCTGCCAGATAACCGCAGGCTTTCCAGTGTGCCAAAGCCCTCGTCCAAAAACAGGGATTCCAGCCTGGAGCGCCCGCTGCTCAGTTCTGAGAAGTGCCAGGGCCAGCGACAGGCTGACCAGGAATGACTCGCCGCCGGATAGGGTTTCGACCGGGCGTTACTCGCCTGCGTTCCACAGGTCTATTACCACCATGTCCTTCAGGTCAACAGCCCGAAGCGCGTACCTGGAGGTTATATCAGACAACTGGCGGTTTGCGATTGTAATAAGCAGGTCGAACATGGTCTGCAGGGCAAAATCCCTCAGGCTGTTTGCAGGCATTACCTCTGCAAGTTTCTGCCATTGTTCTAATTGCGCCCTGGCCCCTTCCAGCTTATTCTTATTCTTGTTCCTGCCTCTATGCGAAGTTCTCGTTGAGTGTTTTTGTCTTATCTGTAAGTCCACCTTTAATGGTGTTCTTATATGAAGTCCCACCTCACAAAACCACATCATTCATACAACCATCTCGACCTTGGGCATACACCAGCGATCTACGAAGTTAACGACCCCGGATTTCTTTAACGCTCAAATCCGAGGCATCTCGTGAACGCATGAAACTTGCCATTAACAAAAAATATATGTTCTCATTTAACTATTTACAGGGAACAACATTAGAATATATAATAAAATTATTAATATAAAAATATATGAAGCAGAAAAACTATATATACTAATCATATCTACTTAATTAATTGGAAAATCTAGGTGTAACAATATGGGATTTAAGAGATATTTAAAAACGTTCCACGAATCAAAATGTGATGAAGCGGGTCTGACATTAAATGAAAAAGCCCTTCTAAAAAATTTTATAGAAGATAACCGGGAGCTTCTTAAAACACTAGCTAAACTGTAATTTTTATTTTTTTTATAACCTCAATATTTTTAATATTAATGATAATATTGATATAATGCCCTCATTTTTAATATTATGTAACTTAAATTGCAATTTCCCCATTTGTTGTGTATTAGAGATGAGCCATCCTTCTATTTCTTCCACTGTTGTTTCATATTGTGCAATTTTTAATAAATATTCAAGTCTTTCTTGTCTTTTCGCATTAACAAAGTACCTTTCAGATTCTAATATTATCGAAGCAATTCCAAAACCAGTTCTTTTATTTGCATTATAAAATGCATGCCTATGAGTTATGGAATGCAATGCAAAAGCAGCATTTTTAAATACATTATTGTTGTTGTTTAATTGGTAATAAGTGGGTATCCACTTAACTCCCGAAACCTCATATAAGTGGAAGAGTTTAATGTTGAGTAATGGCAAAAGCAGACGTGGGCTACCCTAAAACATGGAACCAGTTTATGGACTGATTCTCAGATGAAATAAAACGGGAGTTAAATGGATACCCCATTTTGGTAATAAACGAAGTTTTCAAGAGTTCCAATATCACGAACTCCTGGTGAATATTCGTCAGTTCCTTTATCTAGTTCCATTAAAATATCATGAATTTTTATAATTTTTTCAGTAGTTAACTCAATCATAATTGTACAGCTATTGTCATCATAATCTATACAGTTTTTCATAGATTATTTGTAAATATCAACGTGCCCCAGGTCGCCCTGGTAGCCAGCAGCTCTTAACCTGAAGAATGTTTCACTCCCGTCGCGGAGGGAAAACAGGGCACGAAGTGCCCCCCATAAACCCAGAACGTTTGATTGAATTACTACCTACCCGGCCTGTTTAATCACGCCAATAGGCAAAGGCAGGGAATGAAGATTTTGTGCATTCTGTAAAAGGTGGCCATCTGCCTACATATACTCTCTTCCACCCTGCCTCTTCACATGTATGGTTGAAGTCCCGACCCCAGTCCTTTTCACATCTATCCTCACAGGTATGCGCCGGGTAAGCTGGTCGATATGGCTGATCACACCAATGGTCCTGCCAGATAACCGCAGGCTTTCCAGTGCGTTTAAGGCAGCATCCAGGGTCTCGCTGTCCAGTGTGCCAAAGCCCTCATCCAAAAACAATGATTCCAGCCTTGAGCGCCCGCAGCTTCGTTCTGAGAAGTGCCAGTGCCAGCGACAGGCTGACCAGGAATGACTCGCCGCCGGACAAGGTTTCGACCGGGCGTTGTTCGCCTGCGTTCCACAAGTCTATTACCACCATGTCCTTCAGGTCAACAGCCCGAAGCGCGTATCTGAATACCACTAGATTTTGAATTATCGGACAATCTCTGAAATATGAGTTATCCACACACAAGCCCACTCGCACTTGATGATGTGTTAATTCATTTTTATTTTAAAGTCCAAATGTGTGTTTCAACGATTCTTTCAGTATGTCCAACTCTGTAAATGTTCCAATTCTTCTGTAAATCTCTGATAGACGAACAGTCGCAATATTATCAGTCATAATAATAGAATCACTTAGAAGGCCAGTTTCCTGGCCCATTTCCGTATGGATGTCTACGAAAATACGGCTCTTATGACCCTTGCGCATTAAATTACTAGTAATCATACCGATGATCAATTGACCCAATCCAGTTTGTAAATTATTTGATTGTAAAACAACTGCTGGACGTTTTTTTGCGGTCATCAAATTAGAATCCGGAAACCAAACAAGGATGATATCTCCCTGCTTATAAGTTGTCATATTCGTCCATACCAGGTGCATTCCAGTCGTCCTTAAAAGTTGTCAACCGTCTCCGCAGGTCGAATGCTTCTTCCCGAGTCAATCCTGTCTCACGTAATGGGATGCCTTGATTTTGCATTTGCTCCCTTAGAAAATGCACAAAGTCCATTACCTCGACAATCTTGTCTTTGGGCAAAGCGCACAGGTCATCAATGATTTGTTGAGTATATTCCATTGTATTCATAATAAACCATTTCCCTCATCCTAATATAAACATTTCGTTCACTATTGCAAATATTCTTTGTATAGGACTTACAACAACCTTAAATCTATGAAAAGCACTTAATTTTACAATGAAATCTAGCTCAAATAAAATAAATCTTCCAGTTATCGTAGAAAAAGATGAAGATGGATTTTATGTAGTAGAGTGTCCGCTTTTGAGAGGTTGTTATACTCAAGGAGAGACCCTCGATGAGGCACTTACAAACATCCGTGAAGTCATCGAGATGTGTCTTGAAGATGAAACCGAATATGTAATTTCCGATATTGCAAATATCCAGGAATTTAGTTTTCATACATTAGCGGTTGAAGTATGAAACTGCCAGTTATATCAGGCAAAGAGGCAGTAAAAGCCTTTGAAAAACTCGGATATGCCCCTGTAAGGCAGACGGGTAGTCATATCCGAATGAAGCATCTATCTGATGCATCTAAAACACCTATCTCAATCCCTAACCATAAAGTTTTAGGGAAGGGGTTGCTTAGAAAATTTCTGCGAGATGCAGATATTACAGTGGAAGAATTCATAAAAGTCATTTAAGGATTTTGTTCTCCTACTCCTTCACATGTATGGTTGAAGTCCCGACCCCTGTCCTTTTCATATCTATCCTCACAAGTATGCGCCGGGTAAGCTGCTCGATATGGCTGATCACACCAATGGTCCTGCCAGATAACCGCAGGCTTTCCAGTGCATTCAGGGCAACATACAGGGTCTCGCTGTCCAGTGTGCCAAAGCCCTCGTCCAAAAACAATGATTCCAGCCTTGAGCGCCCGCTGCTTCGTTCTGAGAAGTGCCAGGGCCAGCGACAGGCTGACCAGGAATGACTCGCCGCCTGACAGGGTCTCGACCGGGCGTTGTTCGCCTGCGTTACACAGGTCCCTTACCATCATATCCTTCAGGTCAACAGCCCTTAATACATACCTGTAAGTCCACCTTTAAGGGTGTTCTTATATGAAGTCCCACCTCACAAAACCACATCATTCATATAACAATCTCGACCTCGGGCATACACCAGCGATCCACGAAGTCAACGACCCCGGAATGGAATTGATACACATAGCAATATGCATTAAAGAGCAATCTCTTCCGACTGCTTTTTCTTTTCTTTCTTTTCTTTTTTTTGTTTCGTGGCACATTTCTTACAGATATGAGCTGCGTGTCCTTTGCCAGAGAATTTCTCATTTGGCAGGATCTGTCTGCATACCTTACAGAAATGTCCGCGATATCGTTTCTTCTTCGCCATGTTTACACTCCTTTAATAGATTCGAGAGCCCGTAATTCTAATTTTCTATTATCAGATGTATATAGAAGGATTTTAGCTCGCTCTTGGCGCATAATAATTATCCCTGTACTAACAGTACCGGGTCTTTGTGTACTTAAAGAAAACGGTTTTTTGCTTTTAATCCTATTTAATGGTTATTATATGTAAGTCCACTGCAAATTAATAATATATTGCCCATTAATAGTGGTTTATAGCCCTTTTACAACTTAACAGGTTACAATAATTCCATCAATTGCCCAAATTTTAATTTAACCCTGAGTGCTGCCCATAGTTCCTGCAATATCGCTAGGTGGTAGGTTCTATCATTCCCTGCTGCCCTCCAACCGCACACCTGCCTTATATGTCCAGGTTTCACGATAGATAAGAGTAAGGCAACACATAAATAACAACATATAAATAATATAAAAATAATATATATAATGTACGATGTTCACGTGTTTGTTATTATCCCGTGTTTCGGCAAGGCGGCGGGTTTTTGTGTTGGTTTCCCTGCCGCCGCTCTCCTATGTTTGATTTTAGCGATTTCTGGCTCTGGTATGGTATGTCGTCGAACTGCCACTCACAGCTTTCTGTGGCTTTGATGTAAGGGGCAGGGTGTAAGGGATATACTTTTTTCCTCCAACCCAACTTTGACAGTTAAAATTAATATGAATTTTCTTAGTTATGTCTTTGTGATAAAATATGCAAATAAAACAAAGAATAGGTGAGATTTCGCCGAACAACAATATATGCTTTCCTATTGGAACAATCCTTACCGTACAAAAACAACATGAAAAACTTGGTTTCCAACATGTCTTTAGCAAATACAAGAAAAAAGGTAGAGACCTAAACTCATTAATAACAGCTCTTGTAAGCTACAAGCTTACCGACAATTTCAGTATATAGAAAGCAAGTGAATGGATTATTCGAGAAGAAGTTCTCGAATTATTTGAACTCGATGAATTTCAAGAAAGAACCATCTTCCGTGTTCTTGAAACCATTGGAGAAAATAGGGAAGAGATTATTGCCGACATTCAAGACTGTTTATTCCAGTAATTTGATTTCGAGCATACCAACATCAATCTTGACTGGACAAGCTTGATCCTCTACGGAAATAAATCAATTCTTGGAAAATACGGATACAGCCATGATCACAGACCTGACAAGAAGCAAATAACTGTTGGAATCAGTGAACTCGCTGATCCTATCAATGTTCCTGTAGGAATTACAGTCAGAAAAGGTAATGTACTCGACACGACACATTTTACTGATACATATTTTCAAATCAAAAGTAAGCTTGAAAAAGGTTCACCTATCACTTTCGATAAAGGCGCTCAAGCATACGTCAACAAAATTCATCAAATAAAGGCAGATGAATTTGACAGTTACGGTGGATTACATGAAAAATGGTGTGAAAAATATGATTTACGCGAACTTTGACCAAATAAATTCGCTGATTTTGAGACAAATACAGGGTATTTCGTAGATTTCCATTGGTCATCGGTTAAGGCGTTTGACAGAGTCGGTATGTATTATTTTCCAAAAGACCAATGATTTCATACGATTCTCAAATTTAATTTAAATCGAATACGTACGACACGGATTTATTTTCGTATCCGCGCGGATCCGTGTCATCCGTGCAATCCGTGTTCTATAACAATATTACTCTTAACCGATGACACATGCGTAGATCTCCAGTTGAATTTTTGTAAACTGTCAAATGGTTTTTGGGATGGGGCCCTGCCCCCACTTAAAAAGAAATATTTAAGAAGATATGGAGAATTATTATAAATATGGAAGCAGATCATAAGGTCAATAACTATATACAAGATGTCCTGTTTATGGACGGAGATGAAGGAGAAACGGTAATTTCATTAAGAAAATTGGTTCTAGAGGTAGCTCCAGATGCAAAAGAAGAAATAAAATATGGCGGTTTGGTATTTACAATAAACGATCGGCTATTTTGTGGAATCTTTGTCCGAAAAAAACATATATCAGTCGAGTTTGTTAAAGGTGCGGAGATGCAAGACCCTGATACTTTTCTCGAAGGGAGCGGAAAATACAGGCGGCACTTAAAAATTTTTCAGTATGATGACATTAAAAATAAAAAAGCTGAATATTATATTAAACAATCTTTTAAATTATAAACAGAAAGGAGATGATAAAGTATGGAACTAAAAAAACTTGCACCAAATTTTGCGGTTCAGGACATTTCGAAAACAGTTGCGTTTTATCGCAATGTGATTGGTTTTAAGCTGGAAATGGTAGTACCAGAAGACAAAAGTGGCGTTGAGCAAGAACTTTCAGAGGAAAAAACGTATATCTATGCCATGATGAGTCGTGATAGTGTACAGGTAATGTTTCAGAGAACGGATAGTATTGGAGAAGATGTGCCGCCACTTAAGGGTGTACCAATAGGCGCTTCTGTGTCCTTTTATATTGAAGTAGATGGAATAAACGCGCTATACCAGGAAATAAAATCAAAAGCCGAAGTAGTAAAAAAACTGGAAACTGTTTGGTATGGAATGCAGGAATTTTATATAAAAGATTGCAATGGCTACATCTTAGGATTTGCAGAAAGAAAATAAATATGGTCATACTCCATAAACATTGCATATACACTGCGAGTTACGCTCTCGCCCTTCAGCCACCACTTCGCAAATGTCGAAAAGATAACAAAACTCAATCTCGCCTTCAACTAATACACGCCCAGCCCACATCTATCCACGGCTCATCCCATTGCCCACCTCCAACCCGTGGATGCCTCGGACTTGTAGTCCGAACGTGACGTGTTTGGGTCCTATATCCCCTCAATACCCACCCCCGCCCACCAGAAACGGCCGGGCTCCTGCCTGTGCCGATGACCACGCAAGTTGACCCCCCCCCTCCAGCGCATCGTCACGCTTGTTGATCGGCAGTAACCTCAATAGCTAGTTGATCAGACACATTATACACCCCCACATTTATCTCTGAACCGTATATTATTATATCAGATAAAAAGCATAATAATCCAAATATCATAACACGGAGGATACCCCTAATTGACCAGACCACCCAGACTTGTAGCATGGGAACTGACCAGGGCCTGCAACCTGGCATGCAGGCACTGCCGGGCCGATGCCATCCCAGAACCCAGTCCAGATGAACTCACCACCACTGAAGCAAAGGATTTCATAGACCAGTTAGCAGAATTCGGTAAACCCATCCTCATCATGACAGGCGGGGAACCACTGCTGCGGGATGACTTTTATGAGATTGCCCAATACGGGACCGATAAAGGTTTAAGAGTAGTACTTGCCACCAATGGCACTTTTATGACGCCTGAGATCGCCACCCGTTTGAAAGATGTCGGCATTCAGCGGATAAGTGTCAGTATCGATGGTTCTGATGCAAAAACACATGATGATTTCAGGTGCGAGCAGGGCTCATTTGACGCAGCCCTTGTTGGTATCCGGCATATAAAGGACGCAGGAATTGGCTTTCAGATAAATACAACCATAACAAAGAGGAACATAGAACAAATACCTCTCATCCTCGACCTTGCGATAGAACTGGATGCCCAGGCCCTGCACATATTCATGCTGGTCCCGACAGGCAGGGGCAAGGAAATAGAGGAAGATGAAATACCGCCCGAGGAGTACGAGCGGGTCCTGAACTGGTTCTACGACCAGCGGGAAAAGGTGCCCCTGCAGTTGAAAGCCACATGCGCACCCCACTATTTCAGGATAATGCGCCAGCGTGCAAAGGAAGAAGGTATTAAAATAACAATGGAGACCCACGGCTTTGAGGCCATGACCAAAGGATGCCTGGGCGGCAGCGGGTTTTGTTTTGTGTCCCATATCGGCGAGGTGTATCCATGCGGATTCCTGCCCGCACTGGCAGGGGATATCCGTAAGCAGAGATTCAAGGACGTGTGGGAGCAGTCAAAGGTGTTCAACGATATCAGGGATGTCAACAAGCTGAAAGGCAAGTGCGGCATTTGCGAGTACAGGAGGGTGTGCAGCGGATGTCGTGCCCGGGCATATGCGGCCACAGGTGATTATATGGCTGAAGAGCCGTACTGTGTGTACGTGCCTGCCGGGGGCAAGGCTGGATGATAGAGCTGGATGATCTGGATAAGGCTATCCTGAACAATATCCAGGTGGATTTCCCGCTGACGAAACGTCCGTTCGCCGAACTGGCATCTAAACTTGGTTCCGGCGAAGAGGAGATCATACAGAGGATCGAGCGTCTTACAGGTGAGGGTGCCATACGCAGGATAGGCCCAATCCTGAATATTAAAAAGGCAGGGGGCGAGAGCACCCTGGCCGCTTTGAAGGTGCCAGAAGAGCGTATAGATGAGGCGGCAGAGATAATCAACGGGTATGATGAGGTTTCGCACAACTACCTGCGTCCTGCCGAGTATAATATCTGGTTCACTGTGTCTGCACCCAATAAGCAGAGGCTTGGAGAGATACTGGACGAAGTACGGGAGCAAACAGGGTGTCCACTGATAGACCTGCCAACACAGAGGCTTTTCAAGATAGGCGTTAAGTTTGATGTGAAGTGAAAAATCTGAGTGTTATCCTTTTGTTGAGAAAAGGAATAAATCATGTGGTGGTGGCATGAGTTACTATTCTGGTGATGAAATGGGTGAACCGGGACTGGCCATCAAAGGAATTGGGCTTGCTTATTAACTATGCCCCGCAGTTATGCTAAAGTTGGGTGTCCCGTCTCAACTTTTGATCGGCCTGGAGTCACAACCAGGATGATAAATAACTTTTAATATCTTTCAGTGCATATTCTATAAGAAAGGTCAGGCCAATTGTAGGAAGGGGTACTGGCCAGATTGGGGGTAATGATCATGAGATCATATTCAGAAAAAGAAATGAAGGATCTGAGGTGTAACTTCGAGAAAATAGTACTTAGCTGGTCCCATGTCACTCAAAAGAAGACCTTTGGCTGCCCCAGTTACCAAGCCAATGGAAAGACCTTTGCCATTCTCGTGACAAAAGGCGTACTGATCACTAAAATAGATCAGGCTGTTAAGGATACTCTGCCTGACCAGCACCAGGATGGTGCAATACATACCTGCAAGAAAAATATAGAACACTGGGTCAGGATCCCGATCAATGATGAGGCCGAGATTGAAAAAATAATACCCATTGTCAAGAAAAGCATTGAGATAGTACTGCAGGAAGAATGAAAATCAGGTAAAAACATTATTCTTTTATATTAAATTAATTTTTCGTTATCCACAGACAGTGGTCTCAAAAATCTAATACGTCTCTTCATGCTGTCACGCTTTAATTATAACATTTGTTTCAATCAATAATCTTTTAGTATGCCAGGTGAGTTAATACGATAAATGACATACCGTCAAGACTAATACTGGTATTTGCCAGTGCTTATCGAGTATAGCTGCAATCAATATTCTGCTTGTAATAGGACTGGTCGTTGCTAATGGTAGGTGTATTCGATTATTTCGCATATTAGTATTTTATAAGTACTTATAAATACTTATTAAATAGCAACGAAAGCTATATAAATGAAAAACTACTCATTCGCAATATGGAAAAAAACAAACTTCGTCAGGTAATCATTGACCAGCAAAGTCTATTCAATAAAAAGGAAGACCTGATCGACAGGGACATTGATCTGGAATACTACCTCAAAGGCAATGAGATCATTGTCATTTCAGGAATAAGACGGTGTGGAAAAAGTTCCCTTTTAAAATTAATATCAGAAAAAGTTGAAGGTACCAAAGTTTTCATCAATTTTGATGATATCAGGTTAGTGGACTTCAATCTGGATAATTTCCCGGAAATACAGGATATTGTTATAGAATTATTTGGAGAAAATGAAAATATAACGTACTTTTTAGATGAAGTTCAAAACATGATCTACTGGGAAAAATGGGTGAACAATCTATATTCCCAGGGAATAAAAGTATTTGTTACCGGTTCAAACTCAAATCTTTTAAGTTCAGAAATTTCTACTTATCTCACCGGAAGAAATAAAGTAATTAAATTATTCCCCTTTTCTTTCAGGGAATATCTCAGACTTAAAGAGATCGAATACCTTAAGCCGGAACACTTAACAAGTTCTCAAAGAACGAAAATATATATGTCTTTTTTAGAGTATTTTAACAATGGAGGTTTTCCCCTTATCCTGAAAAACGATGATATTGAATTGTCCAGACAATATTTTGAAGATATTTTAAACAAGGATATTTTGAATAGATATAAAGTGAGGGATGTAAAGGAATTAAAAGATCTCATTCTTTTTCTTTTATCTAATATTGGGGGGATATATTCCTATTCAACATTAAAAAAAGTGTGTGGAATCAAAAGCCTGAGTACAATTAAAAATTACATTGATTACTTCCAGAACGTGTTTTTACTATATCAGGTAGGGAGATTTGATTATTCTATCAAAAAACAAAAAGTGTCATCATCTAAAATATATGTGGGTGATAATAGTTTTTTAAAAACAGTTTCTTTTAATTTCTCGGAAAATACAGGTAAACGACTTGAAAATTTAGTATACCTGCACCTTAAACGGAGATATGATGAAATATATTATCATTTGGATAAAAATGAATGTGATTTTGTCATAAAAGAAAATCTGAAAATAACCCAGGCAATCCAGGTATCGTTAAAACTTGATGATCCGGTCACAAAACAACGGGAAATCACCGGATTAGTGGAAGCAATGAGGAGATATAAATTAAAGGATGGATATATTCTAACATTGGAAAATGAAGAATTATTAGAAACGGATAATAAGAAAATAATAATAAAACCGATCTGGAAGTGGCTGCTTGAGTCTGATTACTCCTAATAATCTATTCAGGCTGGAAAGGCTCAATACATCGTCAAGAAAATGTTCACTTCGTTCGCATTTTCTAAGCTTGCAGGAAAGTATCTATTTTCTTATACGTGAACAAAAAAAGCTCAGTATATCGTGACCTGAACATGAACAACCAACCTACCTTCCTGCCCATGTCACTGGATGAAGCAAAAGCCCTTGGATTCCAGCAATTCGATATTATCCTGGTAACAGGGGACGCTTATGTGGACCATCCCTCTTTTGGTACAGCCCTGGTTGGACGAATGCTCTGGGATGCGGGTTACAAAGTGGGAATCATCGCCCAGCCTGACTGGAAGAAATATACGGATTTCAAGAAACTGGGCCAACCCCGGCTTTTTTTTGGCGTAACATCTGGCAATGTTGATTCCATGGTCAACAACTACACACCAAATAAGAAAAAACGCCATGATGACGTATATTCCCCTGGCGGCACCGGGGGCTTAAGACCCAACCGTGCCGCCATCGTGTACACTGATAAACTGCATGCCATTTTTCCTGATACCCCCATAGTACTGGGAGGCATCGAGGCCAGCCTGCGACGGTTCGCTCATTATGATCACTGGTCCGATTCGGTACGCCAGTCCATCCTTGCAGATGCACCGGCTGATATACTGGTATTCGGGATGGGGGAGCGGCAGATGGTTGAGATTGCCCGCCGGCTTTCTGTGGGTAAGGATACAAACGACCTCAGCGACAATACTGAAATCACCGACCTTACTGACATCCCAGGCACGGTCATTAAGCTGGAACTGAAAAAATGGCGTGCAATAGGGCATGAGGGATATATTGAACTGCCGTCCTTCACAGAGGTTTCGCAGGACAAGGGACTATATGCCAGAGCCTTCATGCTCCATTACCAGAACCAGGACCCGGTACGGGGCAGACCTGTTGCCCAACAGCACCCTAAGACTGTGGTCATCCAGAACAGGCCTGCTATGCCACTGTACACAGCCGAGCTTGACCATGTGTATGAACTGCCCTATACAAGGATGGCACATCAGTCCTACAAAGAACCCATACCAGCGCTGGCACCTGTGAAGTTCTCCATCGTGAGCCACAGGGGTTGCTTCGCATCATGCTCCTTTTGCGCATTAACACACCACCAGGGCCGCATCATGCAGAGCCGGAGTATTGGGTCCATGGTGCGTGAGGTGGAACGACTGGTGCAGATGCCTGATTTCAAAGGTATCGTGCAGGATGTGGGCGGCCCCACTGCCAATATGTACGGCATGACCTGCGGCAGGTGGGAAACAGAGGGTGCATGTACCGATAAGATATGCACGCACCCGCTGTGCAAGAGCCTTGACACCAGCCATAAGCAGCAGGTGGAACTCCTGCGCCGACTGCGCAGTATTCCTGGCGTGAGAAAGGTGTTTGTGGGTTCAGGTATTCGGTATGATCTGGTTCTGGCCGATTCTTCAGATTATCTTACTGAACTGTGTGAGCACCATGTCAGCGGGCAGCTTAAGGTGGCACCGGAACATGTGACCCGGCATGTGAATAATATTATGTGCAAGCCTTCGAGGGATGTTTTTGGGGAGTTCAGGAGGAGGTTTTTGGCAGTGAACAGGGAGCTGGGGAAAAAGCAGTACCTGATACCTTATTTTATGTCCGGACATCCCGGCTGCACGGTTGAGGATATGGTGGAACTTGCCGAGTATATCAGGGACAATGACCTGTACACCGAGCAGGTGCAGGACTTTACGCCTACGCCTATGACGGTTTCCACTTGTATGTATTATACTGGCATCAATCCCTTTACTATGGAGAAAGTGCATGTGGCAAAGGGTAGGGAAAAAAGGATACAACGGGCACTGATGCAGTACAGGGATGAGAGGAATCACGGGCTGGTACTTGAAGGATTGAAGATGGCGGGGCGGGAGGAACTGATAGGGAATGAGTGGAGGTGTCTGGTGAGGCGGAGGAAGGGGAAGCGGG
>Ga0255365_10269_pt1 | contig 13315 bp, 12 predicted proteins | sample ANMaggSeSYBR01J3_FD_182089 | JGI IMG/M metagenome (GOLD analysis project Ga0255365, IMG submission 182089) | Sediment cell enrichment communities from methane seep in Santa Monica Basin, California, United Staets - ANME aggregate JGI... | ecosystem: Environmental > Aquatic > Marine > Cold seeps >... | reverse complement strand
CTTGTGAAATCTGGCGCTTTGAACGACTGAACAACTATCCCGATCACGTTTGAAGATCAATTGAATAAAACTTGCCTAATAGCTCTCGATTATTGTAGATATTTCTTGCCAGTTCTGGGTTGTTTACAGCCTTTCTATTCAAGTTAGGGTGGTTGTGTGCTTTTCTTGCAGGATCAGGATGACGTGCGGTCATTTCAACGATTTTAGGATGAGTAGTTAGCATGCCGATATTTTGAACGTTCATTTTTTCTTCCTCATTAACGTACGGAATAAGTGCTGGAAAAGGCTTCATGCTGGTGGTGGGAGACATAGGAACAGGCAAAACCACAAACGCTTCCCGAGCCTCAACTGAAAGTAAACAGGAACAATCGCAGCATTTGTAGGGTTCATCCTGATGACCAAATTTTGGATTGTTGGACCCCTGAAAAGAGGTACATGGATTTATTGGCTTTGGATATCAAAAAGTGAGAATATGCAGAGCAGGGAGGATAAATTGAACCCGGCCTCTTTTGTTTCACCTCATTTTTTCGAAAAAATTTCCAAAAACCATAAAATCGGGAATCCAGTCAGTTTTTTTAAACCCATATTGTTGTGAGGAGCCATAAAAAAAGCAGAGCCGATCAAGCCGGCCCTGCTTTTCATGCACCAGAAAAAGCCGCATCTACTGGTTACGGCACGATGCTGTAAACCACCAGGTCTTCGTCGAAATTGACGGCAGGTACTTCCGCCCGGCCGATCAGTTCATAATCTCCGGGGATTGTGCCAGGCGGCACGACCTTGGAAAAGTCTTGGTAGTGGGTCTGCCCTACGCCGATGGTTAGCAACCGGCTGATCAATGGCAACCCGTTGCCGTCGGGTTTAACGGCCACCACCGCCGCCATTACCGACTGATCCGATGCTGAAGTATTATTCAACGTCACGGTGTAATAGATTGTATCACCGGGCGATACAGCGGTCGGACTGGTGGGGTTGACGCTTATTGTCACCGCTGGTGGCGGCAGGTTCAGGGCATTGTAAGCATTGAGTCGGCCGCCGGTGACGGTCGGAATGCCGATGAAATCGGTGGCCTGCATGATCCGCCACTTGAGTTCATTGTTGGTCAGGGCCGGATCGTCGGACAGCAGCAGCGCTACCACCCCTACTACGTGAGGGCAGGCCATGGAGGTGCCGTCATATGCATCGTAGTTGTTGCCCGGCAGGGTGCTCAGGGTGTTAACCCCGGGAGCGCCTAAATCCACCGATATGTCACCGTAATTGGAAAAAAAAGCCAGGATGTCGTTGTGATCCGTAGCCGCCACAGAGATGGTGTTATCCAGGTCGTAACTCGCCGGGTAGCTGGGATTCACATCGTTGTTTTTTGCCTCATTGCCAGCAGCCGCCACAAACAAGTGCTTCGAGGCACGGATTGCATCAACAACGGCCTGGTTGTAAAACCCGCCACCGAAACTATTGTTGGAGATGCGTGCACCGTTGGAGGCGGCATATTCGATGGCTTTGATGATATCGGCATCCTCAAGCCCGCAGAAAACGAACAGGATACGTTTAGCGGTTTTCAGGGGCATGATCTTGACGTTCCAGTTAATGCCGGTTACGCCGATGCCGTTGTTGCCCACCGCACCGATGTAAAGTGGTTTAATTTTAACGGACACCCTGCTAAGAGCAATTATACAGAAAGAGAGGTGTTCAATGAGCAAGAAACGAAAACGTCCTACACTAAAGAGTTCAAGCAAGACGCTGTCAAGTTGGTTACAGAGCAGCGGTATAGCTGCCCTGAGGTCGGCAGGCGTTTTGGTGTTGCCGCTTCCAATGTTACCCGCTGGGTACGGCAATACCGCCAAAACCAGCAGGATCTTAGCGAAGGAGGTATCCCCAGCAGGGATCTGGAAGCCGAGAACCGTCGACTTAAAAAGGAAAACAAGCGGCTTGAGATGGAGCGCGAAATATTAAAAAAAGCCGCGGCCTTCTTTACGAAAGAGTCGAGTTGAGATTCCCCTTCATCCGGCGAGAAAAGAAGGCCTATCCCGTCACCGTTCTGTGTAAGGTGATGGAAGTCAGCCGGAGCCGATTTTACGATTACCTTGGTAACCTCAAAAGGCCTGATGACCCCGGTGAGGTGGCATTAAAAGTGCGGATTACAGCCATATTCAAGGAACATCGAGGTCAATATGGTTCTCGCCGCATCCTTAAACAGTTAAAGAATGAGGGCCACCAGATTGGCCGATACAAAGTGCGGCGTTTAATGCGAGAACTTGGTCTGAGAGCCAAAGCCCCGAAGCGATACAAGGTCACGACAGATAGCCGGCATTCGTTTCCAGTGGCGCCCAACATTTTGAACCGCAAATTCGATGTCGATAAACCGAACACATTCTGGACAGCAGACATCACCTATGTCTGGACCCTTGAAGGCTGGTTTTACCTGGCCGTGGTGCTTGATCTATACTCTCGCCAGATTCGTCGGCTGGGCCATGGATAAGCGAATGAAAAAACAGCTGACCTTGGACGCTTTAGCCATGGCATATTGGCGCAGGAAGCCACCGGCCGGGCTGCTTCATCATTCGGACAGGGGAAGCCAGTATGCATGTCATGATTACCGAAAACGACTGAATCAGTACGGCATGATGGCAAGTATGAGCCGCAAGGGAAACTGCTGGGATAATGCCCCGACTGAAAGGTTTTTCCGGAGTCTGAAATCAGAACGGTTGTCATATTACAGGTTTGTTACGAGGCGCTCTGCGGAGAGGCAGGTTCTTGATTACATCTCCTACTATAACTCCATTCGGTTGCATTCGACTCTGGGGTATAAAACTCCGTTTGCATATGAAAAAGAACTATGCCGCAAAGCGGCTTAACATAAAGTGTCCGTTTTTACTTGACCATTACAGCCAACTGTGGTTTACTTTTAAGTTCAACTTCTTCAGGCAGTTTGCACTTTACCCTGCGATGTTGATATTCATCGGAGAACCATTTTTCTGGGATGTACAATCGCTTGTCAACAAGCCCGTATCCATGTTCTGAGGCATAAGCCGCAAAGACACCGACTTGGCAATTCTCAACCTTGCCAATGGTACCACAGTATTGTTTTTCGACACCGATGGAATCATTGCCTTTTTTCGTAAATCCGGTTTCGTCGAAGATAAGGGCGCCATCAGAGCTGCCAAGATCTTCATTTATCAGACTACTATATTTGACTATAATGTTGTCATCATCCCATTGTGCATCACTGATAAAGCGCTGCATCGCCCTCACTTTACCGCCTTTAACGGTTAGGGCGATGGGTTCTATAGATTTTCTTTCGAGTTCGCTGAACTGCCCGACCATGTACTTGTAGAAATGGTCGCAAGACTCGCTACGCTAAAAACAGTCGCTAAACTGTTCATGGAACCCTTTAAGTTCGTTTACGATATTTTTAATATCACCTTTTTCGATGTCAAATTTGGGAACTTGATAAAGATATTCGTCCTTTCGTAAATTGGGTAACATGACCTGCCTCCTTTTTTAGGGTTGTTTCGTAGCACGGCAGATCATAGATTGAAAGTCAAGATAAAACTAATTTAAGTTGCGTTGTAGGGCTAATTAGTCGAAAAAAGGAACATTATATGAAATCAACAGGTTCAAATGATAAGAATTCAGATCAATCGAATCAAGCAAAAGTGTTCGTCATCGGGCTCGATGGGGGAACCTTAGATTTGGTAAAGCCGTGGGTTGAGGATGGCAAATTGCCTTATCTAGGCGAACTGATGCATACTGGGACATATGGTGAATTAACCACGACCATTCAGCCTCTTACCGGGCCAGCCTGGACGTCCTTTATGACCGGTAAAAATCCAGGTAAACACGGCATTTTTGATTTTATCAGGCGTGTTCCCGGAACCTATGATGTCCGATTGGCAGACTCCTCGACCCGAGGCGCCCGATCAATCTGGAATATTTTAAGTACTCATCAGAAAAAGGTTGCCGTAATCAATATCCCTAATAATTTTCCTCCTGAAAAAGTAAACGGAGTACTTATTTCATGGATGGATGCACCTGGTGTTGGTCGGGATTTTACCCATCCCCCCGAACTCTATAAAGAAATTAAAGAAAATGTTGGCGAATATATTATTACCGTGAACTTTTCCGCATCGCTGGATAACCACATCCGTGACTTGCATTGCATGATAGATAACCGGGGAGCTGTGACAGAATACATTATGGAGAATCACCCATGGGATTTTTTTATTGTCCTGTTCAGTGCGACCGATCTGGTTCAACACGCCTTCTGGAAATACATGGATTCGACTCACCCTCGTTACAATATAAATGATGCAAAGAAATATGGAAATACAATATTGGAGGTATATCAGAAAATCGATGAACGAATAGGACGACTTTTAAAAAATCTGGATCAGAACACTACGGTTATTATAATGTCGGATCATGGAGCGGGTCCTCTTCGTAAGGTCGTGAATCTAAATAGATGGCTGGAGAAGAATGACTGGCTGAGCTTTACCGCTACGGCCAAAAATTTCTCTGCCGGCAGCTCCATGTTATCCCCCCGCCGGGCCTTTCTTAAAACAACCCAAAGTCTTTACCGTTTGATTAAAAAGGCTCCTCCAAAGGTCAAGGGACGATTGAAAAAGCTTTTTCCTAAATTGGGCAGCAAAGTGGAATCAATATTTCTCTCATCTATGATCGATTGGTCACATACCGAGGCCTTCGCTCTGGGCGCATATGGTAATATCTGGATCAACGTTAGGGGCCGAGAGCCGATGGGCACCGTGGAATCAGGCGCGGAGTTCGAAGAAATTCGAAACCAGATTTCAGAACGGTTGGTTGCCTTAAAGGATCCTGATACAGGGGAACCTGTAGTTGAAAAAGTACATAAACGAGAGGAACTGTACCATGGTCCTTTTATTGACCGCGCACCCGACTTAATCGTGCAATGGAAAGATTATGCCTATTATAGTCGGCAGCGTTTCGGTGAAAGAGAAGAGACGGTTTTTCAAACACATCTAACCAGACCGCTTTCTTCCATTGAAATGAACGGCTATCACAAACTTAACGGCATGTTGATTATTAATGGTAAAGGTATTAACGCCGGTAAAATAATCCATGGAGCGAGCATTCTGGATATTGCACCAACTATTCTAAACATTTTAGGAGTTCCAGTACCCGATGATATGGATGGCAGGGTTTTGACGGAAATTTACAGACCATCATTCAAGGGATTTCGTCCTGTTTTCCACGAGACCTTACAAGCTGAAACACCTTCAATTCCTGTGTCTGATGATTATTCAGAAAAAGACGCAGATATAGTGAAAGAACGATTAAAAAACCTTGGATATCTCTGATAAAGCTTATATTCAGATATGGAGAATGAAAAACACCTATTTGATAATTTTCCTTATTCCCCTGGTTTGCTTGGGAACAGCAGGAATTATTCTGTTGTTTGGAATGGAAGATCTTGCGATCTTTGCTCCTTTGGCGATCATAGGAATTATGGTTTTATTTTTTTCCGTCATTAAGCCGTTATGGGGGTATTTGCTTTTTTCCATAGCTCTTTCCATACGGTCCGAAGAATATTCCGTGGTCGAGATTGCCGGTTCAGTTATTAGAATAGCGGATATTATTGTGGCCCCGGTTTTTTTGGGCTGGCTGATATCCGCATTCGTTATTAAGAAAGAAGGAGCGCCTTTTAAAAAAACCGGTATAGAATTACTATTATTTACTTTTTCGATGTATGTCATTCTTTCCGCGGTCTGGAGTTCAAGCGTGCCCTCTTCAATCTCGAAAATTCTACAGTTGATATATGCCATCATTCTTTTTTATATGACCGTTGATATTATAAAAACGAGAAAATATTTGGTCATGGTTTTATGGTGTTGGTTGATCGGCGGGGTACTTGCGACCGGAACCACGCTTTATGATGCCTTAGTCTCCACCGCAAGGGCTACATCCTTTATGTCGACCAATAGCCTCGATACAGCCGAGTTTTTGGTATTTCCCCTGTTTATCAGCATAGGATTGCTGTTAACTGCTCGAAATCATATCGCTAAACTGATCCTGATAATGATATTGATCTTTTGCACAGGTGCATTAATCGCCACAGAGGCCCGTGGACCTATGTTAGGCGCACTCGCTGGGGCTTTGTTCCTTGTTTTTGGCTTTAAGCTTTTTAGAAGGTCTATCAAATGGTTACCCACCGCACTCATATTCATACTACCAATCGCTTTTTTTTGGAGTATTGCCTTTAATTACAGCCTCACGACACTATTGCAAGAAACTTTTGCCCGTTTTATATACCTCATTCAAAATCCCTCTTCAGATTTTGGTGTCCGGTTTCGGCTCACCCTGTGGAGCGGAGCCTTTAAACTGATTCTGAGTAATCCTTTACTAGGAATCGGCATCGGAAGTCTGGATGTACGGCTTCCGGAGTTTATTCCTGTTGAATTTCCTCCCACCCAAGTATTGCATAATCTCTATTTGGAAATACTCTTACTTTTGGGTTTTTTGGGTTTCATTCTATTTTCATGCCTTTTTGTACGGATGTTTAAGCTTGTTTGGGAGATTTGGAGGGAAACCAGCGATCATTTTTATCACAATCTCTTGACCGGCATGGTTGCCGGTTTAGTTGCCCAGGCCGTTGGGTGGTGTACCTTTGGCAAATTCATAGAACATAGAATATTTTGGGTATATTACGCGCTAATAATTGCAATCGCGCGTGTATATCGTAGTGATAAGACAATCACCCATCGGTGAGACGGGGTCAATGAAGCAGGCGATGGGAGTGATAAAACCAGGTTTTAATCTGATTGCCTGTTGTACCTTTAGGATGAAGGCGAGCCGAAGCCATATTCAAGTAAGTTGAATATACAGGTTAAATACACAGGTTTTTTATTAAGATTTTTTCTAAAAAAACTGAACTGCAAGAGGATACCATTCATTTCCCAAAGGTGGTCTTTTTGTGGTAACAGTTTGAGTAAGTTGCAATACTTTCATTGGTAAAGGAGGGGCTATTATGAAAAAAGTATTTCGAATAATCACAGCAATACTCTTGATTTTTGTTACGGCTTCTTGTGCTCGAGCACAGCAATCGAACGATAGCTACCTAATCGCCCAGGCTAACCCATATAAGATCAAAGAAAAATTCATCAGCCTTGACAAAAATCATGATGGAATGGTTTCGCAGGAAGAGTTTTCAGGACCCAAGGCTAAATTTGATAGACTTGATCTGGATGGCAACGGTCTGATCACCATGGATGAACTAAAGGGAGCCTACCAAAGGCAACGACAGGGCGTTGAGCCCCGAATCCAGGAATCTCAGATCGAGCAAGAAACAAATTCTTCGGGTGATATGGCCAGCCCGTCTTCTGTGCTTTTTGGAATGAATCTGACACCACGGGAACTAAAACGAGACATTAAATATGCACAGGAATTAGGCATCAGCGCTGTGCGGTTCCCCATGCCCTGGCAAGCTGTGGAACCTCGAAAAGGGAAGATTAACTGGGAGCAAGTTGATTATTTGGTGGATTTGGCGCAATCATATAGTATTGAAGTTGTTTTCATGATCCGCTCCATTTCACCCTGGGGCACAAAGAGTCAGACAAAAAGGTCTGGGGGTTATCATAGTGCATCTATGCCGCGTGATTTGAAGGTGTGGGAAGGTTTTCTTGAAAAATTGGCAGGACATTATAAAGGCCGAGGCGTGCATTACGAAATCGAAAACGAAGTGAGTGGAAAGGCCTTTTGGTCCGGAACAAAGGCCGAGTATGTAGAGCTGCTGAAGGTCAGCTATGCGACAATAAAACGAACCGACCCTTATGCCAAAGTGCTGCATGCGGCGATGCCTTGCGGAATTACTCGAAATTTTTCAAATGCCAACCATCAGCTATTCAAAAAACACCATGATGACTGGCTGCGCATAATTTTCTCCACAAAAGCATTTGATATTGTCAATGTTCACAACTACTATTTTCCCAGCGAAATTATTGCTAATGGATTTACTTTTCGGAGCTATCAGCGGCATATTAAAGATTTAATGAACAAGGCCGGCGTGGGTGACCGGCCGATATGGATAACCGAGGCCGGATATGTAAGCCGCAGGACTCAGGCTACCAAACGCTCTGATTCGGGTACACCTGAAAGGCAGGCGAAGTGGATCAAGGAAGCTTACTATCAGGCACCTGAGTTCGGCGTAGAGCGAATTTTCTGGATATTGCTACGAGACCGAGACGAGAAATACTTTGGATCAATGGGCTTTGCTGACGCCCAAGGCAACCCTCGACCTGCTTGGAGAAAGCTTCAGCAGTTAAATAAGACGAGATAAAGCGGATATTCAGCCCTTGTTTTAAAACCCTCTTTCTGTTTCGGTAATCAATTATAGATCTGTTCCTTACGGATTCTAAATACATTGCTCATTGTCCGAAAGAGGACAATCGGAGAAATGAATTTATTGTTTATCGATTTTGGAAAAATAACATTTTATGAGCACCCAATTCATTTCTGATACCATTTGACCGGGGTATTGAAAAACATATGGCCTTTGAAGAACATCGAAAACCCGCTTGCCGAATTAAATGAGCGAAACTCAAAAAAGATAAAAACAGATATAAATTTTTCATGGAAAATTCTGTTTAACTCTGGTACTTTCTGATAAAAGCTTGAAATCATACCTTCAATAGCGTTTTAAAGCTGGCTGTGATCAACCTTTAAAGAAAGGGAAAAATGGAAAAAGTTGTAAGTTTTGTTAATAAAGGCTTAAAGATGTACGGAATAGTTCATATTCCGGATGAGATACCCGTTTCTTTCAATAATAGAAAGATTGGTGTGCTACTCCTTCATGCCGGACGGCAGGCCAGGAGGGGCCCGCATAAATTTTATGTCAAGGTTGCCAGGGCGTTGTGCGAGGAAGGTTTTTACGTTTTACGCTATGATAACAGAGGATATGGTGACAGCGAGGGAACAGAGAATGTCACGGCTAATGAATGGTTTGATGATGCGCTTCATGCCATCAAGTTTTTCTCAGAATACCAATCCCTCGATAAGCTTATCCTATGGGGGCTCTGCGGGGGAAGTGTACTGGCAATACACTCCGCTGCGAACGAACCGTCAAAAATTGACTCGCTTATTCTTTTTAATCTCATTTACAGGCCAGATATAGCAAACTCCAAAGGTGAATTTAAAACCGTCTATCGCAAGCTGTTGACTTTAGGCTTCTGGCGAAAATTTTTTTCTGCGTCTCCTATATATTACATCAAAAAGGGCTACCCCAATGTTAAACGGCTTTTTAAGAGAGCCTTTTGCCCCAGCCAATTTGAAATAAATTTCGAAGACTCGGTTATTCGACTCGTTGATTCCCTTCCAAACAGCTTTTCACTTGCCTCAAAGCCAACCTCATTTATATTTTCAACGGGTGACCCCTTGGTGGGTAACGTCAACGAGGATTTTTTAGGTAATCCGGTCTGGAGCAAACATCTTAAAGGGATACCCATAGACCTGTCATTTGTTGAAGGAGCGGATCACAATTTTTCTTCTGTCGAATATGAAAAAGCCGCCATAGATAAAACTGTAACCATAGCGGTCAAGCGTGCATTAATGCCATGATATCTGAAGAATCTTCTATGAGTTAACAAAAATTCATAACATATGATCACAACAACAGGGAACGTAATATGGAGGAAGCATTTTTTTTTGAGAACGAGGGACATCGGATTTTTGGTATGCTACATTATCCTTCTTGGGAAAGCCGCAATGGCAGTTCAAGCGCCAATGTAGGCATTGTTTTTTGTCATGCCTTTGGAGATGAAGCATTCCGGACCCATCGTGAAATGGTTGTTTATGCCAGGCGACTTGCCAAAGAAGGCTATGCTGTCCTAAGGTTTGATTACCGCGGTTGCGGCGATAGTGAAGGCAATTTTGAGGATTTCACCTTGAAAACCCGTATTTCTGATATCAGAAGGGCAGTAGATACACTCGTAGAGAAAAGCGGGGTTGAATCCATCGGTTTGCTAGGGTTGCGTTTTGGGGGAGCTCTCGCTGCTGCATTAGCCACAAGAGATCCGCGCATTGAATACCTGATCTTATGGGCGCCGATTGTCAATGGCACCAAATATGTTCAATTCTTGCAGCAGTCTCAAATGGCCCATGAACTGGGAAATTTCGGCAAAGTGATTTCAACTAGAAAAAGGATAACCGAGAAACTTGCTAGTAGCGGCACTTTTGATTTGATGGCTAATATTATTTCTCAAGAGGTTTACAAGGAACTACTGAGTTTTAACCCTTGGAAGACTTCGAATCGATACCCGAAACATATACTGATCATCGGAATAGAAGGAGATTCTCATAAAGCCAGCAGCCTGAGGGCGTTGAAGGAAGCATACCCCAACGCCGAAACGACCTTGATTAAGGAAAAGCAGTTTTGGTTTGACAAGATTAACCAGAATCCGTCGAACCTTTACGAAACCACTTCGCAATGGCTTCGTTCTATCCTCCATGATTTTCGGCAGTAGGAGAATAAATTGCCACATCAACTTTGACGGATGATTTCTCGCAGATTCCGTATTTCTTCTATAGAGAAAATCCAGATTAGAAACAGGATAAGTGCAAGATAAAGAATTCCACCACATATCAAGTTCATAACCAACCCCTGAGCACGAAATATGTAAAGAAATAATGCCATACCGGCGGTTGCCAAAACCGGCTGGAATGAAACTCGCCACAGCGAAATGGGCCGGAGATATTTGAACAAACAAAGAATTAAAGCTACCGACATGACAAAGGAGGCGATTAGCGTGGCGATACAGGCACCGACACCACCTAAAGGCGGAATCAAGAAAAAATCCAGTATGGTATTGAGCAGAACGCAAGTTGCCATAACAATTGCAGCAAGATTTTGCCTGTCAATGGCGAACAGCATGGTTGCGGCAAACATTGCCGGAAACATCATCACCACAATGCCGCTATAGAATGTAAGGACAAAAGTGCCTTTAAGAAACTCGGGTCCCAATATTAGCAAAATTACTTTATCCCCAAATATGGCAAGGCTCGCGCCGATTGGGAGGCCTAAAGCCAGAGAAAATTTGAAAAGTTGCTCACACACTTCACCAAAAGCGGCTGTTGATGTCCTGTATAATCTTGATATAATCGGAAATGGTGCACGCATGAAAATAAGCGGTAGTACCAGTAGTTGATGGATGATGCGGTAAGGCCCGTTATACAGACCGACTTGCGTGGAGTCCCGAAAGGCTGTAAGAACGAGCGTATCGACCTGGTGATAGGCCGTGTTAAAAAAACCCGAAGCACCGATGGGTATTGATTGCAAAATCAAATACTTCCATAGCTTGGGTTCAACCGTGAATATCGGTATTGTGAATTTCCGGTTTGCAATCACGATGGCCGCAAGAAGATACAGGAGCTGGGCTAAAACCATTGCGTATAGTACACCCGCTATACCCTTATCAAAACAAACGGCAAGGACAGTGAGTCCCAGGCGGACGATAATGCTTAAAACCGTTAGGCCGGAATCAAATTCCATCCTTTCGAGCGCTTGAAACAAGCCACTATATATAGTGCTTAAGAGCCTTAAAACAATCCAGAGAATGAGGATATATACTGCAGTAATGGTTTCGGGAGAGGAACTTACGAGATTAATAATAGCAATCAAAACTGGAACTATGGCAATAATCATGAAAAGACGGGTTATCAATCCTGCTCCCAGGTACCTTGCGGCTTCCTCTCGATGGCGTGCAATCTCTCTGACCAACAATCTAACCAAACCTACGTCGGCGAGGAAATAAAACATCTGGACAAAAGCCATGGAAAAAGCAAGAATGCCAAACCTTTCAGGTTGCAAATATCTAGCGACGACGGCTAGCAACAAAACGTTGGTGCAGGATTCAATGAAATGGCCCCCTAATGTATAGACATAATTGCTGGTTAGTCGATTGAGTGAGCTCATTTCCCCGCCATTGTTAAATAGCCGCCTATGCTTTTAGTTCTTGCAGGTTTTGAGAGATCAAGTCGTGATAAATCTTTTCGATGCCATACAGTGTTTTATTCCAGGTAAATTCACTTTCAACCCGTGTTCGGCCATTTTCCCCCATCGCCAATCTTTTGGGTTCATTCTCTAACAATTCGCAAATTGCATTTGCCATTTGCCCTGAATCTTTCGGGGGTACGAGAATTCCGGTATTTTTATTGTTCACGATTTCAGTAGGACCACCCACCGATGTTGCGATAACCGGTTTAGACAAAGCCATCGCCTCGGTGATCACCAAGCCAAAAGGTTCCGGTTTTACAGAAGGATGCACTAGAATGTCAAACGCAGATATAATCTCCGGAATATCTTTTCTGAACCCAGTAAAGATAACATGTTGCAGGATGCCCTGGCGCTTTGCATATTTAATCAAATCCCGCTTGTAGTGCTCTTTGAAAGGTACATCGACATCACCTACAACAAGAAACATTGTGTGAGGATAAGATTTGAGTACCTTGGATGCAGCTTCCAGGAAATATTTATGCCCTTTCCATGGCGTGATTCTACCCACCATACCAATCACCTTGTCAACACTGCTGATATTGAACTCATCCTTTATGCTTTGACCTGAAATGCTGGTGTGAAATTTAGAAAGATCAACGCCGCCGCTGATCACCTCAATTTTATCAGAGGAATGTAAATTATCAAAAAACTGCCGGGTATTATCTTTAGATACAGTTACAACCTTCTGTGAAAGTAAAAGTATTATTCTGGCAAGGAGCTTTCTCAAAAGAAACGGGGAAATATCTCTCTCGTGAACATGCCAAACATGGGGAATCTTCATGATTATAGCTGCGATTGCGCCAGCCAGGACATGACAGGTGTTGGAGTGAACTAATTCAATATTATATTTTTTTATCAATTTTATTACTGAAACAATACCAGGCACAAAATAGAGAAAAAATAAAATAACCTCGGAAATGGTGTGTTTCAGGCTAAGAATGCTCATGTTGATACGTTCCGTTTGTATACCCTTAATCTCAAGAGCGTCCAGCAGGAAGTCTTTATCAGGAAGGACGACGATGGGCATATAATAATCTCTCCGAAGCCTTGATGTTAATTCATAGAGAAATTATCAGCTCTGAATTGAAAGCCGGAGAAGTTGGTGAATTAATGTCGTTGGAACAAACAGCTTCCCACAGACAGGAGGGAATTGCTGTTTTCTCAGGAAAGCATATTAAAAAAGGCGTAAAACTTAAAGGAGCCGAAATAATAGATATAGCACCGACCATCCTTTACATGATGGGAATCCCAATACCTGAAGACATGGATGGTAAAGTGCTTCTGGACATTTTCGAGAAG
>Ga0255365_10279_pt1 | contig 13327 bp, 11 predicted proteins | sample ANMaggSeSYBR01J3_FD_182089 | JGI IMG/M metagenome (GOLD analysis project Ga0255365, IMG submission 182089) | Sediment cell enrichment communities from methane seep in Santa Monica Basin, California, United Staets - ANME aggregate JGI... | ecosystem: Environmental > Aquatic > Marine > Cold seeps >... | reverse complement strand
GTTTATACTGGAATGTTAGACCCGAGAGTTATATGGCTTCCACTAGGGGCAATGCCTTACTTTGATGAAGTCATTATTCAGCATCCATTTGTTCATCCCAAAGCAGTTAATCCCGAATTCAGCCCTATAGAGAATCCTCACCAACACAAATATCAAACATTGAAAAATGTTTTATTGTTCTTGTATTTAGAGCCATTTATTTGGTCGGGCATCGTCAACTTTATTCCTGACCCCTGCATGTTTGACAATTTCCTTCATCGAGAACTACTTAACATGGCCACAGAAAGACGAGTAGATTCGCCTATAAACAAAGAAGAAACAAAACGAATGATGGAGTTAGGCAAAGACGACTTTGCTCGAACAATGAGGGGATTGTCAAAAGAACAATTAATTCGACAGATAGCACAATCAAGTCCAGAATTGTCACGGGCAGAGATTGATGATGTCGTTCAATATATGAAAAGCCTTAATGAGGACGATCCACTTGCTCTTTTGCAGGATGATCTTTATGCCCAAGGTGGGCAGCTTATGATGAGCAGCATGTCACCTAATTTTGAGATGGCGCTTTTCACGGCTCAGGTAACAGGTTCCACAATTCTGACGGATAGTATAACTCGTTGGGAAGAGATAAATACAGCACAAGTAAGAAACAATGGGGTATCGTCATATTCCTTAAAAGATTTCTCGGATTTGATCGATGACAAAAAATTTGTATTTTTCGCTGACCCCCAAAGATCATTCAATCATTCTATTCATGAGAATTGTAGGGGTTTAAGAAAGCTGTTTCGAGAAATATTAAACGAAGCAAAAAGGGGTGATAGTGACCCCGATGCAAAACTAATCAATCGATATAAAAATGATTTTCAAAAGGGCTTTGATTTAGTGGCGAGAACTATTGATAGGCAGGAAGAATATTTATTTAGAGGAAAAATGAATTTCTTAATACCGAAAGGCGGTTTTGTCCATAATAATGTACAAAGGCTACTGCTAAAGTCAGGCAGCCAGCATCATTTAAATAACGTCTCAATGGCAATATTTCTCGAGGCTGTCAATTGGTGAACTAAGCATAGGAACCTGTGTCATGTTTTGCCCTTTACCTGTCAACTAAACGTCCGCATTTGCCGGTAGTGAACATAGAAGAGTAAAATGAACTGGAATAAAGCATTTAGTATCAAGTTTAAAGTTCGAAAAAAGGAGAGGCTGCACATAACTATGCAATCAACGTGACAAACTTTCCGCACCGCAATTTGTGGCTCCGTTTCACTATACCACAAATTGCTCTGCTCCAAGTTTGCACGTTATCGCAAGTGTTAGCGGCATAGAAAAAGATGAATAGTGAAGGATTTAGAAATGAATGCAAATGATAACTTGATGCAAAAAGTGCCTGTGGCTATTTTACCGGAACAGAAAATTCTGGCAATTGGCGGTAGTCCAAGAATTCATGGTAATTCCGATGTGCTATTGAAGCATATCCTAAATGGTGTTCAAGAAAAGAATGTTCCGGCAGAAGGAATACAACTGAGAGACTATTATTTCAAACCTTGTATCGGATGTGAGAAATGCAGAAAGGATAAAATATGCACGGGCCTAAATGACGGTATGCATCTTCTATATCCGAAAATCACAAAATCTCAAGGATTAATCCTCCTATCTCCAACCCATAACTATAATATCACTGCGTGGATGAAAGCCTTTATCGATCGTCTGTACTGTTTTTATAATTTTGATGATAAACGTCCGAGAGGCTGGTCGAGTCGTTTGGCCGGGCAGAAAAGAAAAGCTGTTATCGTAGCTGTATGTGAGCAAAACAATAAAAAAGACATGGGATTTACGATCGAAGCTATGCGTCTTCCATTAGAGGCATTAGGCTACGAGATTCTTGAAGAATTTCCGGTATTCGGAATTTTTGACAGAGGCGCGGTTAAGAAAGATGAAGAAATAATGACGAAGGCTTCAGAATTGGGGAGAAGGTTTGCCAAATCTATTCTAATCGATGAAAGTCGCTAACAAGACGGATGAACCACACGGGAAGAAACTGCGGGGTTTTACGGGGTTGGGGACGTTCATCAGTTTATAAGTTGACCGGACACTCCAATCTTTTTAATGGGATCAAATTCGTTTTACCCTTGTTGTTAAATAGTCAAGATTCAGGGGGTATAGAAGTTTAAGAATAAAGATAATAAATTACCTGAACCCGTCCCTGGACCTGACGAATTGGGGTCGGGCCACAGCAACATATTGAGATAATATATAAAGCGTTATAATTTTATGTTAAATATGGCCTTAAATGGCTATTTTTAGGGCCAAAAACACACTTTTAAGAGAAGAGCACGGGCAGATGGCAAGAGCGAAACGGCATTTCCTCTATCGGGTTGGGCTAAGAACATCTCTTCCCTCACCAAATTTCAAAATCCAAAATTCGGATTCCGGGACTTTATATTTTTTCAAAGCAATCTTTAGATCAATTTCATGAGCATCAATGGTCTGTTCAGGATGCTCTTCAAATGTCGCATAATGAATACCCATGCTTTGAGAAATGTTTAATATCTTATGGATTCTCACGGCTTCATCAGGATTGATGTGTTGATTTTTCATAAACCATCGTTTTTCGTAACTGCCTATGGGCAGGACTGCAAGCTTAAAATTTGAAAACTTCTTTTTTATTTGCTCTACAAATTCACCAAAAGCAGTATCTCCCATAAACAAGACATCGCCTGCAGATCCTTTGATCACAAAGCCTCCCCATAGCGTTTTATTTGAATCAAACAACCCCCTTCCGGAATTATGATGTGAAGGAACAAAGGTAATTTTTATACCTTCAGAGTAACTGTGTTTCTGCCACCAGTCCAGTTCAACAAGGTTGTCTGCCATAAGGGACTTTAGCCGGTTTTTGACTCCCAATCCGGTGATAATGGTCGGTTGATGCTTTTTAACCAGTTTTTTTAGAGAAGGAAAATCTAAATGATCGTAATGATCATGAGTAATTAAAATAATATCAATTTTAGGTAAGTCTTCCATTTTTACACCAGGAGCCCGGATTCTTTTTGCCCCCAACCAGGATAAGGGCCCCGCACGTTTGGACCAGATGGGGTCGGTCAATATGTTAATCCCATCCATTTGAATCAATACGGTAGCATGATTAACAAATGTTATTCGCAACTCACCTTTTTTAACCTGTTCTATTGGGGGCGGTTGAGGAGGATCGTTAATCCATTCAGGCCATTCAATAGTTTCCATTTCCCACAACCATTTGATTTCATGAAAAAATGAGTGGCCCGATCCTTTGATAAAAAATCGGGACCCGTCAAAATGATCAGAGGGAGGACCATGGTAATAGGAACACGCTTGTATTATGCTCATCAGAAAAAACAGAATAGAGGTTTTTGTTGTTATAAAAGTTTTCATAATAAGTGCTCTTGGAAGTTGTTTAACGGGTTAATTAAAAAATAGGCACTGGAATGTTTTCATATCGCTGAGCCTCCATGGGGCTTTTTATGTCTATTACTTTGTTTGAAGGCAAATCGATTAGAACTTCGACAATCGGAACCGTATGAGTGGTATTCAGGAGTATTTCTTTACCTTCCACTTCGCGATGGGCTCTTAATTCGGCTTTGGTAAAAACAATTCTAAAGCGCTTCCCATCATATTGTGAGGGAAGAAAATGATTGCCGTTGGTGCCTTTGACTTGATGCATGGGAATCTCTGATACATACATTTCAGCGGGTAAAACATAGTTAATATACTTTGCAGAGAGTTCATTTCCGTCTGCCTCTATCCGCTTCATAATATCACTGTTTTCTGATGCGATCTTTACAATCCGTTCCAGTATCTTACTATCCAGTTTTACTATGGAAACATATACGGCGTCTTTGGAATAGAGGGAGTAAAGGCTGTTCAATGACCATGACTTTATCCCATTTGTTAAACCAACGGCAACTATAGAGCTAATTATGTATAAAGACAAAATAATCAGAACTCTTTTCAGTCTTTTTTTTGGAAGGCCCGGTAATTTATCAATAAAAGGTAAGCGGAAAGGCAAGAACATATTGGTCTTGTTCTTGTACCTTAAGTATGCTTCGCCGAATTTTTCTTCACATTCATCTTCTTCAATTTTCGCCAGGAAATAATATGCGAAGAGCATTCCGACAAACGATAATAAAACGATATACCGGGGCCACAATAACAACAAACCAAAACTGCAGATGGCGAGTGAAACATATTGAGGATGCCGGATAAAATTATAGATTCCGCCCAGTACGGGCCCTTTTTTAACCAACTTGTAGTAGTAGACCTGCCCTGCCCCGACACAAAATGTTAGAAAACCCCCAAAGGATAAAATAGCTCCGACAACATTGTGTTGGTTCAAGATGGGTGAAGAGGTTTCAATAACAATATGTGGCAGAAACATGCTACTCAACCACGCCAAAGCAGGATTGCTATTGATGTAACTTAATCCGGGTCCATATACTGAGTAAAAATATATGGCAAATGGGCTGGCCATATAGAAAAATTCGAACACAATGAGTAAATAAAAAAAGGCGACCGCCCAGGAAGTACTTTTTGCTGCTGTTTGACTTTGAGTTTTTTGTGTCATTTTTTCCTCCTCCTTCCTTTTATCTTAAAAATCGTGAAGTATTTCCGGGTCATGAGGATAATAATCCCTTTACTTGACTCAAAGATACTTAAACAGGATATGAATGTCTATTTGTCCGATAAACAAGTTTGACTGACTTATAAGATAGGAAAAGAATCAGCGGTTTTATTGATTTTTGAACTGTGAGGGGGTCATTCCGGTGAATTTTTTAAAAGCACCATTAAAAGCAGATAGAGAATTGTATCCCACTTCAAATCCTATGGAGCCGATACCGAGATGCTGTTTTTCATTTGAGGATAGATATTCTTTAGCTTTTTCGATACGATGGGAATTGATGTAGTCATAAAAGGTTTGACCGACTTTTTCATTAATCAGTTGTGAAAGGTGATGGGTTGAAACTCTAATCTCCTTTGCCAACGCCGATAAAGTGAGGTCGCTGTTTAAAAAGGTCTGTTTTTCCTGCATGGCGATACTCAATCGCTGAAAATAATCTTCAGCCCTTTCCGGCGTCAAGGTTGATTTTTCATATTTTTTCTTATCACCCAATTCTTTGTAAACATCTAAAACCTTACCGGAAAAGATTTCCGGCTGGGCCAATCCAAAATAGCCCATCAAATAAATAATCAGAGAAATTGCTATCCAAAAATAATTACCGGCAACATCTCCTTGATATAGTAAATGGGTGATAACCGAGGCAAACACTATCAGTACTATGCAAAAAAGAAAAAACTTTAGCCACTTAAGATCAATTTTTTCAATGGAAGAAAAATTATCTCTGATTCTTCTTGAGAAACCCCTGAGAAGCATCATGGAAATTGCGACGTAAACAATAAGGTTTATGAAAACTCCGGAATAGACAACCCCCTGCAGAATGTGATGAATTGTCATGTCATTTGTACTCATAGCGATTGGCAGAATAAAAAACATACAAATCAGCAAAGGTAAAAAATGCAGGATATCGGTTTTGAGTAACTGAAGATTCGGTTTGGTTAGGGTCTTTATGTACAGATAGATAATTGGGCCAAAATTGATAAAGCCAAAGTTGATTAACAATTTGTGATGTTTTGAAAAAAATGGAATAAAAAGAGTATGGACAACAGCATGCAGACAAATTGAGAAGGAAAAAAAGAACAACATGGCGGCCAATAAGATGTTAGCTGTTTTATTTCTCTTGCTGGTTCTTAAGAGAACAACACCTAAAACAATTCCTTGAATTGCGCCCAGAAACAGGATTATATTGGTAGCACTGATAAAGTCGTTCATTTAAAAAGGTCTCAATGAATAGGGGTAAACGCAAGATGTTTCTCAAAATCCCTGATTCAGAGTTTTGTAAGTGATTCTATTGTCGTTCAATAGAGCCAAAGCAATAACCGGATCGGTTTATATTAACAATTCAACTAAATATAAATGAGATGATAAGAAATCGGTTTTTTGGAGTCAAGACCTTTTTCCCTGATCTTTCAGATTTGGCTCTGAGATTGAACAAAATTTACCATTTTTAAAATTTCTCCCCATACATGCATCATGCTTTGCCTTGCTCACATCCACTCCAGCTAATAAAAGTTTGTTTTGGTGAATATTTTCTTTACGTTCTTTCTTATTTCTGTCATAATCTTTTCTAACCTCATGGCATATCTCCTTTGTTTTATTGGTTAATTTGATATTATTTATACTTTGATGTATGCCTCATCTTAATAAATTATGCAATCTGAGCACTTATGCAAAGGCTTGCAAGAGGAGAATACAAATTGGATATAGGAAATAGGGGATAGTTATGACAAAGCACTCCCATCGTTTTGTAGAAACGTTTGACGGTTTTTCGGGATATGGACTGGACAGGAAATCCAATGAGAATACAGTGCAACTGTACCTGCAGAAGTTTTCAGATGACCAGTTGATGAAAACAATTCTGAAACGGATGACCGATGACGATTTAACTGAGATATTTGAGATTACAAGTAAAATGATGAAAAAATATCTGACTGAGCCTGAATACCATCAACTGTTTCTCAAAGAGGAAGAACGTTGAATCACAAAAGCTCTTCTTATTCCACTAAGCTTTCAAGATTTCACTGAAAATGGGGAGATGAGGGACATTAAATTATGAAAATCCCTATAGGAGTTACAGCATTTCCTTCCAGGTCACGTTTGGCATATAACGCATCGGTGTCATAAAATATTAATAAGATAGCGTGGCCCGACCCCCATTCCCTGCGTTATGTGCAATAGATCCACACCCGTGTGACCATGTTGATAATGGAGTCAAAATACAGACTAGACGAGTTTATTATCATAGAGCATGGTGAAGTTTTGCTCACTTGGGTAATGCATATCGCACTGGGTGATCAACGCAGCGGCAACGGCTATATTATTGGCAACATTTTTGTTTTGGAACATTGGAACCATGAAGAGGCTGGCTTCTTAAAATTGGAGTTTCATGAACAGTTAATGAAATTGCCGGCATGGAACAAGACCAGATATTATTGTTTTGCTTCCAGCCTTCGAAAAGTTGGCATTGGGCGAAGCCTTACGGGTGATATGTTAAAGCAGCTTGCTATCAAAAAAAATGACAGGATTGCTGATAGCATCGAAAAGACAGTCAAATTCCGACTCGGGAGATACAAAATCACTGTTGATGAAGAAAGACTTATCTCTTGGAAAACCATCCGTGAAGCGGACAGAATACTATATGGAAAATGCTTTGTAGAATCTGGAATCCTTTTTCTGGGGCCGAAGGAGGGGGAATTAGATGAAGGCCAAAGCAAAAAAAGTTTCTTTGCTGCTCTCAAACTACTTCCTCAATGGGACAAGACTTTTGCATGGGGGCATTATGGCTCACTTATGAATTGTAAGGCATTAGACACTCGCAAAACTAATGCGGCGACTTGGAAACCTGAGCACGAAAAGTCTTTCCTATCAAATGCTGTATCATTTTCTCGCGGTCAAAAGTTCAGAGAAGAAAGAATCTCAGAATTTATATTATCAGGATCCAAATGGTTGAAAACAGCGTGGCATAGAATTGTTGAATGGAAAGTTTGGGATCGTATAATGCCCCTTGTTATAGGAGGTATATTCTTTGGGTTTCGTATTGTCATCTTTGTTGCGGAAAAAGTTATATATATATCCAACAGGATAATTCGGCGTTTCCACAAATATCGTAATAACATGAAGTGATGTAATGAAACTGAGTAAATCAACATTTTTGCCATAATCTTTCAGTCTCATGGGCATACCTCACCAGGAGGTGTGCCTTATTTTAACAAAATTTACAATCTGAGCTCTTATACGAGACGTTAAAGGAGATCAACTATGTACACACATTTATTTTCTGAACTCAACATTTCCGGGATTACTCTGAAAAACAGATTGACGATGGCACCGTTGTATCTCGGATATGCCGGAGAAGGCGGTAAGGTGAGCAGTTTATTACTGGAACATTACCGGTTGATGGCTAAAAGCGGGGTTGCGATGATAGTGGTTGAAAATTCAACGATCGATCACCCAACAGGCAGCGGTTCTGACCGAACGCTTCGGGCAGATGCCGATGACAACGCTGACGGATTAAAAAAGCTATCCTCAACGATTAAGCAGGAGGGTTGTCTTGCCTGTCTCCAAATCAACCACGCCGGGCGTTTTGCCGGTGTGCATGAACCTGTTGCACCATCTGCTGTTGAAACGTTTGGCAAAATTCCGAAGGCATTGAGCAAAACAGAAATCCGAAGTGTTGTAAACCGATATGTTGATGCGGCATTACGAGTCAAAAATGCCAGCTTTGATATGTTAGAACTTCATGGGGGTACCGGTTATTTATTGGCTCAATTCCTCTCCCCCAGAACCAACAAGAGAAATGATGAATACGGCGGCTCTTTTGAGAACCGGCAGAGATTTGCGCTTGAGGTTGTTTCGGCAGTCAAAAATAAAGTGGGAGATTTCCCGGTTGGTTATCGGTTTTTGGCAGATGAATGGCTGCCTGACGGGCTACAACTGACTGAATCTGTTCGGTTTGCCCGTTCTCTTGAATCAGAAGGCATTGCATATCTTTCTGTCATGGGCGGTACTTATGAGTCTTTCTTTCTTCCGAATATTGTAAGTAAATCCAAAGAAAATGGCTATATGGTTGATCTCGCCGCCGCTGTCAAAAAGGAAGTCCATATCCCGGTTATTACTGCCGGAAGAATAGCAACGGGTTCTCTGGCAGAAAGCATCCTTGAAGAGGATAAAGCTGATTTAATAGGACTGGCGCGGGTTCTGTGGGCTGATCCCGAGTGGCCTGAAAAAACGAAAAAGGGTAAAGAAAACAATATTGTCCACTGTGACCCGGACTGCGACGACACTTGCATGAAACTGGTAATGAAAAAGAAACCTGCCTTCTGTGTGCGATGGAACCATGATAAAATGAAAAAATGGAAGAATCGAATAGGATGATGGCAGCATTTTGCACTGGTGACCGGCACGTTACCCCCACCTGTTGATACCTGCTTCTGAAGATTTTAAGCCATTAAATACCTGACATAACCAGAACATCAATAAAAACATAGATGGAAAACTTAAACGATGCCAAAAGGAATATTTCGCTTTTATGAAGAATTAAATGACTTTCTTCCAAAGCACAGAAGAAAAACTGATTTTGAAGCAGAGTTTAAAGGGAAAAGATCAATAAAAGATATGATAGAAGCGCTCGGAGTTCCTCATACGGAAATCGACCTTATTTTGGTGAATGGAAAATCAGTAGATTTTAATTACATTCTCCAAGATGAAGACCTGGTAAGTGTATATCCTGTTTTTGAATCCCTTAATATTAAAGACGTTACCCTGCTTAGAAAAATCCCGCTTCGCAGGAACAAATTTATAGCTGATATCAACCTTGGGGATATAGTTAAATATATGAGAGTCCTGGGATTTGATTTATATTACGATCCTTTACTTTCCACTCGTGAAATAATTGAAATATCCAAAAAAGAAAACAGAATAATACTAACCAGGAGCAAAAAGCTCCTTAAATTTAAAGATGTAACCCATGGAATTTTTATACGCCCTGGCACAACCACAGAACAGATAAGACGAATCATAGATTACCTGGATATTAAAGATGATATAAAGTCTTTTTCAAGATGTCTTCGTTGCAACACCCTATTAAAGAGCGTGCTGAAGGAAAATATCTTAGATAGAATTCCCCCAAAGACAAAAGAGTTCTGCGATGAATATGTTCAATGCCAATCCTGCGATAAAATTTACTGGAAAGGAACTCATTTTATCAATATGAAAAAGATCGTTAGGCAAACACTCTACCAAACAGAATCTTAATGTTTCAAATTCAAGGGGCTTCAGGGATATTGGTTTATAAGTTGACGGGGCAATTGAACTATTTATCCGGTTTGAATGCCACGCCAATCAAGAATAGATGCGCCTGATGTGCTTCATCATATTATTGCCAGAGGTATGAAAAAGCTACATTGAAAATCGATTTATCTTGACTTTTCTCTTTTAAAGGCGTCTTATACTTATATATTTTTCCATTTCTCAACCTCCAACCAAGAGGTTCCATATGGATAAACCCCTCAAGATGTGCCAACCTTGCTCCTGACAGTCGTTTGTTCTGTTGGGAGTTAAAAAACCATTGCAAATCTTCTTGCTGAAATAAAATTAAACTGGAGGTTAAGGATTTCGGTTTTTCTATTCAGCTTCAACTTCCGCTGCAATGCACTCATTGCTATCTCTATTAAATCTCTGTTCATCCTAATAGCATCCCCTTTCATTCCTCAATCTCCTATTCCATACTCCTTTTAAATAGTTGTAGTCCAATTCTGAAGAGCCTCTTGAAGAAAGAAGGTTAGAGACAAAAGGGGTAAAGTTTATGTTTAACCCTTGATGATAAACGATAAGAGCAAAATGTAGACTTGTCCTGTTACCAAAGAATTTCGAAGCTTAAAATATGACAGGAAAATTAAAAATATATAGGGAAAGTATAAGACAGTATTAATAAGGGTCGAAAGTAGACTTAACCCTCTTTTTACTATATGGCAAAACAGCCGCGTATTAGGAATAGGCTGCATTTTAGCCGCATTTTACATTTCAATATAAAACAAAGGTGAATACTAATACGTTGTATTGTTTATACTTATTAACTTTGTAGCGGCAAATAGCCGTAATTAACTACGGCTATTATGCCGCCTAATCTATGTTTGGCTTTATCAGCAGCTAACAATTTGTTGTTTTATAAATCTAAAATGGAGGGAAGTGATTATGAACACTAATGACATACGAAAAACCATCGAAGAAAAAATCTCTGAAGAATCAAGAACAAATAGCTTTAGGAACCACCTATCTTCCGTTGTAGATCAAGAGGCTGTGGCAAACGTTCTTGAATTTATCAAGAATTACCTTCGGGTGACGCCAGAATTGATAGATAAAGTGTATGCGCAGGCCCAGCAATACAACCTTCTCAACCAATTTCAGCCCATTTTTAACGGTGTGTTTGCATACTGGATTGAAGAATACGATTTAATCCCTGATAACCACGGATTGGCCGGCATATGCGATGATGCTTATCTGTCGTTATCGCTAATGCATATGATTGCGAACACCCAAGTTCAAGGTCCTGGGGTATTGCTTGAAAATGTCGATCTTTCTCAAATGAATAACGACATGAGAATAATAATAGGGCCTCAGGTTAGCTCCCAACTCGATGCAATTGCTATTGCTACTTACCAATCAATACATATCCAGAATTCAATTTCTGAACTGGTAAATATGTTTACTGGCGGAATGCCGTTTGGTAATTCCTTTTCGCCATTCCAAAATATGATCGACCAACAAAGGATTGATGATTCTGTAAATGCTCAACTTGGAGCTATGGGGATTTTTTAGCACGGAGAGAGTAACAGCGGCTTCATGTATTTCGATGTTGAGCAAATAAATTAAATAGGAAGTGCCTCTAAATTTAATGGAGTATTGTGATTATGGATTCATCAGAAATATACAATATCCTGAAAAATGGCAGCCCGGAGGATCGGATTCGGTTTATTCGATCAGCTCCTGAAAATAGCTTCAAAACATCCTCATTGGGTTTGATTGGTTCTGATAACTTGGGCATGGTTGTAATATCTCTCTCAAGTATGATTTTGGAATACTGTAATGGCAGAGATCCAACGTTTGGCAGTGTATTAGCCAAGGCTACTCACTCCTTGGCGTATGATACTTATAAAAGCAACATTGACCACGGTGGTCTTGTTCCAACAACTCTCAGCGGCCTTGCTTCTCAATATGTAAATGCTCTGAATCTCTTGGGGCGCTCCGAAGAAGTTATAAATTTTTTGAACGAATACATCTCATTTTACGAATCGCTGGGAGAGATAGAAAACCTCCCCACCCTTTATTGCGCCAAGGCCAATGCTCTCCTAAATTTGAACCAGATCGACACCGCCGAGGCTGTTCTTAGAGCAATAGATAGCACCCGTAATCCCGGCGCAAAAATTGAGATTAATCGTCTTCTGAATAAGATCGCGCAACTTAAGGGTGATATCACTCATATCTCGTCGCCTGGCCCGGCACAACAGAGCATCAACCTTGCAGAGGTACTTAAAGATGCACTTGGCAACTTTGGTAAAGATGGGGAGCAAATCCAGTCGGTTCTTGGAGATTTGGTGGAGGAAAACAATCACAATCATTTAGATCCCAACGACAATGAACAATTTCAAACAGCATTGAAAATGCTGAAGCGAGGAGAAGCGTTCATTACAAAAAACAGCGATGATGACAATGAATGGACTATGCAAGGGAAGATGCGCGAGGCGACGAAAATATTTAAGTTGGAAGCGCATCCAGCACCCCATAAAATAACTTCATCGTATCAGAAATTAACAAAAGTACTAGAGTGGGCAGAGAGAAATCAACACATGGTATTGGCTAATGATGCCTTGTGGGGTATTTATTTGTGTCACAGTCGACAAAATGATGATTCAAAAGCGGCCGATTCACTAATATCTTTGCGCACGAACCTGGAGCAGCAACGTCTGGGCGTTGAAGATCCATTTGAAAGAGGGGGGGCATTCTCAACCTACCCACAACTTTTTAATGCACTGTGTGAAAAACTTCAGCGTTCTAAGCGTTATATTGATCTGCTTGAAGCAATGGAAGCATCCAAAGGACGTGGGATTGCGGACATTTTGACACGCCAACAGGGAAAGGCTTTTGCGGATAAAGACATTTACAATTCGGTAAGCCGACTCCCTCTGCTAACCCAAAAGCATGGATTCCACTACCTTAGTTACTATATTGACCGTTTAGACGGTGAAGCAACAATCCATCAAGTTTTAGTTGGAAAAGACGGGCAAGTATACGGAGACGATCCGGTAAAACTAGCAGAGCATATACTGGATGCTGCCCTTGCCAACTTAGATCCCAAAACATGGGTAGAAAAGTGCAACACACTATGACCCAGATCCATTTCTTTTAATGCATCGACTGACACCGCTTCATTCTCCATTAAGTCAGTAGGAATAAATAAGCCGATTGCTTTTGCAGGAGCGGTTAAAGAGTCATGGAGTTTTTTCCAAATAGATGATCCTACATTTCCTAAGGTAGGAACAACAAAAGCAGTTGCTTTATTAGGAGTTGACGGTAGTCCTTCCAGAATAAGTTCCAATTGTAGGGAATTATGGATTTTTGAAAGTAAAAAACTATCAACAAGCCTTTCACCATGGAACGGAAGATAATGTAATGGCAAATTGTTCA
>Ga0255365_10278_pt1 | contig 13330 bp, 8 predicted proteins | sample ANMaggSeSYBR01J3_FD_182089 | JGI IMG/M metagenome (GOLD analysis project Ga0255365, IMG submission 182089) | Sediment cell enrichment communities from methane seep in Santa Monica Basin, California, United Staets - ANME aggregate JGI... | ecosystem: Environmental > Aquatic > Marine > Cold seeps >... | reverse complement strand
TTGCCGGTCTTGCAGAAGAGCTTGATCAGACAATAAAGAATGTGAAAGAGGCGGGCCTCGATCCAAAGCAGTCACCAAAAGTAACAGAGCTCAGAGAAAAAATTTCATCATTTGGTGTGGATGTCGAAGCGCTGGAGAATGAAGTTTTCTCCCATCTATATAGTTTTTTCAGGCGGTATTATCATGAAGGAGACTTTTTAAGTCTAAGACGTTACAAGGAAGGTGTTTACGCCATTCCATACGAAGGGGAAGAGGTCAAGCTTTACTGGGCTAATCATGACCAGTATTACATAAAAAGCTCGGAATACTTGCGGGATTATGCCTTCAAACTGCCTTCCGACAAACGTGTCCATTTTAAACTTACAGATGCTGATGTTGAAAAAGATAACACTAAGGCGCAAAATGGTAAAGAAAAGCGATTTATTATTGTCAGCGAAAATCCGGTTGAGGAAATAAACGGAGAACTTTTTATACGGTTTGAGTATATGCCTGATGCTGAAAAACGAAAACAGGCAGACCTGAATAAACAGACTGCTGAAAAAGTATTAAAACAAAAAGGCTTTGATCAATGGATAAACGAACTTTCTGATCTTATGCCAACGGAAAAGAACAAGGACAGAACACTTCTTGAAAAGCATCTTACAGATTATACTGCCAGAAATACTTTCGATTATTTTATTCATAAAGATCTTGGCAGATTCCTGAGGCGTGAGCTGGATTTTTATATTAAAAATGAAGTCATGCATCTTGATGATATTGAAAATGAAACGGTTCCGCGCGTTGAGCAGTATTTAAGCAGGATAAAAGTACTTCGAAAAATAGCAGGCAAAATTATAGCATTTCTTGAGCAGCTTGAAAATTTCCAGAAAAAGCTCTGGCTGAAAAAGAAATTTGTGGTTGAAACGAACTATTGCGTGACGCTGGATAGAGTACCGGAAGAATTTTATGAAGAAATTTCGGCAAATGTTGCACAGAGGGAAGAATGGGTGAGATTGTTTGCGATAGACGAGATTGAAGGGAAAATTGGTATTGAAGGATATTCCGAACCATTAAGTATGCGGTTTTTGAAGGAAAATAAGTTTCTTGTTATTGATACGAAATTTTTCGGAGAAGATTTTAAAAGAAAGCTGCTGGCAAGTTTTGAAGATCTGGATGGGGAATGTGATGGGTTGCTTATTAATAGTGATAATTTTCATGCTGTAAAGCTACTCTCCCCAAAATACATACGTCGCGTTCAGTCGATTTATCTTGATCCACCGTACAATGCGGATGCCTCAGAGATTATCTACAAGAACAGTTATAGACATTCATCTTGGTTAAGTTTTATAGTAAGCAGATTAAACATTGCTTATAGATTGTTGGATTCTAATGGGAAAACGTGTATCACAATTGATGACTATGAGCTTCAAGGACTTCTTTATGTTCTTGAAGCTATATTTGGCTCAGAAAATCATCTTGGAACCATAGCAATAAGGAATAACCCTCAAGGTCGCTCTACGGTCAAAGGATTCTCTATCAATCACGAATATGGAATTTTTTACTCATCACCGAACGATGTTGAAGGTATCGGCCGCCTTGAACATTCTGAAAAGCAGGTTCAACGATATAATGAAATAGATAAAAACGGCAAGAGATATCTTTGGGAAAATTTTCGCAAAACAGGTACGGACGCACATCGATCTGACAGGCCAAAACAGTACTACCCAATTTATACAGATGGTGTAAATGTCAGAATACCATCAATGAAATGGAATGATCTACTTAAAGCTTGGGATATTGATGAAAAAACAAATTGCAGTGAAGTTGAAATTTGGCCTATTAGTGCTTCGGGAATAAAACGCGTATGGAAATGGGGAGCAGAAAGGGCTTCTATAAGTCTTTCTGAAATTAAAGTAGGAAAGGATAATGCTGGAAATATTCAATTATTTCGCAAGAATTACTTAAATACCAAGGGATCACTCCCGAATACCTGGTGGGATAAACCTAAATATGCTGCAGGTTCTCATGGAACAAATTTATTAACATCTTTTTTTGGAACCGGGCATCAATTTCAATTTCCCAAATCCATCTATGCAGTTGAAGACTGTCTTAGAGTATGTGGCGTAAATCCTGAATCAATTGTTTTAGATTACTTCGGCGGTTCCGGCACCACAGCCCACGCCGTAATAAACCTCAATCGCGAAGACAACGGCAACCGAAAATATATCCTCGTTGAAATGGGTGATTATTTCGATACTGTTCTCAAACCCCGCATCCAGAAAGTCATCTATTCCAAAGACTGGAAAAACGGCAAACCTGCCTTCCGCGAAGGTTCCAGCCACATGTTCAAATATATTCGGCTTGAATCATATGAAGACACGTTAAACAACCTTGAACTAAAACGTACGGGCAAACAAATGAAACTTCTTCTTGGCGATGCTATGTCAAAAAAGGCCAGAGAAGAATACATGCTTTCGTATATGCTTGACGTGGAAAGCAGGGGAAGCCTGCTCAACATCAACCTGTTTGAAAATCCTTTCAACTATATGCTTAACATCGCAACCAACAGTGTGGGGGAAACAAAACCAACAACTGTAGATTTAGTAGAAACCTTCAATTATCTTATCGGCATTACTGTTAAGCATATTGACTATATTCAGGGCTTTTGCGTAGTGGAAGGCACAAATCCAAAAGAAGAAAAAGTGCTGGTCATCTGGCGAAATACAAAAGAAAATTCAAACAAAGACCTTGAGACTTTTTTCAGAAAACAGGATTACAACATAAGGGATATGGAGTTTGATCTGATTTATGTAAACGGCGATAACAACCTTGAAAACATCAGACGATCTGATGAAACATGGAAGGTAAGGCTTATTGAAGAAGAATTTAAGCGTTTGATGTTTGACGTGGAGGATGTTTAATTTCCAAAACACCACTCACTGCGTGGTGAATTATGCTGAACTTACTACAAAATATGAGCAAAAGACATCAGGATAAATAATGGCAGCTCAAAAACAAACAAAGGCAAAGCCGATAAAATTTGACAAAAAACTGGTTCTTAACCAGTGGATACTTGAACTTTTTGAAGTTTCAAGCTTTGAGAAGCTTGCTGAAGGCTTAAAAAATCCTGAACTCGAAGGTTTTGACGCTGATAATGTGAGCAAATATCATCATGTCCTGAAGGCCCGGCTTTTTGAACGATCTCAGCTTCCTGAAGACATTCTGCTTGCGTATGATCAGAATATTGTGCGCCACTGGAAACAAATTACAGAGAAGCGCAACCGTGCAGGACATGTTCTTTATCCTAAATATTTTCAATATATAGCTCTTTTAGTTACTGAAATATATCTTGATAGACATTTCAGTAATCCAGAACAACTTCTTGCAGATCTAAATGATATTGTTTTCAGGTTTAACATTGAAAAGCCAAAACGCGATCAGGTTGATACATATGAGCTTGAAGACCTGAATAAAATTGCCTTATGGATGGCAACCGGCTCTGGAAAGACCCTGCTGATGCATGTCAATATTCTGCAATACCGGCACTACCTGTCTAAGCATAATCATAACAAACAGATTAATCGGATTATCCTGCTTACCCCGAATGAGGGCTTATCCCATCAACATAAGGAAGAATTCGATCTTTCGAGGATATATGCTGAATTATTTTCTAAAAATGGCCGGGGGCTTTTCACGGGCAAAGCAGTTGAGATTATTGATATTCACAAACTGCGGGATGAGGCCGGTGATAAGACTATGGCAGTAGAGGCTTTTGAGGGAAATAATCTTGTGCTTGTTGATGAAGGGCACCGTGGATCAAGCGGTAAAGAAACCGGCCAGTGGCTGCAGAAAAGAGAAGCCCTTTGTGAAAACGGCTTTTCATTTGAGTATTCCGCAACATTCGGTCAGGCTGTAAAGGCGAGTGGCAATAAAGCCCTTGAGCAGCTTTATGCAAAATGTATCCTTTTTGATTATTCATATAAGTATTTTTATGGCGATGGATATGGAAAGGAATATCGCATACTGAACCTGTCTGATGATTTCGATGAAAACATCAGGCGTAGATATCTTATGGCCTGCCTCCTCTCTTTTTATCAGCAGCAGAAGCTATATGCTGACAAGAAAGTCGAATTTATTCCTTTTTTGCTTGAACGGCCTTTGTGGATTTTTGTTGGCGGCAGCGTAAATGCAGTGCGTACACAAAAAAAACGAAAAGTTTCTGATGTTGTTGATATCCTTCTTTTTCTTTCAGATTTTATCAGCGCTCAAAACCGCTCTGAATGTATTGAACTCCTTGACCTTTTCCTGAAAGGCAAATCAGGTCTTCAAGATTTAAAGGGCAATGATCTTTTTGCAGGTGTGTTTTCATATCTCATAAAACAAAAGTTTACCGGAGATAGCCTCTATGAAGACATATTGAAAGTTCTGTTTAATTCAAAAGCACCTGCGGCTTTTCATATTGAAAACCTTAAAGGCACTGATGGAGAAATAGCTTTGCGCCTTGGCGATAATGAACCATTTGGGCTGATAAGCGTTGGCGATGCTTCTACATTATGCAAACTGTGTGATCAGCAAAATGAGCTTGTAGTTACTGATCAGGAGTTTTCCGGTTCATTGTTTCGCGATTTGAATAAGACAGATTCAAATATTAATATTTTGATAGGCTCAAAGAAGTTTACAGAAGGCTGGAGTAGCTGGCGCGTTAGTACAATGGGGCTCATGAATATTGGTAAAAAAGAGGGTTCTCAAATAATTCAGCTTTTTGGACGTGGTGTCAGGCTAAAAGGCATTGAATTCTGTCTTAAGCGCAGCAGACGAGTTGTTGGAATTTCCGCACCTATGCATATTGAACGGCTTGAAACTCTGAATGTTTTCGGTATCCGTGCTGATTATATGCGCCAGTTCAAGGAATATCTTGAAGATGAAGGGCTTCCTGCAAATGAAGAAGTTATTGAATTTGTACTTCCGGTAATTAAAAACCTTGGCACAAAAAAACTTAAAACTATAAAACTAAAAAAAGGTGTTGATTACAAAAGACAGGGGCCAAAACCGACACTTGATGTGCCAGATGAGTATATGAAGAAGTACAGGGTTCAGCTTGACTGGTATCCAAAAATACAGGCTATGGCGAGCGCATACGGCCAGAGACCAATGGATGAAGTTGATAAGCATGAGGCTCATTTTAACGAAAACCACCTGGCATTTATGGATTTTGAAGAAATCTATTTTGAAATGCAGCAGTTTAAAAATGAACGGGCCTGGTACAACCTCAATCTATCGTTGCAACAAATTCAGAATCTTTTTGATATCAAAGACTGGTACAAGCTTTATATTCCAAAAGAAGAAATGGAATTTAAGTCTTTTGAGAGTGTGCACAGGTGGCAGGAAATTGCTGTTGCTCTGTTGAAAAAATATTGTGACAGGTATTACAAAACACAAAAGGCAGCATTTGAGAATGAACATCTTGAATACAGAGAGCTTTCTGAAGGTGATCCCAACTTTATTAAAGAATACATGTTTCTTGTTGAACAGTCGCGTGATGATATTATTGCAAAACTTCAGGAAATAAAGGGTCTCATTGAATCAGGTGAATTCAGAGATATTGAATTTCAGGGATTAACATCGATAATGTTTAATCGTCACCTCTATCAGCCGCTTATTCATGTAAAAAATGATTTTATCGAAGTCAAACCGGTTGCGCTAAATGAAGGAGAAAAGGATTTTGTAGAAGATTTGAAAAATTTCTGTACCGATAATCCAGACTTTTTGGGAAGCAAAGAACTCTATTTGCTCCGCAACCAGAGCAGGGGCAAAGGAATAGGATTTTTTGAAGCAGGTAATTTTTACCCTGATTTTATTTTATGGCTGCTCGCAGATGATAAACAGTATATCAATTTTATTGATCCAAAAGGGTTGAGAAATATCGACGGCAAAAATGATCCCAAAATACGCTTTTATAAAACAATAAAGGAACTGGAAACAAGTCTTGACGATCCTGATATAACATTAAATTCATTTGTCTTATCAACGACCCCTCTTTCTCAAGTCAGCTGGTGGAATGATAGCATGACAGAGGAAGAATTTGAACAGCATCATGTCTTTTTCATGACCGAGGATCGAAAAAACTATATCAATAAATTATTTTCTACGTTTGAAATATAAAATTTCATAGACACCTGTCCATATAACCTGACAGTGGAAAAAATCAGGGCGGGAAACTCCAATATCCGCAATCCGATTCTGATTTCATACATCGCCAAAGGGCTGCTGCCGTATAAAGGTCTGGGGTCGGGAATCAAGCGGGCACTGGAAGAGTGGCCTCAAATAGAATTTACAGATGACCGGGAGGGTTGCCTGTTTACTGCAACGGTTCACCGAAGTTCGGTAGAAAGTTCGAAAACAACTCCAGATGGTGTGAAAAGTTCGGTGAAAAGTTCGGTGAAAATATTGGAACTCTTCGAAAATAGCAGGGACATGACGATCATAGAGCTGGCAGATCAACTTGGAATAAGCACCAGGGTTGTAGAAAAACAGATTAATAAGCTTAAAGAGAAAGGTCGCTTACACCGTGTCGGCCCTGCTAAAGGCGGTCATTGGGAGGTGCTTAAATGACCCGCATTGCCTCATGATATTAAGAAAACAGGGCATCTAAAGAAGAAAAAGAGAAAAAAGAAGGGAAGAAAGGGAAGAAAAAAATGAAGATCGGCAGAAACGATCCCTGCCCCTGTGGCAGCGGCAAAAAATACAAAAAATGTTGTCTGAACAAGGCGAAGCCACCGGTTGATTTGTTATGGCGTAGACTCGGCGAAGCCCATGACCGGCTGGTAGACAGGTTAATGGCTTATGCTGAAAAGGTTTTCGGCGGAACTGCCCTTGCCATGGCCACGGATGAATTCCTTGCGTTGCCGGAAATGGGATTGCCTCAAGATCAGATCGAAGACCACATGCAGTTTTTTGTACCATGGTTTGTATTTAACTGGATGTATGACCCAAGTGATACGGAAGTCGAGCTGGACGTGCCGCCCTTGCAAACAGTGGCTGAGATTTATGCCAAAGAAAGAGGTCAACGACTGGACAAGCTTCAAAAGCGGCTGATCGATGCTGCATCCGGCATGCCGTTCAGCTTTTTTGAAGTGACAAGCTGTAAGCAGGGAGAGGGCTACAGGCTAAAGGATATATTTCGAGGCATTGAGACGGATGTAATTGAGAAACAGGGATCTGAGAACGCACGACCGGGAGATATTCTGCTGGCCCGCATTGTCCAAATCGACCATGTGGCAATGATTGTGGGTTGCGGTTCGATTCTTATGACGCCAAACTTCAAACCGGCCATAATCGACCTCAGACGCGAAATGCTTCAGGAATACCGGAACATAACACCTGATGTACTGAAAGACTATGATATCGAAATTCGCGAGCTTTATTTCGATATTTATGAATCGCTGTTTCAACCGCCTCAGCTTTGTAATACAGACGGCGACCCTCTGCTGTTTCATATCCTTCATTATGATATTGATGATGCAGAAAAAGCTTTTCAACATCTTTCCAGCCTGTCTGTTATGGAAGATGAAAAAACGCTGCGAAGTTCAACTACCATGGACGATAACGGGCGAGTCATCAAGGCCGAAATCCCCTGGAGCCGTGAAGGCCACAAAGCAAGCAGTGCACTGGACAACACTGTACTTGGCCGAATAGTTATCAATAATAAAAAACTCACCATAGAAGTTAATTCTGAAGCCAGAGCAAAGACTATCCGCAAGGAAGTCAAAACTCGTCTTGGAAAGTATGCCAGGTATAAAACCACTGAGATTCAGTCACCCGAATCCATACCGGCTAAAGAAAAAATAGCTGAAGGAAGAAACCTCGAAAAAGAGATGGGTCATGATGAACTGATGCAAATTCCGGAGGTGCGTGACAAAATGGCAAAGGTACTAACCGCTCACTGGGATGGCTGGGTTGACAAAAAAATCCCCGCCCTTGGTGGGATAACCCCTCGTCAAGCTGTGAAAACCAATGACGGCAGGGAGGGTGTTGAAGCTTTACTCCTTGATGCCGAGCGGCATATGGCAGATGATGAACAAATGGGTGATATCAGTTTGGATGCGATTAAAGATACTCGTCGTCGGCTGGGACTGGATAAAGCTTCTGCAAGCAAAGCCAACAGGTTGGATAAAGAGCAACCCTGAACCTCTGAACTCTTACAGATAATCTAACTATCCTTGTGCCGGAATTTTCATAATTTTAATCTTATGTCCGGTAGCATCCAGAAATTGTTTAATTCCTTCACGTGAAATAATCAGGGTGCTCGTATTAATAAGAGGATGAAACTGAAATGCATCTGATGCCCATAAGGACTCATCAATTATTACCTCAACCTTATTTTTTTGATCATTCACGATTGCAAACAAAGATACCGAACCCGGTGTTACTCCCAGGTTTTCCATAAGCCTTTCCGGAGAACCGAAGCTGATCTTGCTGCTTTCTAAAACCTTGGGCAGTGCTTTCAAATTGATCCGCTTGTCAGCCGGAACAACCATCAGAAAGTGCCTGCTTCCTTTTTTGTCACGTAAAAACAGGTTTTTGGTTTTAGCCCCAGGCAAATCGGGTGTTAAGCGATGGACATCTTCCACTGTAAATACCGGAGGGTGGTCATGTCTCTGATATTCGATATTACCATTGTCAAGAAACTCATAAATATCGGTCATTTTGATTATATTTCCTTAAATAGTTATAGACGATTAAAACTCTGACAGAACATAATTTCTCAAGTTTACTATCATTTGTCAAAGTGTTATGGTATTTAACACAAACTATTTTTTTCAATTAGCCAAAAGGGGGCTGTATGGCAACTAATGAAATTCTGTATCTTTCCAGAGACGATGTGGAAGCAGTGGGAATCTCCATGTCGGAGATCATTGAGGCGCTTCAAACTGTTTTTAAAGAAAAGGGCGAAGGCCGCACGGAAATGCCTCCAAAACCCGGAATTCATCCCGGTGGCGGGGACAATTTTATTCATGCCATGCCTGCGTATATTCCGGCTTTAATGTCGGCAGGAATTAAATGGGTAAGTGGGTTTCCGGAGAACACCAAACAGGGGCTTCCTTATATCACAGGGCTGCTGATCTTAAATGATAGCGAAACCGGATTGCCCATTGCAATAATGGATTGTGTCTGGATAACGGCCATGCGCACCGGTGCAGCCACAGCCGTGTCAGCCCGTTATCTTGCACGGCCCGAATCAGCAACCGTTGGGGTGCTGGGGTGCGGCGTGCAGGGAAGAACCAACGTCGAGGCGCTGAAAGTGTTGTTCCCGATTAAGCGGGTGATGGCCTACGATGTCTCGCCGGAATCTCTCAACCGGTATGCTGATGATATCAAAAACCGCTTTAATATTGAGACAATCCCGGTGAAGACCCCGAGAGAAGCTGTAACAGGATGTGATATTATTGTTACGGCCGGGCCGATTTTAAAAAAACCGCATGCCACCATCCAGGCCGGCTGGATGGATGAGGGAGCCTTTGCATCTTTAGTCGATTTTGATTCCTACTGGCATCCTGATGCAATAAACGAGTCGGACAAGTTTTGCACCGACGATACAGCCCAGTTGCTCCATTACAAAGAAGTCGGCTATTTTCAAAAAATACCCTCTTTACATGCCGACCTGGGTGAACTGGCAACCGAAACAAAACCGGGCCGGGAAACTCCTGATGAAAGAACCATGACCGCCAACCTGGGGCTTGCCATTGAGGATATGGCTGTAGCGCCTTTAATTTTCAAGCGCGCTGTTGAAAAAGGGATAGGCACCTGGCTGCCGTTATAAAGTTTAACTTTTCAGATTAAAGGCAATTTTCACATTTGTTCAAGTTCAAGGAAGGCGAAAATTTTAACCGCAGGAATATATGTAATATTTCGAGGATTAAAATTTGAGTCTGACCCAGAAGTTGGGCAGATAAGCGCAGACTTCGAAAGGGGAGTGTTTTTCAAAGGTCTCTTCAGGGGATAATTGATCATGCATGAAGGCTCCAAAGTCGTTATCATCGGAGGCGGTGTCATCGGTGCCGCCACCGCCTACTATTTAAAACAAAAAGGATGGTCGGTGACCATCATTGATAAAGACCGTTTTGGTTACGGGGCTTCCCATGGAAACTGCGGCCTGATTGTGCCTGATCATATCCTGCCTCTCAACTCCACCGACAATTTAATTAAAGGCATTGGATGGGTTTTTAAAAAAGATGCGCCCCTGTTAATCAAGCCGAGGCTTGATCCGGCACTGGCAAAATGGTTGATAGGGTTTGTCCTGCACTGCAATCAAAAAGATATCCTGGTGTCTGCACAAGGTCGTGCAGCCCTGATACAAAGTGCCATTGATCTATATCATGGTTTAATTATCGAAGAATCGTTGGACTGTGGTTGGGAAGTTAAGGGTGGCCTACATATTTTTAAATCCCGGAAAGAATTTGAAAATTACGGACTTGCTAATGCACTGCAAAAAAAGTTTGGTGTCTATGCAACTCCTTTGGACAAAAAATCGCTTATAAAACAGGAACCCGCTGTTGGGGATAAAGTAGCAGGTGCCTGGTTTTCCAGGCATACCGCCCATCTTCGTCCGGACGGTCTCATGAAAGAACTAAAACGGGTTCTTATCCAAAAAGGGGTTGAAATCATAGAGCAGACGAAAATAACCGGTTTTCAAAGCAAAAGCAATAAGGCTGTTGCAGCCGTTACCGGGCAGGAACATTTTCCGGCAGATGAATTTGTGGTGGCCACCGGTGCCTGGGCACCCATGCTTAATAATGCCCTTGGTTGCAGATTGCCCATTCAACCCGGGAAAGGGTATTCGGTAAACATGCCACGGCCCCAAAACAGTCCATCGATTCCATGCTTTTTCCAGGAAACCGGAGTAGTTATCACTCCATGGGAAAGCGATATCAGACTGGGCGGCACTATGGAGTTTGCCGGATACGATGCAAGTTTGAATCAGGTGAGAATCGATGCACTGCTTCATGCGGCACAAAGTTATTTGCGTGATGTTAAATTTATCGGCATACAGGACGAATGGTGCGGGTGGCGGCCAATGACCTGTGACGGGTTGCCAGTCATTGATCGATCACCCCGTCTGGAGAATGTCATGATTGCGGCCGGTCATAATATGCTGGGTCTTACAATGGCGCCAGGAACCGGAAAGCTGGTTTCCGAAATTTTAAGCGGAGAAGCTCCGCATATAGATCCTCAACCCTACCGTCTCTCAAATTGAGTTAGTATTATAATCTGAGAAATTTATCACGCAGACGCTCAAGATGTTTGACAAGCCAGGCTTTGCGTTCCTTTCCGAGTTCTAACGCAGTACCGTTGGATATAATTTTTAAAAGACCTTCCAATTCCCCCTTCACGGCCAGAACCTCTTCATTCCAACCCCCTTTATCCATGACGAAATACCAGAGCCGAAAGGTTTGCGCGTAAAGTCTGTCGGAAACTTCGGCTAAAACCGGATTTCCCGCGGCTTCAAGAATAACATTTCTAAATGCTCGGTCGATTCCGCTCAGAGTTTTTCGGTCCTTGTTATCCAGCAATGCGTCACAATCATGGCGCAAACGTTCAAGTGTAGAGATATGCTTGGGTGTAAATTGTTCTGCAGCTAACCGACCTTCCATATCTGCTAATTCGAATCGAACCTGAAATACATTCATTATATTACTGAATTCAATTTCAGTTACCATGCTGCCGGTACGAGGGATAATCCGAACAAGCCGATCCCATTCCAGGCGATTGAGCACATCCCGCACGGGTGTTCTGCTGATTTCGAATTCCTGGGCCAGTATTTTCTCGTTTAAAATTTGGCCCGGTTCATATTCAAGATACAGAATCCGGTCGCGAATGATTGAATAGACAGAATGATTCATTAAGGGCACCTTCTATGAAACTTTAGTGTTTATTAGAATTCCAGTGGTACATTAGTAATGTGCATTATTTAACCTATCTCTCTTTTGATAGCAAGCTTTTTCTTCCGGTTTAACTATTTATAATAATAAATATTTTTGTCTTTATTTGGTGGAGCACACTTTTTTTAAAAAAAGCTTGACACAGTAACATGCCATTAGTATGCTATAAATGTTATTAGTAACATTCCACTGAAATGGTACATCTCGATATTACACTTTTAATATGTATCCTTTAGAGGCAGTTATCACGGAGGGAGCCAGATAATGATCTATCGTGTCGGGAAACCCGGTCAGGCCTGGTATGGAGAGTCAATAGGCATATTGATCCTGGACGCATCCTATCCGTGTGTTCCGGGAAATGTCGGCAATGCAAGTACATTTTCTTTTCCGGTTCGATATGAAAAAGTTCAAGGGGCTTCCATCGATCGCCTGTTAAACAAGCAAGACCCGGAATTGGTGACTCCTTTTATTCAGGCTGCCAGAAATCTTCGTGACGTTGGGGTCAAAGCAATCACCGGGGCTTGCGGTTTCATGGCATTTTTCCAACAGGAAGTTGCAGCCAGTGTAGATATTCCTATTTTTCTTTCAAGCCTTCTGCAGATTCCATTTATCCATCAAATAACAGGTAAAAAAGTCGGTATTATCACTGCCAATGCGTCCTGTTTAACGCCCAAACACTTTCAGGCAACAGGCATCCCTCAAAGTCTTCCAATGGTTATCGCAGGGATGGAAAACCAGACAGAATTCAGAGAGGCGGTCCTTGAGGAAAAAGGCTCACTGGACTCATCCAGGATAGAGCAAGAAGTCGTGCAGGTAGCCAAAGAATTGGTGGCAAGCAATCCCGATGTAGGCGCTATTCTCCTCGAATGCAGTGATCTGCCGCCCTATGCGAAGGCCATCCAAAAAGAAGTCGATTTGCCGGTTTTCGACTTTTTCACAATGATTAACTACGTACACACCGCCTATGTGCAGTTGCCTTTTACTGGGTTCATGTAATGTGGATTTCCTGCAAACGACTTTGATCGCCAACATTAGTATGATGATATCGTGATATCCAAATATCTTATAAAGCTTTTCAGATTGGAGGCATTTTTCACATGAATTCAAAAACATATGACATCATTATCGTAGGCGGGGGTATTATTGGCGGTTCAACTGCTTATAACCTGCTAAACTGTGACAATAAACTTAAAGTGGCAGTGGTTGAGATGGATCCCACATATTCCCTGGCTTCGACTACCCTTTCCGTAAGCAACGCACGCATACAGTTCAGTCTCACAGAAAACATTAAGATATCACAATATGCTTTAGATGCTCTTGAGCGATTTGAAGATGAAATGGCCGTTGATGACAACAGGCCTGCAATTTTCTACCGCCGTGAGGGAAATCTTTTCCTGGTTGATGAAACAGGC
>Ga0255365_10276_pt1 | contig 13363 bp, 8 predicted proteins | sample ANMaggSeSYBR01J3_FD_182089 | JGI IMG/M metagenome (GOLD analysis project Ga0255365, IMG submission 182089) | Sediment cell enrichment communities from methane seep in Santa Monica Basin, California, United Staets - ANME aggregate JGI... | ecosystem: Environmental > Aquatic > Marine > Cold seeps >... | reverse complement strand
ATAAGTTTTTATATTTGTCTCAATTATATATTTTAATATTGCATTCAAAAACAAACATTATGAGAAAATTTACTTTAATTACATTATCAGTATTAATTGCAGTTATTGTTACTGCACAAATTCCTGCCACGTTCGATCTAAGGGATTATAACGGAAACAATTACGTTACGTCAGTTAAAAGCCAACAGGGCGGAACATGTTGGACCCATGGCACCATGGCATCAATTGAGGGAAACCTTTTGATGACCGGTAATTGGGCTTCAGCAGGTGAGATTGGAGAGCCGGATTTAGCAGAATATCATCTTGATTGGTGGAACGGTTATAACGATTATTTTAATGCAGATCTTGATCCGCCTTTTAATAACGGACAAGGCCTTGAAGTTCACATGGGGGGCGATTACCGGGTGTCAACTGCCTATTTTACCAGGGGAGATGGAGCTGTTCGTGATATTGATGGACAGTCGTATAACAACCCCCCTGCTTTTTTTGACTCCTCCTATCACAAATATTATCCAATGGTTGTTGAGTGGTATGTGCTTGGAGAGAATTTTGAAAACATGGACCTTATAAAAACCAAAGTGATGGAAGAAGGGGTAATGGCCATTTGCATGTGTTATAGCAGTTCGTTTATGAATGGTGAATATGAGCATTACCAGCCCGCTACCAGTACACAGGATCCAAACCATTCGGTATCAGTTATTGGTTGGGATGATAACCGCGTTGTACAGGAAGCTCCGGGAGATGGCGCCTGGTTGGTAAAAAACAGTTGGGGCTCAGGTTGGGGTAATAGTGGCTATTTCTGGATTTCGTACTATGACAAACATGCCTGCCAGAATCCGGAAATGGGAGCCGTTTCATTTCAGGATGTAATATATTACAATTACGACTATGTTTATTACCATGATTATCATGGATGGAGAGATACTAAATACAATACAACCAAAGCTTTCAATGCATTTATTGCAGAAGCGGATGAAGTGCTTTTTTCAGTGAGTTTTTTCAATGCAGTTGATGATATGGATTTTGAAGTTAAGATTTATGATGATTTTATTAGTGGAGCACTGCAAAATGAACTTTCATCGGTATCAGGACATATCGACTATATTGGATTACACACCTTCGATCTGAATGACCCTGTGGAGCTGGAAGAAGGAGATGATTTTTTCATTTATCTTGAATTGTCCGATGGGGGTATACCTTACGACAGAACATCTGATGTGCCTGTATTACTTGGAGGGGATGCTAAAGTCATAGTTACTTCTGCCGCAAATCCTGATGAAAGTTATTATTGGGAAAACGGAGTATGGGAAGACTTTTATTATTACAATGATCCATCCGGATTCCAGAATACAGGAAATTTCTGTATAAAAGGATTGACAAAAGATGAAGGAATGCCTACCTCTTTTGACCTGAGAGATTATAATGGTGACAATTATGTAACTTCCGTTAAAAGTCAGCAAGGAGGCACCTGCTGGACACACGGAACAATGGCATCCATCGAAGGAAACCTGATGATGACTGGAAATTGGACAGCAGCCGGTGAACCGGGTGAACCTGATTTGGCTGAATACCATCTCGACTGGTGGAACGGCTACAACCAGTATTATAACAAGGACCTTGATCCGCCTTTTAATAACGGACAAGGCCTTGAAGTTCACATGGGGGGTGATTACCGTGTTTCTACAGCTTATTTATCAAGGGGTGACGGGGCTGTGAGAGATATTGACGGACAGTCATATAATAATCCGCCCACTTTTTATGATACATCTTATCATTATTATTACCCTATGAAAGTAGAATGGTATATAGCAGGAGAAAACCTTGAAAACATCGATCTTATAAAAACTAAGGTCATGGTGGAAGGTGTAATGGCAACATGTATCTGTTACGATGGTAACTTTATGAACTATGAATATGAACATTACCAGCCTGCATCCAGTACGCTGGATCCAAATCATTCGGTTTCAATCATTGGATGGGATGACAACCGTGTTGTGCAAGAGGCGCCAGGGAATGGAGCATGGCTAACCAAGAATAGTTGGGGAACCGGATGGGGTAATAACGGCTATTTTTGGATATCATATTATGATAAACATGCATGTCAAAATCCTGAGATGGGCGCTATTTCTTTCCAGGATGTAATATTTATGCCTTATGAAACGGTGTACTATCATGATTATCATGGATGGCGTGATACCTTAACTATTGCAACAGAAGCATTCAATGCTTTTGCTGCAACGAAAAATGAAATAATTGAAGCTTTAAGTTTTTTTGTTGCAGGTGATAATGTTGACTATACTGTAAAAATTTACGATGATTTTAATGGTACTGATCTGTTAAGTGAATTAACCATAATGAGCGGGACAATGGAATATTCTGGTTTTCTGACAGTCGATTTGGATACTCCTCTAAGTATTTCCGAAGGAGATGATTTTTACGTTTATCTTTATTTGTCGGAAGGTGGTATTCCATACGACCGAACTTCTGATGTACCGGTATTGCTTGGTGGAGATTCGAAAGTGATTGTACCTTCTACTGCTAATACGGAAGAAAGTTATTACAAAATCGGAAATGACTGGATGGATTTCTATTATTATGACGACCCCTCAGGATTCCAGAATTCCGGTAATTTCTGTATTAAAGCGCTTGCAGTTGAAGATATTATGCCCGGATTTAATGAAAGCCTGTTTGAAGTAGGCGATGTATTAAATCAGAATTACCCAAATCCGTTTAGCGATGTTACAACTATTTCATACTCAATACTTGAAACTTCTGAAATCGAATTGAGTATAATAAATATTATTGGTCAGGAAATCATTATGTTAGAAAAAGGACAACAAACGAATGGACAACATAACATCAACTGGGATGGTAAACTTTCCAATGGTAGCAATGCCGAACCAGGTATTTATTTCTGCAAGCTAAAGGTCAATGGTAGGGTGATCTCCACAATCAGAATGCTTAAAGTCAATTAATCCTGCTTTGCATTGATCAAAGGCTTGAAAGGCTGTTCTGAGGGACAGCCTTTTTTTGTGAATACATCATGTTATACTGATGCTGTTTTGAATTTGCAAAAGAAAATTTTTACAGATCAGCATATACTGACGAAATCAAACCTTTGAAATTTGCAAACCTGATTTCCGTCAGTGTAAATTAATATTCCTGATATTTATAATATATATCTTTGCAATCCCTTTAAATTTTCAAATGTTATGGATTTACTTCAGCAATTATCATCATATTGGCAGACTTTATATCCTGATCAATCTCTTAAACTTCTCAAGGATTTTATTAAAGAAATTGATGAAACCAAAAGCAATATTCAATTTTCCCCACATAATAATGAATGGTACAAGGATGCTGTCGTCTATTCTCTTTATGTTGATCTTTTTAATAAAGATTTTTATGGCTTGATTGATAAACTGGATTACTTGCAAGACCTAGGTGTAAACTGTATTTGGTTGCTCCCAATTCTTGATTCTCCGATGAAAGATGCAGGATTTGATATTCGAAATTATGATAAGGTCAGGTTGGAATTATTGGGGCTTCCGGAAGATTCTACTTTAGATGAACAAAGAATACTATTTAGGGGCTTTTTGCAGGAAGCGCATAAAAGAGGTTTAAAAGTGATCTTCGATATAGCCATTAATCATACCTCGGATGAACATCCCTGGTTTGTTGAATCAAGAAAGTCACCCGACAATCCTTTTCGTAGTTATTATATATGGAATAGGGACACAAACTTGTACAAAGATGCCAGGATTATTTTTGAGGGATTATGTGATAGCAATTGGGAACAGGATGGCGAATGGTATTATTTTCACAGGTTCTTCGAGTTTCAACCGGACCTGAATTATAAAAATCCTGTTGTTCTCCTTGAGATGACCCGGAATTTCCTTTTCTGGTTAAAACAAGGTGTAGATGGATTTCGTGGAGATGCGATACCATATTTGTGGAAGGAAGATGGTACGACTTGTGAAAATCATCCTGCCTTACATTTTGTGGTTAAGTTCTTCAGAACAGTACTTGATTATGTACGGCCACATACGTTGCTGCTCGCTGAAGCTTGTCAAAAACCCAATGAAGTTGTAAAATATTTTGGGGATGGCGATGAATGCAATGCAGGTTACCATTTTCCATTGATGCCTCAAATTTTCAAATCACTGGCTTCGGAGAATAAAAATCCGATAGAAAATATTCTGGATACTAAAGTCACACCTGTCATTCCTGAATCTGTACAATGGTTTACTTTTTTAAGATGTCATGACGAATTAAGCCTTGAATTGGTCTATGTATCAGAAGAGGACAGAAAATACATTCACGAAAATTATTGTAAGCAACCGTTATGGAATTTCAGGTTAGGGCAGGGAGTTGCAGCACGGCTTTCAGAATTGTTAGATCGCAATCCTCAGAAAATAGGTTTGGCCTATTCAATAATGTTGAGTTTACCTGGTACCCCCATTATTTATTATGGCGATGAATTTGGGAAACTAAATGATGAGGAATATTACAAGGAAATGATCCAGCTTTCTGGAAAGGATGATACCAGGTTTTTGGTAAGAGGGAAAGTTGATTGGGATAATCTTGAGACTCAATTAAAAGATACAAACTCACTGTCATCACAAGTATATGCCAGAGTTAAAAATCTGATTAATATCCGTAATCAATATAAAGTATTTGGTAGAGGTAGTATTGAATGGATTAATGTATTCAATATTAAGGGAGAAATTGAAAATTATGTTCTCGCATATATAAGGGAATATCAAGATGAAAAGATATTAATTCTCAATAACCTCTCAGGCAAATCAATCGCTGTGGTTGGTAATTTGATGATAACTAAATTCAATAAAGACCTAATTGGGAACATGATCAAAATAGAAAATGAAATGCTAGTTTTACTACCTTTTCAATATTTATGGATAAATGGAAAAATATAAATTCGAAGCAGTCATATTCGATCTCGACGGAGTAATAACAAAAACAGCGCTTGTACACAGCGCCGCCTGGAAAAAGATGTTTGATGAATATCTGATGGCAAGGGAAAAGAAGCACAATGAACCTTTCCGGGAGTTCAGCCATGAAAATGACTATTTGCCCTATGTTGACGGGAAGCCAAGGTATAAAGGTGTTGAGTCTTTTTTGCAATCAAGAGGAATTGAAATTCCTTTTGGTGACCCATCTGATTCTCCGGAAATGGAAACTGTTTGTGGTTTGGGTAATATGAAAAACAAAGCATTTAATGATGTGCTTGACAAAGATGGTGTCGCAGTTTATGAATCCACTGTTTCCTTAATACACGAGTTAAAAGAAAAGGGAATCCATGTGGGTGTGGCATCATCAAGTAAAAATTGCCAGGCGGTTCTTGAAAAAACCGGATTGATTGATCTCATTGAAACCCGTGTTGATGGCGTTGTTTCAGCTAATATAGGTTTGAAAGGGAAACCAGAACCCGATATTTTTACTACTGCTTCTGATAATCTATGTATACCTTACGATAAAGCGGTGGTTGTGGAGGATGCAGTTTCTGGTGTTCAATCTGGAAAAGCTGGAAATTTTGGACTGGTCTTAGGAATTGCCCGTGAAAATAATTCCAAAGAATTGAAAATAAATGGTGCTGATATAGTTGTGGAGGATATTTCTGAAATTGGATTTGAAGGTATCAGTCAATGGTTTGAAAAAGGTTTGGAAGAAGATAGTTGGAGTATATCTTATTCGGATTATGTACCTGAAAAAGAAAAAATTAGAGAGACTTTACTGACAGTAGGTAATGGTTATTTGGGAACAAGAGGTGCTTTTGAAGAAACCAAAGCAGGTGAATCCAATTATCCTGGAACTTACATTGCAGGATTATATAACAGGTTGGTTTCGAAAGTTGGCGACAGGGAGGTAGAGAATGAGGATTTTGTCAATATTCCCAATTGGTTGCCGATCCAATTCAAAATAGGGAATGATAACTGGATTGAAATCAATGAAACCGAAATACTGAATATCGAAAGAATACTTGATTTTAGGACAGGTGTTTTATATCGTTCCATTCATATTAAAGATAAATCAGGGAGGGAGGTTCTTATTAAGTCTGAACGATTTGCCTGCATGACTAACCCTCACATGATTGGCTTGTCTTATGAAATCACTCCCTTGAATTTCAGCGATGCGATCACAATAAGATCTTCCCTTGATGGAAATATTATCAATGATGGTGTAGCTCGTTACAGACAGTTAAACCAGCAGCATTTAAGTTCTTTAGAAGGTGGTGTTGAAGAGAATACTTCTTTTCTTGTTGTGAAGACTACTCAATCCGATATTAACATTGCCATAGCTTCAAAACTGTCAGTTAGCGAATCAGGTTCAAATATAAATCAGGAATTCAAAGTAAGTACAGGTGATTCATCTGTCGCAACTGAATTTGAAATTGATGCTCAACAAAATTCTTCGGTTAAGATTGAAAAGCTGGTTTCGATTTATACATCACAAAAGTGGAACAGCGAAAATCCCAGGACTGATGCTATAAATGATTTAAACAGTGGAGACAATTATGAGCTATTGAAAAGTGAAAGTGCAAAAGCCTGGAAAGAAATCTGGAATAAAATTGATATTCAGATAGAAGGTGATCGTTTGGCTCAGAAACTATTAAGGATGCATTTGTATCATTTGATGTTATCCTTTTCGCCAAACAATAAAAATTATGATGCAAGTATAACAGCACGTGGCCTGCATGGTGAAGCATACCGCGGACATATTTTCTGGGATGAAATATTTATTTTACCATTATATAATATTCATTTCCCTAAAGTTGCAAAATCAGCCTTAATGTACCGTTTTAACAGGTTAGATGCTGCGCGTAGTTATGCAAAAGAGCATGGTTATGAGGGCGCTATGTTTCCATGGCAAAGTGGAAGTGATGGGAGGGAAGAAACCCAGGTTGTCCATTTGAATCCTGTTACCAACAGGTGGGGACCAGACTTCAGTTCATTCCAAAGGCACGTATCTCTCGCTATTGCTTATAATGTCTGGCAATATTTCCATGTTACTGAAGACTTGGAATTCATGGAAAATTATGGCGCAGAAATGTTTTTTGAAATTTGCAGGTTTTGGGCAAGTAAAGCAATCTTTGATGACAAATCTGGCCGATATTCCGTTAATAATGTAATGGGGCCTGATGAATTTCATGAGAAATACCCTGGTACTGATGAGGGTGGTTTGAAAGACAACACATACACTAACCTTATGGTGGTGTGGTCATTTAAGAAAGCAAATCAAATTCTAAAAAAAATAAGTGCTGAAGCGAAACTAAAGATTTTTAATAATATTCAAATTACCGACAATGAAATTCTGAAATGGAATGATATTGTATCAAAAATGAATATTGTTATTGAAGATAATATCCTGGCACAATACGAAGGATATTTTGATTTGGAAGAACTGGACTGGGACTATTTCCGTGAAAAGTATGGAAATATCTACCGTATGGACAGGATATTAAAATCTGAAGGTAAATCGGCAGATAATTATAAAGTAGCAAAGCAGGCTGACACACTCCAAACATTTTATAATTTAGAAGAGCTGGATGTAACCGAAATGCTTGAAAATCTTGGTTATAAATTGTCAGGTGATTATTTATCAGAAAACCTTAAATATTATCTGAAGCGTACTTCTCATGGCTCTACTTTAAGCCGGGTTGTTCACGCGCAACTTGCCAATATGATTAATGACAAGAAGTTAAGCTGGGATCTCTATAAAGAAGCACTTACCAGCGATTATGCCGATGTACAAGGAGGAACAACCGGTGAGGGAATTCATGCAGGGGTTATGGCCGGTACCGTTTTAATTGCCCTGCAATCGTATGCCGGTTTGAACCTGAAAGGTGATATTGTTAAATTTGAACCTAACTTACCCAAACACTGGAGAACAATGCAGTTTGGATTTGATTTTAAAGAAGAAAGATACAAATGCAAAATCACTCACGAAGCTGTAATAGTTTGGAAAAATGATACATTATATGAAGAAGTTGAAATAATTTATAAAAAATGATAGAAAAGCAAAACATAATTATTTATAATACAGCCGATGGTAAAGCGTCTGTTTCGCTGTATTCTAAAGATGGAATGGTATGGATGAATCAAAACCAATTGGCAGAACTTTTTGACACCTCCAAGCAAAATATTGGACAACACATTGCAAGTGTTATAAAAGACAGGGAGTTAGAGCAAGATTCAGTTGTAAAGAATTACTTTACAACTGCTGCTGACGGTAAAGAATACAATGTAACTTTTTACTCCCTCGAAATGATTTTGGCTATAGGGTTTAGAGTAAAGAGTAAAAGGGGAACACAGTTTAGAATTTGGGCAAATCGAAACCTTAAAGAGTACATGGTAAAATGGAAACAAAAGTGCGCCAAATTTATCAGCAATTCGATAAGCGGCGAAAAGAGTATGATGCCCTTCAAGCTGACCAAAACGACCTTGAAGAGTTGAAACTAGTAGAAAAGAAAATTAAAAAACATAAACATTAATTATAATGCTCGGTGACATTTTATTAATCCAGGAAAAACACAAAAAGGCCGGAGAAGCAATTATAGAAAAAATTCTTAAACAGAAAAAGGAAAAATTCATTGTTGCAATTTCCGGAGAATCAGGTTCAGGAAAAACTGAATTGGCCCATGTAATCGCCAAAGGGCTGCGCAAACATGGCATTTTTGCTAAACCCTTGCATACTGACAATTTTTACAACACTCACCCACTCGAAAGAAGGGAATGGAGAAGCAAGCAAGGGATAGAAAATGTTGTAGGTTACAAAGAATACAAATGGGATGAGATCAATCAGGTTATTGACGATTTTAAAAATGACAGGCTTTCGGAAATGCCATGTGTTGATTTGGTAACTGAACAGGTGGATAAATTGACCACTGATTTCAGAGAGGTGGATATGCTGATAGTGGATGGGTTATATGCCATTAAAACTAAGGGTATTGACCTGCGGATTTTTATTAACCTGACCTATTTGGAAACAAAGGATAAACATACCAAAGATTCCCGTGGTAAAGAGGTGATGGATGAGGTTCGGTGGGCGACACTTGCACAGGAGCATAAAATGGTACAATTGCTCAGACCGCTTGCTGATGTGTTGATTACGAAAGATTATAAGGTGGTGGAATACTAAAATGGTGAAACTCTAAGTCGGGATAACCATTGCTAATGCAATAGTTCAGTATAAAATCTTCAAAACACTAATTTTTTTTTGAATATTTGGTTTTTTAATATTTATAATATATATTTGCAATTTATAAATATAATTCATAAATAATGACAACATTTACAAGCACACTACCTGAGAATATCTTAAACAAACTAAATGAGATGTCAGGAATTTTATCCATACCAAAAAATAAAATTATTGAGAAAGCACTTAAAATATATCTTGACCAGCTAACCCGTGCAGAATATATCAAATCCTACCGGCAGGCCGAGGAAGATACCGACATACTCTCAATTGCAGAAGAAGGAATGACGGATTATATGAAACAATTAGAGGATGAAGCAGTGTGAAATTTGGTATGCAAACCTTAACCCTGTAAAAGGCAGTGAGCAGAAAGGATTTCGCCCTGTCGTTGTTGTAAGTGGTAATATGCTGAATAAATACCTGCCAATTGTTATTGCCTGTCCACTAACAACAAAAATCAAAGCTTATAAAGGGAATGTTATTATTTCTCCGGATGATAAAAATGGCTTATCGGAAAAATCCGAAGTTCTGACCTTTCATATCAGGTCCATTTCCAAAGAAAGGCTAACTAAAAAGATTGGAGAAATCACCAAAACCCAGTTGAACACTATTAAACAAACCCTGGAGGATATTTTAAAATACTAGACTATCTCATTTCAGCTTTCATAGTTATTATAACGAATTCATATTCAAACTCTCTAATTTTGTAAACATGAATCCTAAAATATCAACCCCTGCGTGGGTAAAAAACCGAACCATTTACGAAGTTAACATTCGTCAATACACTAAAGGCGGTACATTTAAAGAATTTGAAGATCATTTACCCCGATTAAAGGAACTGGGTGTTGGAATCCTGTGGTTTATGCCGATCCAGCCAATAGGGGAGAAGAACCGGAAAGGGACTCTCGGAAGCTATTATTCCATTAGTAATTATTCAAATGTTAATACTGAGTTTGGGACATTGGAAGAATTCAAATCCCTTGTTAAAAAAATTCATGGCCTGGGTATGAAGGTTATCATAGATTGGGTTGCCAACCACACAGCCTGGGATCATCACTGGACAAAAGATCATCCTGAATTTTATACAAAAGAAAACGATGGAAATTTTAAAGCCCCTTTTCCTGAATGGGAAGATGTAATCCATTTGGATTATGGTAATTCTGATCTGTGGGATGAAATGATCAATCAAATGATTTTTTGGTTAAAAGAAACCGGTATTGATGGATTCCGTTGCGACATGGCTCATCTTGTTCCAACTGTTTTTTGGAAGGAAGTTCGTAAAAGACTTGACCAGATTAAACCTGTTTATATGCTGGCAGAGTCAGAAAATCATGATCTGCTGGAATATGCTTTTGATAGCATTTATAATTGGAAATTGCTTCATGAAATGAATGAAGTGGCGGTTGGAAAAAAGACAGCAAACGATTTGATAAACCTGGCAATAAATGAGATAAATTACCTGCCGAATGGAGCTACATTCATGAATTTCACCAGCAACCATGATGAAAATTCATGGCAGGGATCAGCCAAAGAGCGACTTCATTATTATCTCGAACCATTGACGGTTCTTACATTCATGCTCCCAGGATTTTCGCTTATTTACAGTGGTCAGGAAGCAGGGAATTACCGCAGATTAAAATTTTTTGATAAAGATGAAATTGAGTGGAAAGATGATAAAATGTATTCGTTTTATAAAAAGTTAATTGAATTAAATAAACGAAATCCAGAATTGTGGTCAGATGGGAAAATTAACAAAATTGAAAATGATTCTGAAAATCATATTGTTTCATTTAAAGTATCAAACCCAAAAAACGATAAGATAGTTATCGTATTTTTAAACCTATCAGATAAAGACCAATCTTTTTACATAAAATGTGGAGATTATAATGGTTATTTTATGGATATTTTTACTAATGCAGATTGTAAGTTAAATTGCCATGAAACTATTAATTTGAAAGCATATGCTTATCTATTATTAGAAAAGTTATGATAAAGAAAGTTAGCTAATAATTTATACAAGTAGTATTAATTTTTCTGCCTTCTTAAGTCTAGTTTATCCTGTACCATGAATGTGGCTCCAGCGCCAAGGATCATAAATACACCGGCCATATAAAGTGATTTTATCGGGTCATCATTGAAAACATATTGCAGAATAAGCCCTCCAAAAACCCCATTAATAATTTGTGGGATGGTAATCGACATATTAAATAAGCCCATGAATACGCCCATTTGTTTTGGTGGAATGGAATTGGCCAGCATGGCATACGGCATGGCAAGTATACTTCCCCATGCAATTCCTATCCCGATCATCGGAATGACAAGTAAATTGGCATTGGGGATAACAGCAAACGATAAAAAAGAGAGGCCACCAATAGCAAGAGCCAATGCATGCGTAGCTCTACGACCAAGTTTTTTGGCAATTTTAGGTAAGGACAAAGCGATTATTGCTGAAACACCATTATAAATTCCAAATAAAATTCCAACCCAATTTCCTGCATTTTGATATTCAACAGAATTAGGATCTACCGTATCAAAAAAATGTCGGGCCACTGCCGGAGTTGTAAAAACCCACATCGAAAACAAGGCAAACCATGAAAAGAATTGAACCAGTAATAATTGCCACATGGTTTTGGGAATTCGGAATTTGGTTTTTTGTTCTTTTTTGTCTTCTTCTTCATAAAATTCTGGTGGATACTCCTTGGTTGAAACAACTGTCCAAATAATAGCAGATAATAATACAAAAGCACCAAAATAAAATGAATATACCACATTAGGGGGAATCATACCTTCAGCGCTTGCCTCTTTGGAAAATCCAAGCCAGTTTCCCAGAATATAAGGCAGCCAGGATCCAACCACAGCGCCAATCCCAATTAAGAGCGTTTGCATCGAAAATCCAAGTGTATGCTGTTCCTCTGGAAGTTTATCAGCAACCAGAGCCCTGAATGGCTCCATGGAAATATTTATCGAAGCATCCATTATCATTAGCAATCCACCACCAATAAACATAGGCGCAATCATAGTTGCTAAATGAGGGGCATTAGGCATCAAGATAAGCGCAGTACTGGTTAAAAAAGCACCTACCAAAAAATAGGGTCTTCTTCGCCCAAAACGATTCCATGTTCGATCGCTGAAATAACCAATGATGGGTTGAACAATCATTCCCGTTAGTGGCGCTACCAGCCAGAACCAACTTAAATGATGAACATCTGCGCCGAGTTTTAGAAGTATCAGGGATGCATTGGCATTTTGCAGAGCGAATCCAAATTGAATTCCAAGAAATCCAAAACTCATATTCCATATCTGCCAGAAAGATAAACGGGGTTTCTGTTTCATAAAGTAGCTTCTTTAAAGAAATTTCGAAGATAGTAAATATTTGAAAATGCGTCGGGTGATATTGTTTCTGAATTTGTTTTTCGATATAGAGAATTGATCAGAGTAGGATTTGGATTTCGATTCATGATAAACAAACACTTCAGAACCAATATTAACCTTGATTTTGGATTTGGTCATCAATCAAAAGGATTTTATTTTTCTGGAACTGAAACATTTTAATTAATAACTACTTACATATATTTATGGCTATGGTTTAGGTATTCTGAGAAAATAGTTGTATTTTCGCAAAAACAATAATCATGGACATAACATCGGTAAAGACCTATTTTAAAGGATTGGAGAACTGCACTCAAAGGATATTGTTAGAAGAGCTTACAATGATAAGTGATCGTTCAGAATTTAATTTATTAAGTATCAGGGAAGAACAATTGAACAATAAGCAAGGCAGTTGTCCTCATTGTAATTCAATAAAATACACAAAAGACGGACGGGAAAGCAGTGGTGTGCAAAGATATCGCTGTAAATCCTGCAAGCGTAGTTTTAATTCTTTTTCAGGAACATGGCTTGCGAAGATAAACAAGAAAGAACTACTTGTGCCATATTTGAAACTTATGCGAGAAGGATTGAGTTTGGAAAAAACGAAGGACAAGTTAAAAATAAACAAGAAAACTGCTTTTGATTGGAGGCATAAAATAGCGGCATCTCTAAGCAGCGATGGTGAAAGTAAGTTTGAGGGGATAACAGAAAGTGACGAAACTTTTTTTTTGCACTCACGGAAAGGCTCAAAAAACCTATTACAAAAACCTAGGAA
>Ga0255365_10213_pt1 | contig 13367 bp, 7 predicted proteins | sample ANMaggSeSYBR01J3_FD_182089 | JGI IMG/M metagenome (GOLD analysis project Ga0255365, IMG submission 182089) | Sediment cell enrichment communities from methane seep in Santa Monica Basin, California, United Staets - ANME aggregate JGI... | ecosystem: Environmental > Aquatic > Marine > Cold seeps >... | reverse complement strand
GTCGGCATTTCCAGGTGCATCAGCATCTCTAAGCTGTACCAATACCCAATCAACCACACCTGCCGGAATATCAGTTACGCTTTCTGTTCCTTCATATAACCACACAGGCGACATGTTACCGTAATATGGCAAAGCCGGATTATATGGTTGTTCCAAAAAAATGAATCCATTATCATTAAGGTATGTATTCATTCCACCTGATTCATAAGGACTTTCTAAGAATACCGTTAAATCAAATTCACAAAAGTCAGCAATTAAAATATCGTCAATATACCATCCTGCTCTTTCTATTGTAGAGTTTGAAACTAATCTGAATCTAATACTTACATCAGTGTTTTTATAATCACTCAAATCAAAGGACTCCATTCTCCACCATGTAGCATTATCAGGTATTTGAGAGCCGGTACCCCATTCAGTATAAGATTCTTCATCGAAACAAGGACCTTCAGGGTTGTTATATGCAGGATACTCATATATACCTTCTCCCAAATAAGTTGATGCCGGCAGTATTGTCCAGTTTAATCCACCATTAATTGAAATTTCTACATAGCAGTGATCATATTCACCCTGCGTTTTTGCAATATTCCAAAACCGCAACTTAGGATTATAGGTTGTTGTAAGATCCAAAAGACCGGTTTCATATAAAATATTGGAATTATCGGCGGCGTATGCATTAGACGCACATTGTACACCTTCATGATAATAAGATGTATTTATAACCCAATTAGTCCCATTTTCAATTGTATTTCCAAAATATGTAAATCCGTTTTCAAAATCTTCTGTTAATGGTAAACTATGAATACTAGGTAAAGTTGTAAATGTATGCGGACCTACCCATGCACTATAATCACCTTCTTCACAGTCAGCACGTACATACCAGTCGTAAGTTGTATTTATAATTAAATAATTATATGTATATGGATTGGAAGTTACACCAGGTGCCGTGGGTATTCCTGTTGGGGTAAAATTGGCATTACCTAATTCAATATCCCATGTTGTTGAAGAACCGTTTTCTGTCCAGCCTAAATCTGCTGAAGTTATACCAATATTAATTGCAATTTGGTTATATGGATATAGACATGTCATAGGTGCTGTTGATATTATCCATTCAGGGTCAGAGGGGTCGGGGTCTAACGAGCCTCCCAAAACAGCAGTATTATTATTTTGACTCAGGTCTTCACTAATTTGCCCGCTTCCTTCATTAAAACTGTAATATGCCATTAAGTTTGTTTCGTCTCCGGGATTTTCCAATTCATTGATATTATCCCTGATCTGTTGTGCTGTCCGGGCTGTGTTCCAGATACGGACTTCGTCAATAGGACCAACAAACCCGATTAAATCACCAATAAAAAAATTATTTGTATTGGTGCTTATTGCAATTGAATAATCACCTGTTGCTTTCTGAACACCATTGATATAAAGTTTCATTTCATCTGTTCCGCCGGCGTTTTTATTATAAGTAAAAGCAATATGATTCCAGCCGGAAGATATTGTCCCGGATAATGCCTGGTCATTGATGCCGGCAAAGGCAGTGGTTGTGTTTGCTCCAATTCCATAACTGCCAGCCTTTGAAATTCCTGCTGCGTTCTCATTTCCGATAGTAGCAAAAGGCTCAGACGAGGCGTATTTGCGAATGAAGATCCAATCAGTATCCCATATTGATGTACCCCAGCTTGAAAGATGGACATGAGTCTGTGAAGTAAAAGTATTATCAGTTCCGCTTAATATTAAGGTACTGTCTCTATAAGATTCGAGATCGTTTCCATTCCAAACAAAATCGAAGAGGTAATACGTATTTTGGGCTGATGTACCCGAATCATCAAGACCTATTTGACTAGGTATTCCACCCACCGACTTATATATTGCACTCGGTGAACCACCCCAGCCATACCATATGGACATGTAACCATTCAACATTAGCCCAGTAGTTATAACGTTCCCATCACCAAAACCAGGTGAATACGCCTCTGCTGATGAGGATGCCCTATATGCACGACTTCCAATGCATAAACTACCCGAACTGCTATAAGCATGGACAACAACAGTTGCGTCATGCGTAGAGGACACGCAAAGATGCTTTTTGCCGTTTTTTGTATTAACTTTAGCATATCCGGTTCCGCCAGTCCTCATGGTAGTCCAGCAGCCTTGCCCGTCTATAGCCGATCCTTCAGCATAACTTTCAAAATCATCAAAAAATTCGAAAGTGTTTGTTCCGTTGCTTTCCGGAGTTGCAGTCGGGTTGCCATAATACATATAAATTGTACCGGTTCCGGAAGTTGTAACTTTAACCCAGATAGTAGATGTTCCTGTATTATCCCATACTTCTATCCAGTAATTTAATAAATTTCCATTTGAATCGAAGAATCTGACATCATCTCCGTCTGTTTGTGCATTTGAATAATTAAAGTTTGAAGTAGTTAGTCTAACCCTAATCTGATAATCTGCTTCGGGTGTTACCGGGTTTAAAGTAATTGGTTTTTTGTATTTCCAATTATCAGCAGAAGGTTTCATCCACGCCTCAATTGTAATCGCATCAGTTATATTCAGCGATGAATTATTGCCACAATCAACATAATCATCTATTCCGTCATAATCAAGGCAGTTGTTTTGTGCAATTAGGATTGTAAAAATCCCGAAATTTAAAATTAATAGCGATAATAAAACTTTTGCTATTTTCTTCATAATAATATTTATACCCCTCTTTTCTCCCCGCTAATTGACGGGAAAGATAATTTGTAAGGGATGTTTTACTCCGGTATCTGGCTGTTAAATCCGGTATTTATTAACCATATATCATTTTTATCCTGATTATTCACCTGTCCATTCATTATTTTAAAATCGGCTGATTCGTATCCGTTTGTCCCTGCCTGTGGCAACCAGGCATTGCTTTTATCATCAGAATTAATTTCGCCATTGCCATCACCATCACCGGCAATCATCCCCCAAACATTGGGCGCCAGTTGTTTATGTCCATTGGCATCCGGGTAAACCTGATATTCGCCGGTGCTGAAATCATAAGTGTAAATACCTTCATCTTCAACAAGCGGGTTATTTGATATAATACCTAAGTGGTTACGGTGGTATATTACCGCATAAAGATTTTGAGTATAAACAAGATTAAAAATGGAGATGTTTCGAATACCATCTATGTCCACAACAGAACCATCTGAAAGCAAGAAAGCAGCCTGAGTACTCAAAATAGTACCGGAGTCGGCATTTCCAGGTGCATCAGCATCTCTAAGCTGTACCAATACCCAATCAACCACACCTGCCGGAATATCAGTTACGCTTTCTGTTCCTTCATATAACCACACAGGCGACATGTTACCGTAATATGGCAAAGCCGGATTATATGGTTGTTCCAAAAAAATGAATCCATTATCATTAAGGTATGTATTCATTCCACCTGATTCATAAGGACTTTCTAAGAATACCGTTAAATCAAATTCACAAAAGTCAGCAATTAAAATATCGTCAATATACCATCCTGCTCTTTCTATTGTAGAGTTTGAAACTAATCTGAATCTAATACTTACATCAGTGTTTTTATAATCACTCAAATCAAAGGACTCCATTCTCCACCATGTAGCATTATCAGGTATTTGAGAGCCGGTACCCCATTCAGTATAAGATTCTTCATCGAAACAAGGACCTTCAGGGTTGTTATATGCAGGATACTCATATATACCTTCTCCCAAATAAGTTGATGCCGGCAGTATTGTCCAGTTTAATCCACCATTAATTGAAATTTCTACATAGCAGTGATCATATTCACCCTGCGTTTTTGCAATATTCCAAAACCGCAACTTAGGATTATAGGTTGTTGTAAGATCCAAAAGACCGGTTTCATATAAAATATTGGAATTATCGGCGGCGTATGCATTAGACGCACATTGTACACCTTCATGATAATAAGATGTATTTATAACCCAATTAGTCCCATTTTCAATTGTATTTCCAAAATATGTAAATCCGTTTTCAAAATCTTCTGTTAATGGTAAACTATGAATACTAGGTAAAGTTGTAAATGTATGCGGACCTACCCATGCACTATAATCACCTTCTTCACAGTCAGCACGTACATACCAGTCGTAAGTTGTATTTATAATTAAATAATTATATGTATATGGATTGGAAGTTACACCAGGTGCCGTGGGTATTCCTGTTGGGGTAAAATTGGCATTACCTAATTCAATATCCCATGTTGTTGAAGAACCGTTTTCTGTCCAGCCTAAATCTGCTGAAGTTATACCAATATTAATTGCAATTTGGTTATATGGATATAGACATGTCATAGGTGCTGTTGATATTATCCATTCAGGGTCAGAGGGGTCGGGGTCTAACGAGCCTCCCAAAACAGCAGTATTATTATTTTGACTCAGGTCTTCACTAATTTGCCCGCTTCCTTCATTAAAACTGTAATATGCCATTAAGTTTGTTTCGTCTCCGGGATTTTCCAATTCATTGATATTATCCCTGATCTGTTGTGCTGTCCGGGCTGTGTTCCAGATACGGACTTCGTCAATAGGACCAACAAACCCGATTAAATCACCAATAAAAAAATTATTTGTATTGGTGCTTATTGCAATTGAATAATCACCTGTTGCTTTCTGAACACCATTGATATAAAGTTTCATTTCATCTGTTCCGCCGGCGTTTTTATTATAAGTAAAAGCAATATGATTCCAGCCGGAAGATATTGTCCCGGATAATGCCTGGTCATTGATGCCGGCAAAGGCAGTGGTTGTGTTTGCTCCAATTCCATAACTGCCAGCCTTTGAAATTCCTGCTGCGTTCTCATTTCCGATAGTAGCAAAAGGCTCAGACGAGGCGTATTTGCGAATGAAGATCCAATCAGTATCCCATATTGATGTACCCCAGCTTGAAAGATGGACATGAGTCTGTGAAGTAAAAGTATTATCAGTTCCGCTTAATATTAAGGTACTGTCTCTATAAGATTCGAGATCGTTTCCATTCCAAACAAAATCGAAGAGGTAATACGTATTTTGGGCTGATGTACCCGAATCATCAAGACCTATTTGACTAGGTATTCCACCCACCGACTTATATATTGCACTCGGTGAACCACCCCAGCCATACCATATGGACATGTAACCATTCAACATTAGCCCAGTAGTTATAACGTTCCCATCACCAAAACCAGGTGAATACGCCTCTGCTGATGAGGATGCCCTATATGCACGACTTCCAATGCATAAACTACCCGAACTGCTATAAGCATGGACAACAACAGTTGCGTCATGCGTAGAGGACACGCAAAGATGCTTTTTGCCGTTTTTTGTATTAACTTTAGCATATCCGGTTCCGCCAGTCCTCATGGTAGTCCAGCAGCCTTGCCCGTCTATAGCCGATCCTTCAGCATAACTTTCAAAATCATCAAAAAATTCGAAAGTGTTTGTTCCGTTGCTTTCCGGAGTTGCAGTCGGGTTGCCATAATACATATAAATTGTACCGGTTCCGGAAGTTGTAACTTTAACCCAGATAGTAGATGTTCCTGTATTATCCCATACTTCTATCCAGTAATTTAATAAATTTCCATTTGAATCGAAGAATCTGACATCATCTCCGTCTGTTTGTGCATTTGAATAATTAAAGTTTGAAGTAGTTAGTCTAACCCTAATCTGATAATCTGCTTCGGGTGTTACCGGGTTTAAAGTAATTGGTTTTTTGTATTTCCAATTATCAGCAGAAGGTTTCATCCACGCCTCAATTGTAATCGCATCAGTTATATTCAGCGATGAATTATTGCCACAATCAACATAATCATCTATTCCGTCATAATCAAGGCAGTTGTTTTGAGCCATCAGGCTTGTGCCCATTGTTAATGCAATGAGCAGGATTGTTAATTTGTTTAAATGTTTCATGATATTTAAGTTTTATGTTTCAAGTTTCAAGTTCCAGGTTTCACTAAAAACAATCTATACAGAAAAAAAATCAGGTCCGCTGTCCGACGAACCTGATTTTTCATTACCTGCCAAACTAATATCTCATAAAAACATCTAATAGGCAGGCACAATCGGATTCCGCAAAAAGATTTACCTAAAAAATAAGAATCCAATACATTGTTCTATCTATGTTTATTCACGATACAAATGTAAACACATGAAATGGAATAAAAATCAGGGAAAATACCCAATTTTTATGCGGGAAAATACGTAAAATTACTGCGGGAAATTACGTATATTTTTAGATAAAACCCTCGGACAGAGGAAAATAATTATTAACAAGGGGAAAATTTAATTTTTCTTATTTATGCGTATTCGTCAGACCACTGTGCGCAGGCTTACTTGTCCTTTCAGGTCGGAGGAGAATTAAGCGAAGGAGTCCTGAAAGGTCGAAGAATGCAGCATGTATGCATATTCGTCAGACCACTGTGCGCAAGGCATTCGCTAAGACAGTAACTCTTTTTAATCTTTTTCATTTTTCCCTGTTATTGCAAGAATTTCGGAGGCAATCTCTTCAATAGCTTTGCCGGTAACATTAATAACTGACCATAAAGGCTGTCGGCTGTATATCCGGAGGGCATATCTTAATTCTTTGCTCACATACGAATATTCGGCATACTCGCCTGTTGCTCCCCCAAGGTAATCATGCCTGACTTTTCGCAATTGTGATAAACGACCGGGATAAGTTGTAAATCCAAATACTTTTTTAGGATCGATCTCATATATTACAGGAGGTGGATCAATGCCCCAGATAATTGGCACATTGGCAACTAACCAGCCTTTCATGGCAAGAAAAATACTCAGCGGAGTTTTAAATGTTCGCGAAACCCCTAACAGAACGATGTCTGCCTTATCGAGATCATGTATCCTCATCCCGTCATCATGGCGAAAGGTAAATTCAACAGCCTCTATACGCTTGAAATAATCTTTATTGATTTTATGAAACAAACCGGGCTTTTCAGAGGGAGCATTGGCTAACTGAATTGAAAGCCTCATCAGCAAAGGACCCATAAGGTCAATGGTTTCAACATTGTGTTTACGGGCTGTACGTACCATTACACTTCGCATTTCGTCAGAAACAAGTGTGTGAACGATAAATGCCTTATGATTAACGGCTTCAGTAACGACCTCCAACACCTGTTCTTTGGTACGAATACCGGGTTTCCGTATAATTTCTATATCTATTCCTTCAAACTGCGTACGCGCGGCATTGAGCGCCTGCTCTGCTGTCCGTCCTGTTCCGTCCGATACTACAAATATATAATACATAATTGGTTCAAATGTAGTAAAAAAAGAGAAATAAATAGCGCAAAAAAACTCCCCGCTCCAAAAATGGATTGGGGAGTTAAGTGCAATATTAATAAGCGTTAACTATTATCTCCGGCAATTTCCTTTTCCCCAGCTACCTCTGCCCTGACCGTGTCCGGAACCATATCCTTTTCCCATTCCTGCGCCCCTGCCTCTGCGTTTGGTATCAAAATATACTTTTTGCTCATCTGTTAAAAGATTGCGAACTGCCTGTCGGTGAGCAGCGGCTTTTTTCTGCTTTCCGATACTGATGGTTCCCATCTCATCAATTAGTTTGTTAATCTCGTCCATATCCACATTATCTGCTGTTTGAAGGGTTTGCAGCTTGGCTCTTTTTTCACCGTGTTGATTACTGAAGTCCTGCATCTCCTTTATATGGGCTGTTCTTAATTTATCTATCTGGTTTTGCTGATCCTCAGTCAGGTCAGGAATATTGCAAAAATATCCCTTTTGCTGATTAGGATTGTTTCCCCTTCCGTCTCCCCTGCCCATGCCGGATTGTGCAAATACATTTGCATTTAAACTTAGCAGCAATGCCGCTACTACAACTGTGATTGTTTTTACTTTAAGTTTTTTCATTTTAATTTAATTTTAAATGTTATTGAATAATTTATTTGATATTATTTAATTTTTTATCGTGTTTCGTCTGCCGTGTGAACCGGGTGCAAAAGTATCTCTCCTGCACTTTAGCTCCCATTCTGAATTTTGCATGGCTTTGAACATTCTGAATAGTTTATCGCGTTGTTGATCGTTACAAATATCTTTCAGATTCAGGTAATACTCAAATGTGAGGTGCTTTAATTCCCTGTGAAACGCTCCAAATTCATCGGCAATCTGATGCAACCTGACCGTATCGGATTTTTCAACTGACAATTCATTTAACATTTCCAGTCTTTTTTCCTGCATCTGTTTTGTGATCTTACTTGCCTGCAAACGATAATTTTGCCTGAAAGACCTGAATTGCTGTTGTTGTTCTCTTGTCAGATTCAATTCCCCCCTGAAAAAACGTCCCAATCCGTAATCAGGAATCACAATCCTTTCAGGTTTCCGGGTATTGTTTTCTATAATATAAACATGGTAAATAACTGTGGCAATAGTTGCAACATTTGTTGCAAGCAGTATTACTATTATCCAGATTAATATCTTATTCTTTTTAAAGTAGTCCATTTAGTATGTTATTCTTCGGTTAATAAAAAAGATTCAATTTTTTCAAGTTGAAAATCATTCAAATAAAACTCATCGGTTTGATGCACGATTGTTTGGTTTTGTTCCTGCTTTTGAAATGAGTTGCCCAAAAATATCCCGAAAACTATACCCGACAGAAGCAATAATGATAAGGTTACAGGTTGTAAAATCTTAATAAAATTTGGCTGTAATACAGATAATGATTTTTGCTCTTCCAAATTACTTATCTGTTGCTGTATCCTGGTAAAAAGAAATGGATTTGGTTTTATCTTCTTCTCCTTTTCTATTATTGTAAATGTTTCCTTTATATCAAGGAATAATTTATTACAATCCTGACAACTTTGCAGATGTTCTTTTATTTCCGTTTTTTTATCAGGCTGTAATTCTCCTTCGATATAAAAAATCAGGTTACTATTTACTTCCTTGCAATTCATTTTTGTTCATTTTAATTTTTTGACACTATTTAATAAAAAAACTTGCATTTAGGGTTTAATTAATTTTATAATAATTCAATAATTTTTTCTGTAGATTAATTTTTGCCCTGTGAATTAATGACTCAACCGAAGATAAAGACAACCCCATTACTTCGGCAATTTGCTTGTACGAGAGGTCTTCATATTTATTCATTGTAAAAGCTATCTTTTGGTTTTTGGGCAATGAGCCAATTGCCTTATGCAACATTACTGCCCTTTCTTTATTTTCAATTGTTTTCCCAGGATCGTCGTTTATATTATCTTTTATTGCTATTTCAGGATTTTTCGCTCCCGGAAATAAAGTTTCAATACTTTTGAGCCAATTCGATTTCTTATTATCCCGAATGAAATTCAGTGATTTGTTAACTGCAATTCTATATATCCAGGTTGATAGTTTGGAGTCTTTACGAAATTTGTTAATAGATTTATAAATCTCGATAAAGACTTCCTGTGTAATATCTTCCGCGTCGTTTTTATTATGAAGAAACCCCATACATGTATTAAATACCTTTATCTGGTATTTATCAAAAACCATCTTAAATGCTTGCTGATCATGATTTCTAATCCGATCTGTTAACTCTGAATCTGACATTTATGCACCGAAGAATTTTACAGAATAACTTTGTTTTTGTAATAGACACAATTATAAACAAAAACTTGCAGATTACATTAAATATTAATTTAAAGTTTTTATAACCATTATTAAAAATTTACGTAGAATCATTTTGTTTTAATCGTAAATTATTATTAAAAGAAGCAAATTATTAAAACAAGTACCCTTGAAAATAATTAGATTACCTTTTATTTTTGTAGTTATTTTACTGCTTTGCAATGCTGTTCAATCAACCGGCAAAGAGACTGATACTTTGGATGCTAAAAATAATATAGCAGACAGAGCAGAACAAATAGATGTACTAAATAGCCTTTCATCATCATACCTAAATCAGCAACCCGATAAAACCATAGAGCTTGCCACTAAGGCATTGGGGATATCACAATATAATAAGGATTTAAAAAGACAGGCTGCCTCACTATTTAACATCGCTAATGGTTATAGAATAAAGGGAGAAAATATAAAAGCGCTGGAGTTTTTCCTGCAGTCTCTGAAGATTTATAAACAAATTGCTGATAAGGAAGGAGTTGCAAAAAGTTCGAATAATGTTGGTAGAATGTTTAGGTTTTTAGGAGATTATACAACAGCTTTAGATTACCATCTTGAATCCTTAGGGATTTACAAAGAACTTAAGAATAATTCCGGTATTGCAACATCTCTGATCAACGCCGGTGTGGTTTACAGGAATCTTGGGAAAAAAGATATGGCGCTTGGAAATTATAACAAAGCCCTGATAATAAGCCGTGAAAATAATGACCTGGTATGTATTGTCAATGCCTTAGTCTCGATAGGAAATATTTACTGGTATGATAATGATAATAACAAAGCGCTACTGACTTATGAAGAAGCTTTTCAAATTACTCAACAAAAAGATTATAAGGGAGAACATCCGGCTGGAATTTTAAATAATATTGGAAATGTTTACCGCAGTATGGGTAATTATAAGAAAGCCCTTGATTATTATAATCAATCTTTAACAATGAGCCGGAAGATCGGAGATAAAAATGAGATTGCAGTTACTCAAAAAAATATAGGGATAACTTATAAGGAATCCGGGAAATATTCTCAAGCTATTCAATATCTTAATGAAAGTAAAGACTTAGCCGAACAAATTCATCTTTTAAGGATACAAAGAGAAACCCTTGACCAACTTTCTCAAACATATACTATTCTTTCCGATTACCAAAAAGCTCTGGAATATTACATTGAATATTCAAAATTGAAAGATTCATTATTCGATGAGGAAACGAGTGATAAAATATCTATACTGCAATTCGGGCATGATATGAAAGAGAAAGAACAGCAAAAAACGATATCGGAAAAAGATATAGAATTAAAGAGTACGCGCGAAAAAAATATTCGCAATATAATAATTTTTATTTCACTGCTTGCCATTTCGTTTGTTATCGTATTATGGACCCGGTACAGGTTAAAAGCAAAATCGAACAGGGAATTAAAAACCTTGAATGCCGATTTGGAGAGAAGGGTTGAAGAACGTACTAAAAGATTGCGCGAAGAAAACGAATACAGGCGTATCGCCCAGGAACAGGCAGAACTTGCAAATGAAACAAAGAACAGATTTTTGGCTACAATAAGTCATGAAGTCCGTACTCCCATAAACGCTATAATCGGATTTTGTGATTTAACTATTAAATCGGATTTAAATCCTGAGCATCAAACAAATCTTAAACGGGTTAAAGATTCATCAGAACATCTTCTGGCGCTTATTAAGGATATTTTGGATTATTCTCAGATTGAAAGCGGCAAAATGGAACTGAAGAAGGTAACTTTAGATATTAATAAATTGGTTGAATCTGTTGTTAATGCTTATTACTTAGATGCTGAAAGCAAAGATATTAAACTTTCATGCGAGATTGCAGGAAACGTCCCCAGGTTTATTATAGGCGATCCTAATGCTATAAGACAAATCCTTTACAATTTAGTAGGGAACGCAATGAAGTTTACTGACAGGGGTGATGTTGCAATTTCAGTTAAAGTTGAAGATAGTTTAATAGCAGATAAAAAAGTTAAACTTAGGTTCTCGGTAAAAGATACCGGAATTGGTATTTCTAAACTGAAACAAAAGCTTATTTTTAAAGATTTCACACAAGGAGACAGCTCTTCAAGACGAAGGTATGGAGGCGCCGGGCTTGGTTTAACAATAAGTAAAAATTTTGTTGAGTTAATGGGCGGTGAAATATGGGTTGAAAGTGAAAAAGGAAAAGGCAGTAATTTTATTTTTACACTTACATTTAAAGTTGATAAAAATAAATCAGTTAAAACTATTCTCAGGAAACCTCACGAAAAGAAAACTCTTTATATACTTGTTGCAGAAGATAATTTGCTTAATGCACAGGTAATTGCTGCTTTTCTCAAACGCCTTGGACATACTTCGAAAGTGGCAGGCAATGGGATAGAAGCTTTAAACTTGCTTTCAAAAGAAGATTTTGATGCCGTTTTAATGGATATTGAAATGCCTGAAATGGATGGTATAGAAGCAACTGAAGCAATCAGGGCGGGAAAAGAAAATGTCAGGAATCCCAAAATACCGATTATTGCCTTGACTGCCCATGCTATAAAAGATTATGAAGAAAGAAGTTATAAGTCCGGCATGGATAATTATCTTACCAAACCTGTTGATATTGAACTGCTGTCAGAAATACTGCAATCAGTTTAATTGTTGATTTTAGCCATAATTTCAGTGTATCTGCCACAACTTCCCTTTGTTTTCCAGAAGGTCAATTCATGTTAAATGGGAATAAATAAAAAACAGGTAAGAGCATTGCTCTCACCTGCTTCTAAGCAAGGTGATGAAAAGAAGAATAGAATAAACCTAATTATTAACCAAAACCAATTTAAAGGATTTCACCTTACTTTTTCTTAAAAATATCTTTATGTAATCTGTTGACCTGAGAAATATGGCGTAAAGATAATAAATTTTTTATTAAATCAAAATTTATTTTATAAGTTTTCAACAAAATAAGGATGACTGATACAAATAGAATCCACTTCTGACACAAAAATTGTCAATATATTTTATTGGTAAATAAAAAACCGATAGGAGTTTTACCTCCCACCGGTTTAAAAGTAAGGCAATTTAAGAAAGGAAAAGAATAAACCTAATTATTAACCAAAACCAATTAAGGAAAGACACCTTACTTTTAATTCTTGATATATATAAATAACGTTTATTAATTAGAGTTATTATTTAGTATTTAAGTTGCATGTAAAAGTAAATATTTTTTTTAAACTGCTTTCGAAAATTCAGGGAGATATCTTATTTTTTCATTACGAATAACCCTGAAATTTTCAAAAGGAACTTTAACTTTCTCCTTCGTCAATGCTAATACTTTTTTTTGTAAAATATTCCTTGCCCTTGTTAATTGCGACTTTGAAGTATTATTAGAAATATTCAGCATTTTTCCTATTTCTTTATGCGAATACCCTTCGACAACATACAAGTTAAAGATGGTTCTGTATCCGTTTGGCAGTTCCTGTATTAGTTTAATCAACTCTTCCTTAGATAACTTATCATAGATGTTTTCTGCTTTTGTTTCAGGAACTTCCAACCCTTCAATGTCATCGAAATGTGAATACTTTATTTTTTTTCTGTAAAAGTTAATTGCCGTATTAATAATTGTTTTTCTTATCCAACCTTCTAAAGAGCCTTCATTCCTGAAGTCCTTCAGTTTTGTAAAAATTTTAATAAATCCATCCTGTAGAATATCATCTGCCTCCATCTGATTACCAGTAAACCTCATACATATTCCGTACATTTTTGGTGCATAATGCTTATATAAAAGTTCTTGAGACCTGGCATCA
>Ga0255365_10273_pt1 | contig 13378 bp, 5 predicted proteins | sample ANMaggSeSYBR01J3_FD_182089 | JGI IMG/M metagenome (GOLD analysis project Ga0255365, IMG submission 182089) | Sediment cell enrichment communities from methane seep in Santa Monica Basin, California, United Staets - ANME aggregate JGI... | ecosystem: Environmental > Aquatic > Marine > Cold seeps >... | reverse complement strand
ATACACGGTCTAAATTCCTGCGCGATATATTTAGCAATAGTCCGAGATAAGAGGGAACACGCCGGGTATACCAGATATGAGCAACCGGTGAAGCTAAATCAATATGCCCCATCCTCTCTCTTCTTACCGATGATCGGGTAACTTCAACACCGCACTTGTCACAAACAATCCCTTTGTAGCGAGGATTCTTATACTTTCCACAATAACATTGGTAGTCTCTAGTAGGCCCAAAAATAGCCTCACAAAATAAACCGTCTTTTTCCGGTCGCAACCTACGATAATTGATTGTTTCTGGCTTTAAAACCTCCCCATAAGACCAAGAACGAATGGTTTCTGGAGAAGCTAATCGAATTCGGAGAGCTACCAAGCTTTTTGTTTCCACTAAAAGACCTCCTTATTAATCAAGGCAAACAGTAAAATTAAACGATACAAATATAAAATCAAACAATCTAAAATTATAACATATATATTGAATACCTATTTATTTTTTGAGACAGCACAAGGAAATTCTAAAGTAATTTTTGTGCCTCCTCCAAGATTACTTTCTACCAGAACACCACCATTCAAGATTTTCATTATATTCTTTGTGATTTCTATTTCATCTTTAGTTCGATCAATCCCTTTGTCATTCATCATTTTCTCAATATCGAGTTTGGAAATTCCTTTGCCTGAATCCTTGATAGAAACAAAAATTGAGTTTGGCCCATTATAGCAATCAATTTCTACAACACCCCCCAAATGTGATTCCCTGATGGCATAATCGATGATATTCAAGAATACGTGGTTTAATAAAACAGCATCACTTAATATATTTTCCCCTTGTTTATCAAAATCAGATTTAATTGTTATCTGTTTTTGTTCCACCAATGGCGCCAGAGTGAGAATCGCATTGTTTATACAATCATTGACTAAAACTTCTTTTATTTCTATAAACCGATCTTCATTTAGACGATTTACCGACAACAATTCTTTAACGTTTTTTTCAACTTCTTCAACATTTCTGCTCATGGAAAAAAGAAATTCTTTTTGCTTTTCACTTAGATTTCCCAATGATTCTGTCAAAACAACCAACCCTTTTATTTCTACCATAGGCATTCGTATATGTTGCGTAATTGTTGAAATTATCGTTGACAAGTAATGATTTAATGCCTTTTCCCTTGTTTTATCTATAAATCGATGGCAAATTACACCTTGTGTATCTGCTGAACTTACATCTATCCTGATAACCTCAAACTCTTTTTCATTAATGTTGATTTTAATATTTTCTGAAAAGTCAGATGAATATAACAAATCGCTAACCAGAATCTCATCAGAGGATAAAGATCCATCCCCATTTTGAACAAAGTTGAACTCCTTTATCGCGGACAGGTTAGCATGCGTTATAATTTGTTGCCCATTACTAATTAAAATTGGCTCTTCGATCGAATTAAATACCTGTTGTAAAGTGATAATTTCTTGTGAAATAAAAATCGCATCAAACAACACAATAAGGTTTTTTTGATATTCTCCAACAAAATAAGCGAATTGCTCAACATCCTTGGTAGAAAAAGCCTGGTAGTTTTCATCTCCGACCCAAACACATCCCACCTTAAGATCATTGTAAATGATTGGAAAAGCAACTATTGAACGAGGGAAACTTTTTCCTGGAATAAACTTTATATTATGTACCTTTGATGTGTCTTGGATAAGCAGATGACTCTTTCCGCCTAATTGGTTAACAATTTGATCGTCCAGAAAACCATATTCGATGCTTAAAGATCCATCACCAATCGAAAATGGCTGCAAAAAGAAATCCTTTTTTGAAAATATTATTCTTACATTATTCGTTTCTTTAATTGAAATTATTTTTGAAAACTCCCTAAAATATTCGCGAAATTTCTTGTTGATTAATACTCTCTCGAAAGACCTGTTCTTTTTCCTCTCTTTCAGCAATAAAGCTGTTTTTTCTTCCAGAGAATTGTTTAATTTTCCAATTAACTCTAAGAGCTCAGAACGCCGTAGCTTATTTATTGAATATCGCTCTTTATCGCTCTTTTCTTTTTTAATCTCCAATTGCTGATTCATCTTATGTGAATTCTCTAATGTTAATTAAAATTCCTAATGACAGATAAAATCTCATCAATAACTCTTGAAATATCCTTCCCGTCCGTATTAATAATAACTGCATCTTTTGCTGGAATTAGCGGAGCAATTTCCCGGGTGGAGTCTATCTTATCGCGCATTTCTACATTCTTTATTACATCCTCAAGATTACTTTGTTTCCCTCTTTTTACTTCCTCATTATAACGTCTGAGTGCTCTTTCTTTCACGGAAGCTTCTAAAAATATCTTCAAGTCCGCGTTAGGCATTACGATTGTCCCTGTGTCCCTGCCCACCATAACTATTTTTCCCCTCCTTCCAAATTCCTGCTGCTGTTCTGTTAGAGCTTTCCTTACATACTGGTACCGCGAAACTTGACTGACATTTTCATTTACTTCAGGTTCTCTTATTTTCCAGGTTACATCAACTTTATCCACAAACACGTCATTAATCCTACCATCAGATTTAGTCGGCGGTTTTATTTCAATATCAATCTGTTGAGCTAATATGCTTACTTCTTCCACATCATCGATATTAATTTTATGATTAATCGCCGCCCATGCAACCGCTCGATACATAATACCTGTATCTAGAAATAAATATCCCAGTTCCTTAGCTAGCATCAACCCCACGCTTGATTTTCCCGAAGCAACCGGGCCATCAATCGTTATTACACTCGGCAATTTCAATGTTGATTTCTCCATTTTTTTTATTTTTCCCCTTTAACCCAAATATAGTTTGTTGTTTTATGCATTATTGATTTTCTAAATATCAGCCATGACCAAAAATCATAAGTAAAAAGGCTATTAATCGGTTCTATATACCACCTGGGAAAGGAACCAACAATAAATTCTTGTCCAAAATATTTCCCTGTTGTTTCTCCAATAGCCTCTGTTTTTGATATCAAAATATCATTTTTTTCGTTTGGTCTCAGATTTTTGTTAAATAAGTTCACGTCGTAGGATCGTAATTCCCATAAAAAACTTGGCTCCTGCACATTCACCAAGCCGATTTTTACGCCGTCGTTAGCGAAATCCTTTGTAATTTTTGCGTTTTTTATCTGGTCTTGAATTATTTGCTTGTCAAAAACGGACCCCGACCATACCACTTCTGAATACCGCGAATTCGTTAAACCGCTAGCCCTAAATGAAAACCCGGCTTGTACAAAAAACAGCAAGATAAAGGCAGCGTTTGTAAGACTAAGCAAAGAATTTTTTAAACTTAACTGGTAGGTAAGAATAATAATAGATGCCGCGACCACAATTAATATTGTAATTAACGTGATCGAGGTTTGAAATTGTGAAAGCCCAGTATAACCCTGGTATATGAACCTAGCAAAATTCATTATGAGAGCGATCAGCAAGACCAGAAAATATGTGGTTTTAATTATATCGCTAATATTATTTTTATTTATTCCTTGAATAACAGCCGGTGTATTAAGAGAAAGATATATAAGCAAAAAACCGCTTACCCATAACAGATCATAAAACTTATGATTTGGATTGATTATTATAAATAGTGATGTGATAGTAATCCAAATTAATAATAAATAATTTATCTGATTTCCTTTATTGTGTGTTTTTATCAGTTGATATAAAAATATGAAAACATAAAATGGTAAATAAGAAAACATTACAGCCAAAAAAGCAATTGGCGATTCTCCAACTGAATAATAACTCGAGAGATTTTCTAGGTTACTTATTGCATCCGAAAGAATTAGTGAAATATCAAATTTATATATGGCAATCATAAACGCCAAAAACAGCCCGATAATAAAATATTTTTGTAATTGAAAAGCATTATTTCTCTTCCCCCACTCCCTGGTTTCTTCAATAAGATTCTTTACAAATAACCCACGGTGCGTTTTCTGATAAACCAAGAAAGCAATGCTTAATATCATAGCAAGCATTGTTCCGCGGCCAGAAATGATTAACAAAACCAAAAAAATAGTCCCTATAAAAACGTCTTTTTTCCAAATAGCAGCTAACAAAAAAACAAAACTAAGAAACGAAAAAATATTACTTCCTATTTGAATAGAATTCACAATCATAAAAGGGTCAACTACGATAAACAAAGACAACATCACTCCAATTTTATTTTCTAGTTGATCTCTTAAATATATTGGCAATAAAGAAAAAATACTTCCTGCAAGAATCGGCCATATTCTTGCGGCTAAATCATTGTCGCCAAAAATAAAGAAACTTGTTTTTATTAATATAAATTCAATAATTGAAAGCCCTTCAGGGCAGGTTGGTATCTCATCAGTAATTCTCAATAGTATTGATGCTTCATATGAATTTATCGGTAATTTTTTAGATGCAAAAAAGCGAATTGTGAACGCCACAAGAAACAAGATCACATAAACCAGATATGATTTCGCTATTTTATTTTTTGCTGTTTTCCTATACGTTTTGTTCATAATAAATCTAAATTAATATTCATAAATTACTACACTAGAGTTCTTAAATATCACTGGTAAATTTAGCTTGAATTTCTCTTCTGAAATCTGATAAGTATTTCTTTCAACATCGCCAATATAAATATATCTGAGATTATATTTTTCTAAAATATCCTTTGCTGTAATCCAATCATTTGTACTATACATTTCTTTAATATCAGATTCGCGCGATCCAATTTCTTCAACGCCCCCCCGCCACTGCATTTCATGTCCAGGCCATCCCAGCAAAGTTGGCAATCCAGTAAATTTTGAGATTCTTCCATAATTGGAGTAACTTCCACCAACAGCTTCAGAAATTACACCAAATGGAACAAGGTTTAAATATTTTACAGCTTCATATTCATCTTGGTTCGATAATAGTGAATATTGATTTCCGTTTAAAGTAAATTCCCTGCTAACTAGACCTTCAATTCTCTCTCTTGTTGAGAAAAAAGGATAGACTAGTCCTGAAATAATGCTCACTAATGTTACAGCACTAATTACTTTTTTGCCAAGTAATTTCTTGATTTTGTTTGACTGACTTACAGCATAAGCTGCGCTTATTGAAAAAAGGATCCATGACTGAAAATAAAATTTGAAAATGGTGTTCATTCTCCATCCAAATTGATCTCGCAAATAAAATATCTCAGGGAATAATATTAGACCTGCACCTAGCAAAATCATCAACCCTATGAAAGAGTCCTGCTTATTGATTGATAATTGGTTCTCAGTCAGTTCCGCTTGTTTTATTGAATGGATAATAATTGAGATCATTGCAGAAACCATAATTATCAACACCATAATATCTATTGGATCTGAGATTATTCTTTCTATAGTTCCCAAAATCAATTCTTGAGTGCTGCTCGCACCATAAATCGAAATAAACGCTTGAAGATGTTGTGAGCTCAGCTGGATTGAATTTTCATAGTTTCCACCTAAACAATTTTGAATATACCAGTAAATATCATGAACCACTCCAATAACAAACGGAAAAAGCAGTGAAACCATCAGGCTGATAATATATCCCCCCAGAGAAATCAGGAAACTCCTTCTAATAATAGTTCTAGGTAAATCAGGTAGTATCCGAAATAATATATCCGATAATAAAATTGCGATAAATGGAAGAAACATCACAAGTAAATGAACGCTTCTAGTTTGAAAAATCAAGCTTGGTAAAATTCCACCAGCCTGCGATGAAAAACTTATCAAGAAGGGTAAATAAAATATTATACAAATTACCCCTAAAATAAAAAGTCCCATGATACTTTCTTTAATTATTAGTCCAATGGATTCTCTTTTTTGATAAAAAATAGAAATAACATATACCACTCCTGCCAAACCAAAATAAATTGGAAAATCCCATGTATTAATAAAAATTAAGCTTCCCAAAGCTAATGCTAAAAACCAACTAAATCCCTTCTTCCAAAAGGAAGCGACGTTTTTTAATATGGAATTTTCATTTTCCCTTTCCCCTATTAATAATGTGTACGAGCAGATTATACAAAGGAGTACAAAAGGCATGGCTAACACATGCGGATGAAGATCTCCCAGGTAAAATGAAAAGAAAGGAAATTCATCAATAATCTCCCGCGGTTGTCCTTGGATTGTAAAATCCTGTAATACACGCGAGGCACGCCACCACCAAGTTCCTCCAATTCTTCCAACATTCCAATCGAAAGGCATTGGTGGCGGATTAGATAGTTCTCTAATATCCAGCCAGCTCCAAAAGCGAGAAACCATTTCGCCGCTTTGATCGGTTTTCCAGAAAAACCCTAGAGAATGAAGCAATTCGAGAAAACCTTCGCCATTACTCACAATTAATAAGAAAACAGGGGCTAAAATGCTATTAATAATTGCAGAATTGATCTTCTTCTGAGAAATATTTTTCTTGTCTTGTTCAATTTTTCCAATTAATAAATTGAAAAGAATTCCGAAAGCCCCAATTGAAATGAGTGCAAACCAAAATATAAGTGCTAGGTTAAACGCTATCCCAGGATTTGTTCCTATTATTTTAATAATTGCAGCAATGATCAAATATCCGAAATAATAATATGAAATAGAATATCCAGACAGCCAGGGGTCATTTGGCGGGAATGACTGAGATCTAAGAATCCCATTAATAAATGTAAGTTCCATTGGTTTTTCGGTACCAATAATTTCCGGGTTTGCTCCCCGCATAATTGTCATGAATAATATTGAAATGAAAAATATTACTTCGCTGAAAAGAATTATTTTTCTATGGGCTTTAATCCAATCATATATTTCGATCCAGAGGTGTTTCTTATATGAGAAAATAATAGATACGAAGAGAATTGCAATTAATGTGAAAATAGCTCCAAGCCGTGTATTTCCGATGAGTCCAAAAGTATTACCAATCCAATACGCATAACCCCAAATCAATAATCCCGTAATTTTTGAAAATGAATAACCTTTTGTATACAAATTATTAAAAAGTGAAAAGCAAAGTGGAAAAGCAATCCACCCGATTATTGAAAATAATATCCACCAAAATAATAGATCACCCATTTATTTCTGTACCACCTTAAATAGGTTGGTATCTTCAGAGGAATAAATCAAGTCTAATAATCCATTCGCATTCAAGAAGAATTTGTCAATCCCTTCCTGAGGATAGATACTTCTTTCTAATTGCCCAACAACAACATAATCAATTTTATAGTTTTCAATCAATTCTTTAGCTACTGATATATCGGTAACGGAATAAAACGTATTCACATCTTCAACTCGTTTAAATACCCAATCTGAAGGATTTATTGCACGTTGTTGACGTTGATGCCAATTCCATCCAATAACTCCCGGCAATCCAGTGTAAATCGTGATCCTACTCCCCCAGCGATATTCTGGTACATTCGCTTCAATTATTATCGGAGTGCCGTTAATATTATCCTGCATCCAACGAATTAGCTCATAATCCTGATTTAAATCCATCGCCTGTTTGTTTTCAGTATAACTGGAATATCGCATGTATTCCATCCCATCAAGTGTTATAGGAATAGCATTTGAGATTCTATCAGTAACCTTATCAGCGCTTGCAATAATTGGGAACAAGGCAACAGAAATGGACAGCAATAAAAGCATTGTAATCCATCCAAAAAACGCATGTTTTTTTTGCCAATTCTTTACACTCATAATAAGTCGATATAAGTACCATGAGGAACTTATTGCCAAGCAAGTCCACGCTTGCAAATAAAACTTAAATACGGTGTTCATTCGACCAATATCCCCGGAAAGAACAATAAGCTCCACTAAGAGAGTAAGCCCTAAGCCAATACATGTAAGAATAATAATAAACCGCTTCTTCTCGGAATTTTCTTTCCTGAATAACAAAAGACTTAAGAGTGTTACTGCTGGAATTACCAGGGTACTAATTTCTACTTTTTTAATAACCAAAAATACTGCTATTGTTAGGAGAAGTAAAAAACCAGCAACAATACCCCTTCGATAGGGATAAAATTTGCTTAATCTAGATAAAGGCGTGATTCGCATCCAATTTTTTACTTCAATGAATATCCAACTATAAATTATGAAGATAAAATACCCCCAATGTGTCAAATACGATCCTAATGGTGTTTTTTCTCCTGCCCAAAAATCTATTGATGTGTACCCCTGCCCATACCATTTCGAAAATGGATAATAAAGTAAATATGAGATTATCCCTAAACTTATGGCAGAATAAATACCCAAACATATTGTTCTTTTCCGATTTGTAAGATTTGGGAATATCTTATTTGGAGGTACCGCATATTTTAAATGTGTGTATAAAATACCTCCACAAGCAACCATCAAAGCCACAGGATAATCCCAGGTATTAGTCGGGCGCAGTGCGCCAATAATAAGCCCCCCGATAAGTAATTTCATCGTGAATTCCCATTTTCTTTGGTATTGCATTCGCTCATTTATTAATGAAATTGTCCAACTCAAAGCGAGGAGTGTGATCGGGAGCGCAAACAAATGAGCATGAGGATCACCATATAAAAAAGTAAAATAAGGAAATTCTGTAATTGGTTCACCTGGAATTGTCCTAGATGGTATCCAATACCAATCTCCAGGATAATAATTAATGTTCATTTGTTTAATGAATATTTTTATCCCATCAAAAAATGAAACGATCGGGTTTATATTTCGTTGATTGGTAAATGGATTTGCAATTTCAGGTATTCTCTGGAAACCTTGAACAATCATTTTTGCGGTTCCTAGATTGCCGATTATTAAAACAAATATTGCAGCAATCAAACCAGAAAACATTTTTCTTTTTAATAACGTTGATTTTTTCGACTCACCACAGTTCTCGAATCCTCTTTCTAAGAGATTCCAGCCAACACAAAATGCAGAGGAAGCTGTGAAACTAAAAAAGCTAGGCAGTATCAGATTGTATGCAATTGAGGGAACTATACCAAATAATTTTGTTGGGATTGCAGCAATAAGGAAGCCCCAATAATAATAATTTATATATCCGCCAGCGTACCAGGGATCATACGGTGGATATGAAACGCTCTTGATCAGCGCATTGAAATAAGAGAAATCCATTGGCTTTTCCCCTCCCTTATAGGGATGCCAAAGGTCGGGATTTCCAATGCGTATAAGCAGGAAAAAAACAAAAAAACAAAAAATGATTATTTCAATAGAGAGTATAGAATTTAAGTTGTCTGACAATTCTTGGAATATTTTGGTTTTTTCTAAATAGAACAGAACCCCATTAATTACAAAGAGAATTAGAATGCAAGAAAATATTGTCCAACGTGTAACCTGAATCCCTAATGATCCAGCTATCCAAACACAAAATGTCAGTAATACAAGTCCTGCAACCCTTAGGATAGGCCATCCTTTTCTGTCTAATCCCTTGAAAGCAATCCTGATGGTTGGGTATACCATCCAACCCAGGAAAGTTATGCCGATATACCAAACCAAAACTGATATATATGGGTTTTCATTTTGGGGAGATTGGTAATTAAAAACATTTGCCCAAGTCCCTGTACTTTTCTGGAAATTCAATTTTTCTTCCGTCAGATTTAAGATTCCCGGGCGTTGTTCAGCCTCTTGTGGAGAAATATTCAACACTTTATCAAGGTTAACAATTGAAAGTGAGCTAATTATGGTTTCAAATGAATAATTTTTCGATTTCTTAAATATGAATACTTTTGGATGATCGTAAACCGAAAACGCTTCTTCAGCGAATTGTGTATTTATCTCCAATCCAAGAATTTCAGGTTCTGATTGAAAAGTCTCAATTAGTTCATATCCCAATCGGCCAGTGTAAAATCCCGGTTCTGCTTTTTTGTAGCACCGTTGAACATCTGTGGAATTACACCCAATTAATTCTTTATAGAACAATGTGGATAACGGGTACTTTTCTGGAATTTGAGTAATGCTGCCCCATTGTCTATTAGAGCTGAAAATAATATAATCTGCTTGGTCGAGTATTGAGATAAACCGTGACAATTTATCCGCGTTGTCATCCCAGTACATCTGAAAATTTAATTCCGATTGATAAACTCCCGAATAATTATCGAAAGGGTTCAATCCATGCATAAACAATGGCAAGGTATCATCCCAATCGGTTTCCTTGGCAGTTTTACTTCCATATATAAAAACGGGGGATAAATCTAACGTATCAATGCTAATTGACAGTTCATAAACTACATCTGGTTCTACAATGACCGGCCTCTCAAATACAACAGAAAAACCCTGACCTCTAAAATCATCTCTTTCAGAAAATCTGGCAAACGATTTTCCTGCTGATAAAATTTGCCCGGTCGATAAGTTTTTCACTTCTGCAGTGAAAGATACTTCACTCCTTTCATTGACACCAGTTCGCACACGATAAAAATCTATTTGCAACAATTCGCCTCTTTCAATCGGCGTAAAAGCATAACTGTATGGTTCTCCCACCAACATTGGCTCTGCAAACTCAAAAATCCGTTTATAAATCTCTTTTTCCCCTACCTGGTTCACAATACTTATAGTTCCCGAGAATTGCAGTTGAGCTTCAGTTTGTATAGAGCGTAAAGAAAAGATATATTCCTTGCCTTTTTCTAATAAAACATCATTTGGTAAATTATATTGATAATTATTTCCTCTTACATCACCCTCCATTTGAAATGGTCCGGTTATTTCTATTTCTGTGAGGAGATCATTATTGTTACCCTTTTCATATATCGCAATCACAAAATGCTGTTCCCCGTAAACTGGGTTTTTTGCAATAATATGGTCAAACGCAATCCTACTAACGGATGTATTATTTTCAGGGCTAAAATCGAAAGATAGTCCTTTTTCTGAAGTCAACTCATAATACTTTGGGTATGGTATTGGCTGAGTAAATTCTTCATCCTCATTCTCAATTCTCAGATTGATTGCCCCTTCAATATTTTTATAAATCCACTCGCTAGCTTCTACCCGTGTCATCGGTTGTCGATATACATTGACAAATGCCAATGCCCATACAATGGCAGAAAAAATAAGAACCATAGCAATTAATAATTTATAGTAATTTTTCAACCAATAATATTTGTTTCTTCTTTTTTCTATAGCTACAAGAAAGCGATCAATGAGCCAGCCAACGGTAACCGCTAATGTTGGATACACTAATAAAAAATAACGCATGGTAGGGTTCCAACGAACTACCTGCCATAACAAGTAAATTATGTTCCATCCCATTAGCAAACCAAATCGCTTCCACTCACCTTTGATAAGCTTTCCCCCCATCATAAAAAGGCCAATTATAGACATAAGCCCAAACGACAGACCCATTCCCCAAACAATCATATTTGTTATTGGAAATAAAACCGACCGTCTTGTCCATTGAAGAGATGGCGGGTAATTACTTAATCCTGAGCTTAAAGCACGTAATTCCTTTAAATTGTTGATCCATTTTGGATTCAACGAAAAATTAAGAAATCCAGGACCTGAAAACGCGTAAGGCTGGAACAGCCTGAACACAATTAAACTTAATATTCCAGCAACAATTAAATTTCGTAGACGAGTTTTCCATTTAAAATCAGACAGATTGTAAGGAATATTCCGATCTGACAATAGTATTGCAGCAGGAAGAAGAACTGCAGCCACAACAGCATTTATCTTTGATGCTGCGGCCAAACCTAATGCAACCGAAAATAGCACAAAATAGCCAAAACCCTCCCAATCGCTGATTAATATTTTCCATTTCGGGTGATTACTCTTCGAGCAAATGCGTGATCGTTCAAAGCGCATAACACGCACAGCAGCAAAGAACGCGAGCATTGTAAAGAACGTGGTGAAGTTGTCGACAATGAAAAAATGAGAGATCTGAATGGGTAAAGGTGCACACGCATAGAATAGCGCAGCAAATAAACCATTTCGGTTAGACTTGAATAAATCCAGTGCAATGAAGTACACTAAAATTATAATGCCCAGATCAAAAATTCCCGAAAGATATCTCCCAACAATATGTATCTCTGAATAGCTAGTTTGGTTAAGGAATTCTCCTACATATCGAACAAGAAATATTGGTAGTGTTCCATATACAAAAAATGGAAATGTCTGGTTTCCATTTGCATCAAGTACATTGTGCGGGTTAAGGGAGGAATTATTCGTATCAAAGTATTCATGGAGGCTTTCTACAGGCTTGAGTGCTGTTTCCACCATAGTAAGAAAGCGTTCATCTGGATGAAGGTGATAGTTGTCATCCCAGTTTATCCCAACAAACCGGAAAAATGAGCCGCCAGCTATAACCAGAATTAAAGCAAAGAGTATAAACCAGCTTTCTCTTTTTTTTATATTGATCATATATTCTCAGTGTTTGAATTAATTTGACCCTTTCACAGTATAAATGATGAATTCTTTTCCAGGTATCCTTGAATAGAATATAGCTGTTTCACCATCCGGAAAATATCTATCCAATGCAGAGAGAGTTGTACTATCCTCTGGCTTGACAATATACAATTTGTCTCCTGAATCTTTATGAGTATCTGAAATCTCATCTCTCCAAAGAGCAAAATCTCTTCCAGGATAACCAGCATTAAAGCCCACCAACCGTGTATCCACCCAGTGGGGATAAGGAACGACATATGCGAGTTCTTGGTTTCCTCCAGATTGAACAAACTTCTTGATTACATCCCCGATTTCCGTTGAGTTCCATGCATTCATGTCAAATTGTTCTTTATACTCATTGAAGACAATATAATAATTGTTTGCTATTGAGATTGAAACTATAACTACCCCTATAATACCGGAAATTATTCTTGAAATTCTTTTTGAAAAAGAATTATTGATTGCTTTACTAAAAACAATAAAACCAATACCAACAATAACAAAAATAGGTACCAGCGCACCCGCGCTTCTATTTAGTGAAGGATTTTCTCCGGGATAAGCAAGCGACAAGATAGAAGGCATCATTAAAATAGGAATAGATACTAACAGAACCCCCGCCTCCCAGCTTCTTTCTTTCTTAATTTTGTGAATCAGGGAAATCACGCCAACAAAGAAAAGGCCAGCGCTTATGAAGTCTAGCGCAGGACGATTTGGCACAGAGTGCACCCATATCTGGCCATTTTCATAGAATGGCATAACAATAGAATCCCAAAGATTTTTCATGAACAGAATAAATGCAGGTTCATTAAATGATCGTTCAATTTGAGTAATCCGCGAAAGTGATCGGTAACTAAAACTTCCTGGATGATCAAACCAATACCTTAACAAAGGGAGAAAAACCGACAAAGCCCCTGTTCCAACGATACCTAAACCAAACATCGTCTGAATACGAATATTGACAGACTCTCTATTTAGTAGATAGAAGAAAACAACAATGATAACTAAAATAGGTAATATACGAGAAGAACTGTATCCATGAAGGCCCAATCCTAAAGATAA
>Ga0255365_10272_pt1 | contig 13420 bp, 11 predicted proteins | sample ANMaggSeSYBR01J3_FD_182089 | JGI IMG/M metagenome (GOLD analysis project Ga0255365, IMG submission 182089) | Sediment cell enrichment communities from methane seep in Santa Monica Basin, California, United Staets - ANME aggregate JGI... | ecosystem: Environmental > Aquatic > Marine > Cold seeps >... | reverse complement strand
TATTACCTGTTGAACAGATGGAAAAAGACTTGAACCGGCAGCTTAAGGTTCCTTCATTTCAGGCGAGTGCGGTTACAGGAGAAGGTGTCGGAAAAACTTTACAGGCATGCTTGAAATTAACTTTGCAATCTTTAAAAAAAGAACTGAACTGGGATCAGTAAAAAATAGGATATGAACGAAAAAGTCGTCTTTTCAGGAAAAATTGACTTTCTAAATCTTGGAGAGCTTTTGCAGATACTTGGCACCAACAACAGCAGTGGAATATTGCGCATAACAAGCAAATACGCAGAGTCGCCCGGTTTGATATATGTTAAAAACGGCAATCCCGTTGACGCTTCAAACGGTTCTTTATCAGGTATGGATGCACTTTATTCTCTATTTGGATGGATAGATGGTGAGTTTGAATTCTTAATGGAAGATGTAGATAAAAAAAATGTAATAAATAAAAATCGTATGGAAATCATCCTGGATGGCACAAGGATGGTGGATGACGGCAAGATAGAAAAGTTAGGACCAGTATCTTTTAAAAAGAAATCTGAGACAGATCAAGAAAAAAAGGCGCTTTTGCCTTTAGTTAAGGGCCCTATTGTTGATTATATGTATGTAATAGATGAGGAAGAGTTTTTAGAAGGCGACGAAATCGTTTTTGAGGGTAATTATGGAAACTGGATGTGGGTTATTCTGGAAGGCATAGTTGATATCACCAGGGAAACGCCCAAAGGACCTCTTAATTTGATCAGCATAAGCAATGGATCATTTATCGGAAGTATAGCATCATTTCTGTCTGAAGGTAATGTAAGGAGTGCTACTGTTGTAGCGAGAGATCGTGTTCAACTTGGAATGCTTGATTCGCAACGTCTTTCAGAAGAGTTTACGAAAATGTCCTCTGAATTAAGAATAGTTGTGAAAAGCCTTGATAAAAGGATTAAACAGGTTTCAGACAATGCAATCGACCTGTATATGAAAAAAAATCACTTCGATAAATTTATTGAAAATAAAAAAGTGGTTGTTGAGCAGGGAAAAAGTGAAGATAGAGCTTTTACAATCACAAGGGGCAATGTGGTTATTGCACGTAAGATTGATACAGGGTTCGTCCCGCTTTCAAACATAGGCGAGGGTGATTACTTCGGAAATATTCCGTTCATTAATATGGGCCATGAACCTCACAACGCATTTGTTTTCGCATCAAAGGACTTAAAGTTAAATCCTATTGACCTAAGAAAACTGCAACAAGAACATGATAGTCTTTCATCAACTTTTAAGAATATTATTGAAAATATTGCAACCAGCATATCTGTAACCACATTGTTAGCAAGTAGGTTCCAGGCAAAAATAGTGAAGAAATAAAGGATTTATTTCTTATTCCAGGATGATATACTAAAAATAAGAGAGCATAAATATGGTATCAAAAGACAAAAGAAAACACTTTAGAGTGAATTCACTGAACCTTTCGTATGTGTTTGTTGATGGTAATAAGGATGAAGGAAAACAGACTATAGGCAGAACTTTAAATGTATCAGAATCGGGAATACTTCTGGAAACACATATTCCGGTTAATTTAAATGATAATCTGCTGCTTACAATCGGTTTAAAAGAAGACCTTGTCAATATTAAAGGAAAAGTCGTTCACTCCGCTAAAGATGAACATGGAAAGTATGAAGTCGGTGTTAAATTTACAGACAAAGATGATGCAGCAACCGAAATTCTTGGAAAATATATAAAAGCATTTAAAGATCAAAAGGAAAGAGAATAATACGGATTTTAAATTTTAGAATTTGGATTAAAGGAATGATTTTATTATGAAAACAAATGTAATTAAAACTGATTTTCCTGATTTAAAGCTTTTTAAAAGAGGAAAAGTCAGAGACGTTTACGATCTCGGTGATACTTTGTTAATGGTAGCAACAGATAGGATTTCCGCGTTTGATGTTGTTATACCGGATCCAATACCTGATAAAGGAAAAATATTGACACAAATTTCCCTTTTCTGGTTTGATTTAATGAAGCCGCTTTTGAAAAACCATATAATTTCAAGCAAAACAGATGACTACCCCGAAGAATGTAAAAAGTATGCGGATATACTTGAAGGGAGAAGTATGTTTGTTAAAAAAACAAAACCTCTTCCTGTTGAATGTGTTGTAAGAGGATATATTTCAGGGTCAGGATGGAAATCCTACCAGGAGTCAGGCAGAATATGCGGTATAAAATTGCCTGAAGGTCTTAAAGAATCAGAAAAGCTGGCTGAAGTAATTTTTACACCTTCAACAAAAGAAGAAGTTGGTACTCACGATGTTAATATAGATTTTGACGAAGCAGTTAATTTGATAGGAAAAGATATTGCGGAAAAAGTTAAATCGCTTAGTTATGATATCTATAAAAAAGGAGCCGAAATCGCCGAAGAAAAAGAGATAATAATTGCTGATACAAAGTTTGAATTCGGACTAATAGAAGACGAAATTATTCTTATTGACGAGGTATTAACTCCTGATTCATCAAGATTTTGGCCAAAAAAAACATACCGGCCAGGTGGATCTCAGGAAAGCTTCGACAAGCAGTATCTAAGAGATTATTTGCTTTCCATAAGCTGGGACCAAAAGCCTCCTGCCCCTCCGCTTCCGGAAGAAGTGATAGACAATACACGCAACAAGTACATTGAAGCATTAAATAAGCTGACCGGCAAAAATAATGAATTTTAGGGAAGATATTTTTTGTCAATCCTCAATAAATTTGGCCTCAATAGATTTAGAGGATAATACCTTTCGTATTACCACCGATACACGCATAGAAGACCTTATCCTTTCTATTAAAAATGTGGGTCTTTTAAACCCGCCCATTTTGATAAAGAAAGCTTCCGGTCTTCAAATCATAAGCGGTTTCAGGAGAATTTCTGCTTGTCTAAGTCTTGGTATGGCCCAAATACCTGCAAGGATATTAGATTCCGATAGGAAAAAGCTTGAATGTGCAAAGCTTGCAATAACAGAAAATTCCCTCCAAAGAACTCTAAACCTGATTGAACAGTCCAGATCATTTTATATGCTTTCAGGCTTTTACAAGGATAATGATCATCTTGCCGGGGCTGCATCTGCCTTAGGTTTGCCGGACAACCCATCCATTATAAAAAAGGTTAAGAAAATATGCAATCTTTCGCGCGAAATTCAAAACGGTGTACTTTCAAACACTATTTCATTGGCAATGGCTTTAGAACTGGAAATGTTGGAAAAGGATGAGGGGGCTGCCCTTGCAATTCTTTTTGATAATCTTAAATTGAGTCTTAATAAACAAAGGGAAATAATTACTTATATCAAAGAGATTGCAATTATCGACAATATTTCAATTTTAAATTTACTGACTAAAAGTCACCTGCGGGAAATTGCGGATGATAATGATCTGGATAAAAATCAAAAGATAAATAAAATCAGATTATATTTAAAACAGCGAAGGTTTCCTGAAATCACGAGAGCTGAAAAAGAGCTTGAAATAAAAATAAAAAATCTTAAACTTAGCAGTAATATGAAACTGATTCCGCCAAAAAATTTTGAAGCTTCGACCTATTTCCTAAATCTTCAATTTGCGAGCATGGAGCAATTGCGAGAAAACAAGACTGAAATTGAAAAAATCATTCAAAACCCCATTCTTAAAGATATCCTTGTGTGAATTCTTCAGAAGTTTAATAGCGGAGTAGCAATAAGCTCAATAAAAAAATAGGTTATTAAACCAAGAGCCGATGCAATTGCTAACACAATGTACATTGTATTTGTTTTGTGTTTTCTTCGCTCTTCCGCATTATAGAATACGTACTTTCCGCACTTTATGCACAGGATTTTTTTTCTTTCAATTGTAAAAGCATGTCCGCAGTCACATACAACATCTTTAGGTGGTAAAGAAGGCATTAATTTTCTCCGTTAAACTATTGCGAAGCAATCAGTTTTTTTAATTATCTGAAGATTCCCTTTCCTCGTCTGTTTCATTATATGTTTTAAAATATTGAGAAGATTCCTTTCCGGCAAGGAAATATGTTGATATGGAAAACAAAACGGCGATCAGCGCAGTGAGAAAAGCTAAATCAAATTTACTGCTGTTAAAATATAAAATAAAATAGAAAAGATACAATACAATAATAGCAAAATTGAAAAACATACATAATGATCTTGCCCATTTATTAATGCCTGCAACAAAATAACATATTGATACGCCGATACCGAGTTGCAGATAAATCGTTTTGACTGGAAATTCATTCAATAAAAATTTTAATAAATAAAAATAATGCAAAATCCAAGCTGCAACTAAAAACAATATTCCCATTTTAACACTGGTGGGATATTCTTTAAATTTAATACTTATGTTAATCATTTTATCTCCCTAACGCGATATAATACCTATAAAAACCTGATAAATAAAACATAATGCATAACATTTCGGGTTTCCGGGTTCACGATTAGTTATTTGGTATATAGTAAGAATCAGATGAATATTGCGAGAACTTTGCATTATCTTTTAACCGTTTGATCTACATCACTCTCTTATCTGTCACAAAACCCTTGAAACCGAATAATTACCCTACATAAATCATTATTACTAAAAATTGCAAGAATTTTATTAAAACCCGGTAATGCCTTGGCCCTTTAAAAATAAGATACATAAATTTTATATCACATATAACAATATGATATTTCAACGTTAATTATATTAGAATAAACATTTCCTTTCCCGCATTTCTATCTATTAGAATTTAAAATAGTTCTTATTATAAATCAATTAATTAAAGCAAATTGAAATATTGGGGAGAAAATAAAAAAAATAATATATTTATCTTGACAAATAATAACTATCAATTATATAGGTTTATAAACAATAAATATGATTCATTTTAAAAAATGGGTATAAAGGAAAGAAAAGAACGTGAAAAAGAAAGAAGGCGACAACAGATAATTGTTGCTGCTAAAAGAATCTTTTCTGCCAAGGGATTTAATAAAGCAACTATGGAGGATATTGCCAAAGAAGCTGAAATTAGCCCCGGAACAATATACATCTATTTTAAAAACAAAGACGAACTGTATGCCTCACTATCCATCAGAATACTCCAGCATCTCAATATCAGACTCGAACATGTAAAAAATCAAAATAATCTAAATGATGAACAACGAATAGCTTCTTTAAAGGATGCGTTATACGATATTTATGATTTCGATCCCTTAATTCTTATTAACCTGTTCCATCTTCAATCGAGCGAATCGCTGAAAAACTTATCTCCTGAACTTCTGTCAGAAATTAAAAGATTGTCCCAAAGTTCCATTAAAATTATGTCGGATATTTTTTCAGAAGGAATAAGCACAGGTGTTTTTATTAAAGCAAATCCTAATGCACTTGCCGATATATTTTGGGCGTTATTTTCGGGTGTTATTCTCTGGGAAGAAAGCAAAAAGATTATTGATAATAAAAAAGATTTTTTAAAACCTACCTTAGATATTGCATTTGATATCTTCAGGCAGGGAATAACAAAATGATTTTAATACATTTATTATCCACTCAAATGATGAAAAATTTGTATAAAGTTCTTTGTACGATAACCTGAAAGCTTAGTCCGAAAAGGGCTTTTTATTAGTTTTTCATTAATGAATGGGAAGGGAGGTTAAAATTAAAGAATTTACTATTGGAAAGGTTGAAAGTTTTTTAAGATAAATTATCAGCTTTAAGGAGTGTGATCTATGGCGGAAAAAGAAGTTGTAGAAACATCGGAAGCGCAGATTGCTGTTCACTGGGGGGAAGAAGAATACTATTATCCTTCATATGAGTTTGTCGCCCAGGCGAACATGACAGATCCGGCTGTCTTTGATCGATTTAGCCTGGATAACTTCCCGAATTGCTTCAAGGAGTATGCTGATCTTCTCGACTGGTATGAATACTGGGATACAATCCTTGATACAAGTGATGCACCATGCTGGAAATGGTTTGTAGGCGGGAAAATTAATGCCAGCTATAATTGCATTGACAGACACCTTGCAAAAAACAAAAACAAAACGGCAATTCATTTTGTTCCGGAACCCCTGGAAGAAAAATACGAACACATAACCTACCAGGAACTTTACGTCAGGGTAAATGAGTTTGCCGCACTGCTTCGTGATTTTGCAGGATTGAAAGCAGGAGACAGGGTAACTCTTCATATGCCGATGACACCTGATCTTCCAATTACAATGCTTGCCTTAGCGAGGCTTGGAGTGATTCATTCCCAGGTTTTTGGAGGATTCAGCGGAAGAGCATGTGCGGACAGGATAGTAGATTCAAACAGTCGTGTTTTGATAACTGTGGATTCCTACTACCGGAGCGGAACTCTTCTCGATCACAAGCAAAACGCAGACATTGCAGTTGACCTGGCCGACAAAGACGGACAGAAGGTTGATAAGGTCTTGGTATGGCAACGTTATCCTGGGAAAGCATCAAGTCCTACACCCATGGTTGAAGGTCGTGATTATTTTGTAAATGATGTTCTGAAAGATTATTATGGGGCACGAATAGATCCTGTCCCCATGCCGGCTGAAGCTCCTCTGTTTCTCATGTATACCAGCGGCACAACCGGAAAACCAAAAGGCTGCCAACACAGCATTGGTGGATTTCTTGCTTATACTGCAGGAACATCAAAATTTGTCCAGGATATTCATCCTGAAGATGTTTACTGGTGTATGGCGGATATAGGATGGATTACAGGACATTCATACATTGTTTACGGTCCTCTCGCTATATGTGCATCTACGGTTATGTACGAGGGCGTTCCAACCTATCCTGATGCAGGCAGGGCATGGCGGATTGCACAGGATCTGGATGTTAACATCTTTCATACCGCACCAACTGCGATCAGAGCTTTAAGAAAAATAGGCCCTGATGAACCGGCCAAGTATAATTATCAATTCAAGCATATGACAACAGTTGGTGAACCCATAGAACCCGAAGTCTGGAAATGGTATCATCAAGCTGTCGGAAAAGGTAAGGCGATTATAGTTGATACCTGGTGGCAGACGGAAACAGGAGGTTTTCTTTGCAGTACATTACCTGGAATAGCACCGATGAAACCGGGGAGTGCAGGACCGGGAGTCCCGGGTATTCATCCTATAATCTACGATGAAGAAGGGGAAATTCTTCCTGCAGGGGCAGGAAAAGCTGGAAATATCTGCATTCAAAACCCGTGGCCCGGAGGTTTCCAGACCATATGGGGGGACAGGGATCGATATGTTGAAACATATTATGCAAAATACTGCAAGGACACCAGCTCCAAAGATTGGCGTGACTGGCCGTATATGACTGGTGATGCCGCAGTTGAAGCTGAGGATGGGTATTTTCGTATTCTTGGACGTATCGATGACGTCATCAATGTTTCCGGTCACCGCCTTGGAACAAAGGAAATAGAATCTGCAGCACTTGTCTGTGAAGAAGTTGCAGAAGCAGCGGTTGTTCCTGTAGCCCATGAAATCAAAGGAAGGGAACCGGATCTTTATGTGGCGCTGAAGCCGGGGATTGAAGCAACTCCTGAATTGCAGAAAAAGATTTCAGATGTAATTTGCGAGGAAATCGGAAAAATCGCTAAACCGAAGGGGGTATGGATTGTGGCGGATATGCCCAAGACCCGTTCAGGAAAGATTATGCGCAGGGTTCTCGGTGCAATTTCTAATAATCAGGACGTGGGAGATGTTACAACTTTGGCCAACCCTGAAATAGTTGAGGAAATCCAGGCTATGGCCAAAAAATAAGATTAGTGTTTGCAGGAATTGTAAAATGCTCTATCCGAACATTCTTCAATTCCTGCATAAGTTCTTTTACAATTAATTTTTTATCAGTATCAGGATACCGGCTAAAAAACCGGCTAAAAAGGGAGAGAAAAACGATTTTCTGAAAAATATTTGAAAGGAGGTGCTTTAATAATTTCCTGATGCTACTTGAATTATTTTCAGAAATTTGACGATATGAGTTAAATTTTATTGACCATTGCACAGGAGGGAAAAAATGAGTGGAACCACGTGGGTTTACATAATGCTTGGCATTTATATTATTTACTGTTTTTACTGGGGGTTGAAAGGCTATTTTACAGAAAAAACCTCCGCGGGATATGCCATTGCCGGTCGGTCTATCCCTTTTTTCGCTTTTTTGCTTGCGGCTACGGCGGCCTCTTTTTCCGGGTGGACATTTATCGGCCATCCTGGTCTTATATGGCGTGACGGTCTGGCCTATGCTTTTGCCTCATTCTATGTTCTCACTATTCCGATTACAGGGGCATTTTTCAACAAAAGAGTATGGATACTGGGCAAAAGGTACGGCTTTATCACACCAGGAGACATGTATGCATACTATTTTAATTCCGAGCCTATCAGATTCCTGGTTGTAGCGACTGCGGTTTTATATTCTCTATTTTATTCCGCCGTTCAGCTCATGGCTTCTGCAGCACTATTTCATATCATTGCCGGTGTTCCGATTGCATTCGGTGCTATTTTTATGGGATTTATCGTATGGTTCTATGTATGTACCGGCGGTTTGAAAGCAAGCACATGGGTAGGAGTCATTCAGTTTGTGCTCCTTGTGGGCGGTATAATTCTTCTTGGATTTTTCGTAATTACTGCTCCCGCGTTCGGAGGATGGGGAAAATTTTCAGCAGCTGTTGCTGCCCTGGATGTAAAATTTCTTGAAGTACCCCGTGTAATACACTGGGGTCTTGGTGCGGCACCAGGTGAAACAGCATGGACGGCTGTTATGGTTCTTACTTACATGTTTGCACTTATGGGCATTCAGTCATCTCCGGCTTTTACCATGTGGACTTTTGGTATTAAATCACCGAAACCCCTTGCCTGGCAGCAGGCTTTTATGTCCACATTTGTAGTAGGTTTTGCACTTTTCTTTTTTACAGCTTTCCAGGGTATGGGTGCAAAAGTTCTTGAAGTTGCTGGTAACCCAGCCTTTGCCGGTATAAATCAGGCAACAGTTGTTCCGGTTCTGATGAAGGAATTTCTGCCACCCTTTGTTCTTGGCATCGTTTTTCTCGGTGCCATAGCTGCAATTCATTCAACTGCCGCACCTTATATCGGTACCGGTGGTTCGATCCTGTTGCGGGATATTTACTGGCGTTATATCAGGAACCAGCAAGCAGGACATGCCGAGCAGATCTGGGTAAATAGAGTTTTGGCTACACTCCTTACAATAGGGGCGCTTTCCATTGGGCTTACATCAAAAGCTGCCCTGGTTATTTTGGGAGCTCTTGCAACAGCCTTCGGCTTTGTCATGTATGTACTTCTTTTGGGTGTAATATGGGGTTTCAGATTCCCGTCAATCGGTGCAGTGCTTGGAGTTTTAGGCGGAATGATTGCCGTTTTTCTTACCTATAAGATATGGCCCAGACCACTTTCCATGCATGCAGCATTCTGGGGAACAGCTACAGGTCTTGTCATTGCCTATATTTGCAGAGGCTTTGGAATCAAAGATAATGAAGAAACCATAAAGAGGCAAAATGAGGTGCGTGCTTTTCTGGATGATATTGATGCGCCAAGCGAAAGCGGTAAAGCATGGCGCAAGGCCATGTTGTTTATTGTGCCGGTATGGTATTTCTTTGCCATAGGTCCTGCATGTATTCTCGGTAACAAGGCATTTTCCTTTTCCGGCTTTACACCCCTGTGGTCATGGCAGATAACCTGGTGGATTCTCGGTATAATTATGATGTGGGCTCTGTGTTTCAAGGCTCAAATGTCGACACTGTCTGAAGACAGGATTGAACGTATGGAAACCGAGCAAATGACTGTTGTTAAGGAAGCTTAACTTGAGAAATGTCACAGTTCAAGGGTTTACGGTTCAAGGTTAAAAAGAGATTAAAATTTAGCATTCAACCGTGAAACTTGGATTGCAACAAGCTGAAGTAGTAACCTTAAATTAACAACTTTGATAGGAGATAATAATTATGAAACGAGAAGATATTTGGATGATAGTTCTTGTCGTATTTTCAGTCCTGTTTACCGCATCATTCGGATGGGGACTCTGGGGATAGAATACTCATCTATTTAAAAATGATGTAACTATTCAGGTTTAAGGTTTCACGGTTTATGAGTTAAGGGTTTTCATTTCTTACGATATGATAGATCGCTAACCATTAACTTTGAACCGTGAACCTGACAACCTGAGTAGTAATAATCTAACTATTAATAAATAGATACGGTAAAAAGATCCGGCCGGAAGAATTCATTTCTTTTTCAGGCCGGAATTAATCCTTTAATAAGAAATTTACAAACTCATTATGAGGTAAACTTGAGGCAGTAGTCAATTATATTTAAGAACGGCTGAAACTCGCGCATAAGTGAGCGTAAAGAATAAACTTAGAGCCAACATTTCATAAAAATCAAGCTTATACCGACATTGTCCGATTTATAGATAATGTTATTTAGTTTGTCGTTCTTTACTTAACGCTCACTAATACGCTCAAACAGTCAGCCATTTTAAATCTAATTGCCCACTACCTCAAGTTGCTTTTTGAGTTTGTAAATTTCTCTTAATAAGCTTTTTATGTTCCATCAAACACTGGTGGAATCTATATGCAGTTTTCTTGCTTTGATAAAAATACGCACCTTCCGGAAATTTACCATGAATAATAAATCAGCAGCATGCTGAAGGAGGATATAACATGACCAATCCGTATGATGAGGCTTTTGAAAAATCTATTAAAGACCCGGACAGTTTCTGGGCGGAAGCGGCTGAGGATTGCCACTGGTACAAAAAATGGGATAAGGTGCTGGACGATTCCAACAAGCCGTTTTACAGGTGGTTTACCGGTGGTGAAATCAACACATGCTACAACGCACTTGATTTTCACATTGAAAACGGACTTGGTGATCAGGATGCCCTGATTTTTGACAGTCCGGTCACAAATACGATAAATAAATATACTTATAATGAACTGCGGGATGAAGTGGCTAAATTTGCAGGTGCTTTAGCTGCCCAGGGCGTAAAAAAGGGAGACCGGGTACTTATTTATATGCCGATGATTGCAGAATCGGCAATTGCAATGCTGGCCTGTGCCCGTCTTGGAGCTGTTCATTCTGTGGTTTTTGGGGGATTTGCGGCCAACGAGCTGGCTGTACGAATTGATGATGCAAAGCCCAAAGTAATTGTATCCGCATCCTGTGGTATTGAAGTTGCGAAAGTCATATCTTACAAACCTCTCCTTGACCAGGCAATCGACATGTCATCGTCAAAGCCTGAAAAATGTATTGTCTTGCAACGCCCCATGGAAACAGCAACCATGGTGGAAGGCCGCGACCTTGACTGGAACGATGTAATGGCAGATGCAAAGCCCCATGACTGCGTTCCGGTAGCTGCTACTGATCCTCTTTATATATTATATACATCAGGTACCACAGGAATACCAAAAGGTGTTGTAAGGGACAACGGTGGGCATGTAGTAGCACTTAAATGGTCAATGAAAAATGTATATAATGTGGACAAAGGAGATGTTTACTGGGCTGCATCTGATGTGGGCTGGGTAGTCGGACACTCTTACATAGTGTACGGACCCCTTTTTCGAGGTTGTACTACAATACTATTTGAAGGCAAACCTGTAGGTACTCCTGATGCCGGTGTATTCTGGCGTGTCATATCAGAACATAAAGTAAAAACCATGTTTACAGCTCCCACAGCGTTCAGGGCTATTAAACGCGAAGATCCCAACGCTGAATTGATGAAAGAATATGATCTTTCAAACTTCAAAGCTCTTTTCCTTGCTGGTGAAAGGCTTGACCCTGACACACTCAAATGGGCTGAAAAAAATATCGGATGTCCTGTTATCGACCACTGGTGGCAGACTGAAACAGGTTGGGCCATTTGCGCAAACTGCCTGGGTATTCATCACTTTCCTGTAAAAGAGGGTTCGCCCACAAAACCGGCTCCGGGATGGGACGTTAAAGTGGTTGATCCGGAAAACAAACTTGTTAATGCTGGTGAAATAGGTGCTTTGGTTGTTAAGCTTCCCCTTCCTCCCGGAACACTGCCAACCCTGTGGAACAACGATGAAGCATACATTCAGGCATACCTTGAAGAGTTTCCCGGGTATTACAAGACTGCTGATGCAGGTTTTATTGATGAAGACGGATATGTCTTTGTTATGGCCCGAACAGATGACATCATTAATGTTGCCGGTCACCGTTTGTCAACCGGTGGTATGGAAGAAGTTTTGTCCGACCATCCTGACGTTGCCGAATGTGCTGTATTGGGCGTTGATGATAAGCTGAAAGGTCAAACTCCTATTGGATTTCTTGTACTCAATGCCGGAGTTGACCGTAGCCATGATGAAATTATAAAAGAAGTAATTCAAATGGTACGGGATCGAATAGGGCCTGTTGCTTCCTTTAAAATCGCTACAGTGGTCAAACGTCTTCCCAAGACCCGTTCAGGCAAGATCTTAAGGGGTACAATCCAGAAAATTGCAGACAATAAGGAATGGAAGCTGCCTGCGACAATCGATGATCCTGCAACTTTAGATGAAATGGAAGAAGCCCTGGTGAAAATCGGCTTTGCAAAGGCGAGAAAGTAGCCTTGTGATCGCATATTTACATTTTTTATCAAAAATAAATGTGGGGTATATTCTATAAAAGATATAGCCGGCACATAAAGATAGTTTTGTGCCGGCTATTTTTTTTAACTCTTAACCCCTTAAAGGCTTCCTGCCATGCCAAAAAAAATACTTATCGTAGATGATGAACCTAGCATAATAGTGCCTGTACAGTTTCTAATGGAACAAAACGCCTATGATGTCCTGGTAGCCTTTAGCGGTGAAGAGGCAATGGAAGTCATTGAAGAAAACCAGCCTGATCTGATTCTGCTCGACATCATGCTGCCGGTAATAGACGGCTTTGAAGTATGTCAGAGGGTCCGTGAAAACCCCCAGTGGAATAAGATAAAAATTATTCTTTTAACTGCTCTTGGCAGTGACGCAAATGTAGAAAAAGGCCTGGCTCTTGGAGCAGATGCTTATATTACCAAACCGTTTTCTAATATTGAAATAGTTGATAAAGTTAAAGAACTGCTTGAAGAATAAAAATGAAGCAAAATAATAAATTTATGTGGTTTGCAGTAGTTTCTATTGCATTTACCTTACTGTTTATAATCACTGTTGCTTTTTTATTCTGGCACCAGCTTTTACCGGGAGAGCAGTTTTTTTTGACGGAAATTATAAAGCGGAATTTTTTATATATATTTACAGCTGTTTTTCTATTGCTGGCAGGCTTAGGGTTCGGTCTTGACTGGGTGTTTCGTTTTTAAAGGAAGCAACAGGCCCTATTCGATCCCGTACCATTTGAATTACTTCTTTTATAATTTCATCATGGCTACGGTCAACTCCGGCACTTTGAAGAATCACAAAACAACATAGAAAAAAGAATCCGGCAGGCAAAATCAGAATCCG
>Ga0255365_10271_pt1 | contig 13483 bp, 14 predicted proteins | sample ANMaggSeSYBR01J3_FD_182089 | JGI IMG/M metagenome (GOLD analysis project Ga0255365, IMG submission 182089) | Sediment cell enrichment communities from methane seep in Santa Monica Basin, California, United Staets - ANME aggregate JGI... | ecosystem: Environmental > Aquatic > Marine > Cold seeps >... | reverse complement strand
TAGCCACAAAAAAGCACGCATAAAAAACAAGGAACTACAAGATAGTATTACAGATTAAGAAAAGAAGAGAAATGGTGCGATTTCATCGGCACCCTACTTAATGGAAGCTTGTGCTACATCGCTGAGGATTATATAATGGAATGGTGATCAGGAAAATCGCGACAATTTTGAGGATGATAAAGTTTTCGCATTCGGTCTTTGCACTGCCGTTTGCGATTATGGCGTTTTTCCTGGCTGGCAACGCAGGCACACCGGGGTTTCCGGGCTGGGGCAGGCTGAGTCTGATCGTGTGGTGTATGGTCTGGGCACGCTCGGTGGCGATGACCTTCAACCGTATCGCCGACGCGAAACTCGACGCCCGTAACCCACGCACCGCCGATCGGGCAATCCCCACAGGTCAACTCAGCATAAAACAAGCCTACCTGTTCCTGTATATCAGCGCGTTTCTGTTCGCGGCGGGAACGTTTCTATTCTGGCGGCCTATCGGCCTAAGCTCAACCGGGCCGCGGTGGTTCGGATACGGGAACCATTGGCCGATGTGGTTGTCGCTGCCGACCCTACTGTTTATCTGTCTTTACAGCTATACAAAACGATTCACCTGGGCTTCGCATTTCTGGCTGGGAGCGTCGCTGATGCTGGCGCCGGTAGGCACGTGGGTGGCGGTTAGTCCTCCGATCGGGCCGGTCGTCTCTTCAACTGTGCTTATACTCGGTTTTGCCGTTCTGTTATGGACTGCCGGGTTCGATATTATTTACGCATGTCAGGATGTAACCGTGGACCGCCGTGACGGACTCTATTCGATACCGGCGAGGCTGGGACTGACCACGGCACTCTGGATCAGCCGTAGCTGCCACTCATTGGCTGTAACGCTTTTATTGTTGCTGGCACTAAAAGTTGGTTTGGGTGATATTTACCTTGCGGCTGTGCTTATCACGGCGGGGCTTCTAATCGGCGAACATATTCTGGTCTGGAAGGGAAAGATGACTCATATCAAAATCGCCTTCGGTACTCTCAATGCTCTTATCAGTCTTGTCCTTGCTGTGGCTACTGTCTGTGATATAGTTATGAATGAGTTGTGAGTTGTGAGAAAGAAAGAAGTCAGAAGTCAGAAGTCAGAAGTCAGAAGTCAGAAGTCAGAAGTCAGAAGAAAGAAGTCAGAAGAAAGAAGTCAGAAGTCAGAAGTCAGAAGTCAGAAGAAAAGAGAAGAAGAATTGAACGTCCAATCCCGATAAATCGGGACTCAGCGTCGAATATGAAGAAAAGAAGAAATGATGAATAACAGGAAGTCGCCATCGCCTGATGATGTACATCAGACGCTGCCACCAGTCGCAGGAATAAAAAACCGTTGAAACGGTTAAAAAAATTATACGCATTGTGAACCCCTCACTAAAGTGAGGGGCTAATGAGAACCCCACGACATAAAGTCGGGGGCTAATAAACGCGGCGGGCATGGCCCGGGCTACATGGCTTTGCTGATTGCGAAGTTGCAAAAAACGCTATCAGGCGTCTTTATTCGGGGTCGGTATGCCTTCGAGTTCGTCACGCAAAGTTTTGAGATCGTCAAGAAACTTAATCTGTGTTTCCCCGGTAAAATCGTTTGCGAGGTGTTGATAATACTCAATTCCCTCGAAAAGGTTGTCCCTGACTTCGTGAAAGTATTTCGGCGCACGCGCGGATAATTCCAATGAGTACCTTTCAGTCTCTCTGCGAAAGTTGTCTATGTAAAGTTTTAGCTCCCGTATAAACATGTGTGGACGTTCAGGATTTGTCATCAAAGATAAACGGCCATAGATGTGTCCCACCATCTCCTCCAAAGAAGCAACTTTCGAGAAATCCGTAATGCCAGGGCCACAACAGATTGTGGATGTGGCATTTGGTTCGATACCATGCATTATCTTTACCGAACCGCCAAGCTCATGGCAAATGCAGGCCCTGGCGAGTATGTCCTCCTTTACCACGGCAAGCTGAGCATCAGAAAAACCCTCACTCGGCAAATGTTCGAGTTTGAGCTTCTGGTAAGCACGCGAGGCCGTGCAAATCGGAATTTTTGTGAACTCAGTATCAGTAACAGCATGCTTCTTCGGACAAGGAGCGCCAGGTTTGCCATCTCGTATGCGACCGATACGTGCCATCTCACTGCTCGAATTAAGCAGGTTCCAATATAAAATGCTCAGCGGCGAGCCGTCAGTGAGCCGTACGTCTTTGTCAGTGGCGGCGGCAAGTTTTTTCAGATGCTCCTCGTCAACATTGGCTACCTCAGGTACCAACATAAATGGTGTACACCAGCCCGTGCCATCGACATTATAATGTTGCAGCAGGAAATCAGCCTCTTCCGCTGTGCCAATGCCGCCCTGAACGGTAACTTTGACATCGAGAGGCTGATCGACAGTTGTTCGGTTTGCCGCTTTAAGGGCCTTGACGTAAATCGGGTGAAGTTTTTCAGTAAGCTCGTTTCTCTTAAGTCCGCACTCTTTTAGAATCGGACCCATCAGTTCGCCTTTAGTGGCAAAAGCGTGCCCGCCACAATTAAGGCCCGATTCAATTCGATACTCCGATACCCATAAGCCGCGTTTGGCCAGGAACTTGCCCTGAATTATCGCCGATCGATAATCACTTACTTTCAGAATGATCCTCTTTTTGATCCGGCCATTTTCGTCCGGGAAAAAATCGTCAAATGTGGTGAGGTAACTGTATAATCTGGGGTTCATGCCGGCAGATAAGACCAGAGACGAATTCAGTGTGCTGTTTGCGTAACCACGCAGGGCGGACATGGCATCAGCAAATTCAGGGTCCATTTTTTCGCCGTTGCGATACTTGTCCCGATCAAGCTTAGTCATAATGTTGGCATCAATACTGCCCGGTACGGCCTGAGAACGAAGCGACTCCCGTAACTGTTCCTTCTCCTGTGGGTCCGTGGTTGCAAGCATATCATGGTAAGCCTGCCTGAGCGGCGAGTCCGGTAGTAACTCAAAGTAACGGGTGATCCGACTGCCCGGCTCAAAAGGCGAGGCCTGTAATGCCTTAACCCGATTCGCGATCAGGCAGTCCATTAGATTCAAATAAGCAGTAATACGCAGGGCACGCGCATCGTCATTACTATTGGGAATCTCCTCATACGGCTGGTTGGCTTTTTCACAATGAAATTTCCGCATCTGCTCGATGAGTGTGTCGTCCACCAGCGAAATGACAGACGAAATGCCGTACTCCGCCACCCGCAACGGCGTGTCAATTGTGAAACCTGTGCCCATTACGGGAATATGAAAAGTATGCGAACTGTGTTGAATTGATTTAATCATGCTTTGACGTCCTTATCGTCTTCTTTGATGAGTTTTTGTTTTTTTAGCCATCTGCGGCAAGAACACCTCTCTGAAATACAGAAGGGTGCCACCCAAGAGGTTTTAATCACAAGCTGGAAGCTTGTGCTACATTAGAAAACAGCATGGGTTGAAGCCCATCCTACGGCTACCGGCTACGGGTTGAATTTTACCTTTGGGGTAACTTTTTGCTCCTCGGTGGCTTCGAGGTATTCGCTTTTTTCCACGCCGGCCATGTTACAAAATGACCTGCCGAAAAATGAACGGGCATAGGTATTAACCGCACGTACAGCCTCATTATATCGTTTTCGCTCGACGGCAATGCGGTTTTCGGTGCCTTCAAGCTGGTCCTGTAGTTTCAGGAAATTCTGGTTGGCCTTGAGATCAGGGTATCGCTCCTGCAAAAACATCAGCCGTGACAGAAAACCCTGTAGCTGAGAGGCACTTTGGGCCTTGGCGGCGATGGACGGGGCCTGAAAGTATTTGGTGCGAGCGTCGGCGATATGCTCGAAAAGCTCCTTTTCGTGAGAGGCGTAACCCTTTACCGTCTCAACGAGATTGGGGATCAGATCGAATCGCCGGACCAAAACGATTTCCACCTGCGCCCAACGCTCTTTGACAGCTTCATCGAATCGTATGGCTTTGTTGTATCCGCCCCAAACAACAAAGAAAATGCCCAACAAAAGCACACAAAGGACTATCAATATGATAACGCCCGTTCCGATTTTGCCTGTTTTGGTCAAGTTTTGCATAATTTTCGATCCTTTCATATTTTTCATATACTATTGCCCATTACCAGCCGCCACTGGCGCCTCCGCCGCCGAAGCCGCCGCCTCCGCCACCACCAAAGCTGCCGAAGCCACTACCTCCGAAACTGCCGCCGGAACTTCTGCCGCCACCCATCATAGAACCAGCCAACAACCCCCAGAATAATAGTCCTCGGCTACGACGTCTGCCGGAAAAGAGCATCAGCAGCATTAAAAGTGGAAATAGTCCACCCGCGCAAGGCAGAGCCGGGCGTCTCCTGCCGGGCATTGTAAGTTTCGGCATGCCGGTCAGGGCAACACCCTTTTCTTTGGCAATTGTCTGTGCCAATACCGCTGTTACTTCAAATATCCCCTGTCCATATTTGCCTGCCCGGAAATTGGGGACGAAATAGTCCCTTCCGACCTGGCCGACATAACCGTCAGGCAAAATACCCTCCCAATCGTAGCCCACTTCAATACGATATTTACGGTCCTTAACAGCGACCACCACCAAAACACTGGCGCCGGCGCGATTGCGGCCAAATTTCCACCGGTCGGCACGCTCAAAAGCAAACTGATGAATGTCCTGGCCATCAGTAGAGTTCACGGTAAGAACAACAATACGAGCACCGGTTTTTTGCTCAAGGTCCTGGAGCAGGCCGGTCAACCTTTGTTCGGCAGTAGAATCAATGACGCCGGCACGGTCGGTAACATAGGTTTTCGGTGCGGGTTCAATCTTTGCTGCCGTAACAGGGATAGCAAGACAAACCGTTACAAGTGATATGGTCAATAATAATGCCACTGTGCTGAGCCTGGTCATTATTCTTTCCCCTGCCGGTCCACACCGTGGGCGATGTGGTCAATTGTCTGATAAACATTCTCAAAGAAAAACTCGATCTGATCGGCTGGGGGGCGGCTGTGTTGGAGCTGCAACTCCATCAGATGGGCGATTACCTTACCATCAAACCGGAACTGCTGAGCGGCTTTTTTGAGGTTGGGCAGGACCTGATGGTCTCGCTCGATCTCGCTGAGCCAAAGCAAAGCCCGCAACAAGACCAATAGCTCCTTCACGCACTCCATAAGCAGATTAGACACATATTTCGGCTTGCCGAGAGCCTGAATATAGCCCTGACGCAGTCGTATCAGGGCGGCCTTGAGCTGTCGTTCGCACTGGAGGCGGATGTTTTCCTTCCTGAAAGTCAATTCGCCGAATGGGTCTCGGCCATATACCACGACATGATTAAACTGGAAGTCCAGCAACTCAACGCCAAAAACGTCCAGCGATTGCTCGATATATTCCATGGTCATCAAGAGAGGGGCACGCAATTTTCGTTTTCCCATGCTCTTGCCATAGCCGGCCAGTTGTTTTAAGAGCTGATGGCTGCGGCGCTGAACCACCAAAACAGTATTTATGTCGCTGTATTTCGGATGGAAATCGTCGGTCAGGGCACTGCCAACCACGCAAAGCGATAATAGATTGTCATCGAGGTCCTTTTGCAGTTGTGTCAACAAAAACAAGGTGGGGGCCTGAACTTCCTCGCGAAGAAGAGATATATTGTTTCTTTTATCAGTTTTTTCCGCCATCAGTATCACCTGCCTTTTGGAAAATGGTAGTCGAGTAAATGGTGCGATACATCGCACCCTACTTAACTATTTTCGCTGCCGGGACTCAAAACGCAAATGTTTTATAGAACCTGAATAGTCAAGACCAAGCTCTTTACGTAAATCTTTGCGTAACTCGACAAGGAGATCATGGGGGTTGCACTCGTTTGTTTCAGATAACTGCTGACCAATTTTCTGAGCCTCTTTTATTTGCTTAAGCGTTCCAAAAAGTTGAATATCAGCGATACAACTCTCCATTTTACGATCTATATCTTCACTTGGCTTCCGTATAGAACATCCTTCAAGATGTCTATAAGCCTCAATCAAATAATTAATTTTCAGATCCCTGCGCTTTGCATCACGCTCTTTTTTACGCGCCCACAAGTAGCCAAAATATGCGCCCACTAACCCCAAAATAGGAGTAAGAAAATATTTTGCCAATTCGATCCATGTAGTTTCCATGCTCGGTATCCACTATGACAAAAAGCCTGCCTGATGTTTCCAGACAGACTTTTTACTGCTAACTTTTAACAGGTGGTTTTACGCACCTGATCGATTTTGGCCCCCCGAATAGGACTCGAACCTATAATCTGAGGGTTAATCCCTCCCCGAGTAGGACTCGAACCTACGACCTAGCGGTTAACAGCCGCTCGCTCTACCAATTGAGCTATCGGGGAATAATATCCATCGCAATTTTGCCCTCCCCGAATAGGACTCAAACCTATAAACTATCGGTTAATCCCGATATATATCGGGACTCGCTCTACCAATTGAGCTATCGGGGAATAATATCCGTCGCAAACCTGGTAAAAGTACACGACAGCCTATTAACAGCCGGTATTCTAATGCTTTTTTACAAAATGTCAATTATTTATTTATATATTATAGGTGGATGCCGCTGTGGTGCCGCCGTGGCCGGTCCAGTTGGTGTGGAAGAACTCGCCTCGTGGCCTGTCGAGGCGTTCGTAAGTATGAGCGCCGAAATAGTCCCGCTGAGCCTGTAGCAGGTTAGCGGGCAGCCGTTTGTGACGATAACCGTCATAAAAAGCAAGCGCCGTGCCCATCGCGGGCATTGGAATACCCATCTCGATAGCTGTCATGGCTACCCGACGCCAAGCGGGCTGGGCAGCCTCAATCGCTTCCCTGAAGAACGCATCAAGCAGTAAGTTTTCAAGATCGGGTTTTTTGTCAAAGGCGTCCTTGATCTTACCGAGAAAGACCGAGCGGATAATGCACCCGCCACGCCACATAAGAGCGATACCGCCATTGTTGAGATTCCAATTATATTCCTTTGCGGCGGCACGCATAAGCTGATAGCCCTGTGCGTAACTGATGATCTTGGAGGCGTAAAGGGCCTGACGCAGGTCGTTGACAAAGGCCTTCTTATCACCCTGGAACTGTACTTTCGGGCCGGAAAGGATTTTAGACGCGCCGGAACGTTCGTCCCTGAGCGCAGAGAGGCAACGGGAAAAAACGGCCTCCCCAATAAGCGTGAGCGGTTGGCCAAGGTCAAGGGCGGCAATGGCGGTCCATTTTCCGGTACCCTTCTGGCCGGCGGTGTCGAGGATAAGGTCGATGACCTCGTTACCTTCCTCGTCCTTATAGCCAAGTATGTCGCGTGTTATTTCAATAAGATATGAGTCCAGTTCGCCCTCGTTCCACTCGGTAAAGACCTTGTGCATTTCCTTGTTGCTCATGCCAAGACCCTCTTTCATCATCTGATAGGTCTCGCAGATCATCTGCATATCACCGTACTCAATGCCGTTGTGCACCATTTTGACGAAGTGGCCCGCGCCGTTTTCACCGACCCACTCACAACAAGGTTGGCCGTCGTCGGTTTGAGCGGCAATTTTCTGGAAGATGGGCTTGACGCTTTCCCAGGCTTTCGGCGAGCCGCCGGGCATGATCGAAGGGCCGAGCAGAGCACCTTCTTCACCGCCGGAAACACCGGTGCCAATGTACAGTTTGCCCTTGCTTTCGACATACTCCGTACGGCGGATAGTGTCCGGAAAATGTGAGTTACCGCCGTCAATAATAATATCGCCGTCTTCAAGGTGGGGCAGGACCATGTCGATAAAGGCATCGACGGCAGCACCGGCCTTGACCATCAGCATTATCTTGCGGGGTCGTTCAAGGGCTGCGCAGAATTCCTCGATAGTATGAGTTCCAATGATGTTCTTACCCTTGGCGCGATCGTTGAGAAAATCGTCCACTTTCGAGACAGTGCGATTGAAACAAGCGACAGTAAAGCCCTTGCTTTCCATATTGAGTATTAGATTCTCCCCCATTACCGCCAAGCCAATCAGGCCGATATCCGCTTTTGTCATCTTTTAAAGACTCCTTTTAGAGTAAAGGTTAAAAAAACAGCCGGGACGGCTGCGATACACTTACGCAGAAACATCAAGGTAAGTTGAGAGACTGTGAGGTTGAGGGATTTCCATGCCTTCCTGATGTAGGCCATCCAAATGGAAGGCAATAGCTTCTTTCATGTGTTCCTCTGCATCATCGCGAGAAGCTCCGGTAGCGACACAGCCGGGCAAATCCGGAGAATACGCCGAATAACCGGTTTTGGTCTGCTCTAAAATTACCAGGTATTTCATTTTAAGCCTGCCTGTTTATATATGCTGTTTAATGTTCCAGGGGCAAGCTCGTCGCTTTGCTTCCCCGCTATTGTTACAAGCCCCTTTTTGGTTTTATGTTTGTATTGACGATGACTTCCTCTTGTTCTTATCAGTAGCCAGCCATCCTGTTCAATTATTCTGATTACATTTCGTACTTTCACAGTGCTATATGATAACCCCACATTTATTTAATTGCAACGATATTTTATCCCTGGTGTCGTAACCGTTCACTATAGTCGATTACGCTGCATCAGAAAGAAAACGTAACCGTAGTAACTGGAATATTTGCGGTAGATGTCGATTTCCATCTGAGCAGAATCAATTATCTCAATCCGTGTTGGTTCTGTGGCATACTTCTTCCGAAATGATTGAAGCCGTTTTTCCAGTGGATTATAGTATGAATCCAACCAGGCTGACTCCGGAAGAGTAAAATGACCAACAACATCGTATCCAGAGCTTTTTATGGTGGCTAAGTTGGTGTCAATATCTACCATCGCAGGATACTCATGGGCCCAAAACTGTCGGCACTCTGTCGGAGGATCCGGCTGCAACCAGGAAAGTTCGCTCACCGCCAATAACCCGCCGGAAACCAAAAGAGAGTAACATACTGCCAGCCCCTTACTGAATCCCATGTTATAGATGGCCGCCTCTGACCAAATCAGATCAAAAGAACCCTCGGCCAACCCCAACTCGCACATATCTCTCAGGCAAAGTTGTATTTTATCTGAAACACCTTCAGCTTCAGCACGGCGTTGTAACTCGTCCAAAAACGGTTGATGATTATCCACAGCCAGGATCGTCCCGTCAATATGTTTAGTTAGTTGGATCGTCTGTGCGCCGTTGCCGCAACCAAGATCCAAAACTCTGAGCTTGCCAGCCATACCCTGTGGTCTCGCTGAAAGCAGCATGTTCAACGCTTGTTTAGTTGAGCTGTTGTCTCCAGGACCAAGGCGTGGCAAAGAGGAATCGAAAAGCTCGTAAAGGAACTCCATTTGTTCGTTATCGTTCATTGTTCATATGTTCTTAATATTTTATTCTTGTGGTATAGTTGGTATTGAGCCGTCGGCGAGGCGATGCAGTATTTCGCCGGCATGATGGACGACCAATACCCCGTTATCTTCACGGTTTTCGTAATCGGCGACATTGATTTCGTCCGGGTTCATATAGCCAAGGTTGATTTTGTCGCAGCGATCTTTTGGGATACCGGTGGCAAGGACGACATTAACGCGGGGTTTTTCAACTCCGTCGATGAAAGTGCCAATGCCCTTTACGTGCGTGGAGTGTGCCATTATGCCGCGGGGAACGCCTTCGAATCGGTCCATTTGCTTGAGAAAATAATCACGGGTATGATAACCGATTTTGTCTATATGTTTTCCGTGAGTATAGGAGACCTCGGTAATGTGCGGGGCGTAAATTATCAATGTGCCGCCGTCAGCGACAACCGGTTCGAGCTTGTACATCACCTTGCCGGCAGTCCATATATCGTCGTACATCTCCGGCGCCAAGCCAAGAATCGTATGGTATGGCTTGTCCTTATAAACAATATGCACCTTTTCGGAAAGCCGTGCGGCCTTCTCCCAGGCCTGGGCGACTTCGCCGATATAGATACCTTTGAGTTTGTTCTCCACAGCTACAATAGCAAAGAGTTTCCGCGGCAGGGTAATAAATGAAGCCGCCTTTTCAACGACCTGCCTTGTTGGCGTCAGGACATTGCCGTTGACCAGTGGGTTGGTAACGACGGCGCCGAGCCAATGGAAAAAGTGAAGAATCTCGTCCGCCGCGATGCCGGGGAAGATGTACTTGTGCCCGCCGGAAAAGCCGACCACCTCGTGCGGAAAAACCGGGCCGAGAATAAAAAACTCATCGTAGTCATAGATGAGCTTGTTAATCGCCACTTCGACCTCTTCATGGAACAGGCCGTCGCTGATTTCACCAATCTCGTTGGCTGTGATTTTGCCGATGGTGGTAAAAGTCTCAGGTTTTTCCCACTCGTGATTGAAGAACTTTACTTTTTCATAACGGCTGTTTCGCTGTTCGGGTGTAATTGCCAATCGTTTGCAAATCTGATCTTCCGGCATAGGCTGGTGTGTGCCCAGTGCCACTAGAATATCGAGAGCGGCGGCCTTCTCTCCGACGCAATCGAAAATCATCTGGAAGACTTCACCGATTGGCCCGGAGCGGGTATTATCGGGGATGATTAACAACAGGCGTTTGCCTGTATAATCGTTGTGGCCGAAAAACTCTCGCACCGCCTCAGCCGCCTGGGCCAATTTGACATCACCATCTTTATTTTCTTTGGATATAATCATACGTACAAGTTTTCTTTCTCATCATTGTTACTTCGCCGTTTATTCGTCATTCGTAACCGTTCACGTCTCTATCAGGACTCTGTCCACAAAACACCTTTATCGGACTTTATCGGGTTATAGGACGCTCTTGCTTTAATCTATTTCGGGAAGATGTCCCTGCTCAGAACAAATTCGGAGGATGTCGCGAGCCATCGGGGCGGCTACCTCGCTGCCGTTGGCGTCCACCTCCACGATTACCGCCACCGCGAGGCAGCATCCGTCCGCCGCCTTGGCATAGCATGCAAACACGGAATTATCTGTCGTGCCCGTTTTGCCATACACCTTTACCTTGCTGTCATCCCAGAGCAGGTTGGAGTCGTTATAAAAGGCGTTATAAGCGGTACCGGCTCGCTCCCAGACGCCGTTAGTCCCATAGGGGCCGTCGGGCTCGTTCACCACCGCCCACATTCCCGCCTGTACGATTTTTGCATTTGCGGCCGAGGCAATCCGCTCCTTGTGCTGTGGGACCGACGGAGTCTGGACCATACTCGGCTGAACCATTAACCCGTCTCGGGCTATCGTGGCCATAGTGTCAGCAATCTGAAGAATGGAAGTATTCAGGGGATTAAGCCCAATACTGATAAATCTAAGATAAAAATCCGACATTTTCGCACCTTGCGGTGAAATATGACCGCTTGTTTCTCTGAACAACCAGTATTCACCGTTGCGATTGTAATCTTTCGGCTGGGCCAACACAGGTCTGTTAAAGCCGCATGATTTCAGCCAATTTGTCATTCCCTTAGGGCCGTATTTTTCTCCCAGCTTAATGAAAAAATAATTGCAGCTTAATTTGATTGCCTTACGTCCCCCTGTCTGCCCGTGGTTATGGATATGATCCGGTTTGCCGGGCCAATCTTTATTGTCCAGAGAACAAAAAACCGTTTTGTCAGGATCGATAAGGCCGCGTTCCAATGCCCCCAGCAATAGAGTGGTTTTGATCGTTGAGCCGGACTGGTAAGGTTTTCCAAGTGCGCGGGACAGGTATTTCGAGGTACCGAAGATTTCCCGATAGTACGGGTTCCGCCAACAGGTATTCAAATCGAATGTCGGGACCGACACGGCCGCCCGAACCTGCCCGGTTGGAACATCAATAACTACCGCTCCCCCCCAAATATTTTTCTCCCCGTTCGTTTTTACCCTCGAATAGTTCCCTGATTCGCTTCTGCAGAGCGATGTCGAGCGTCATTGTTATATTTGCACCGAAAACAGGCTCTATTCGGACAGTCCGATCGGCAACCATGTGCTTCCTTACCCAGCCGCGGCGGCCACGCAGCATTTTTTCAAATATATACTCTATTCCCCACCAACCTCGTCGATCACCGGAATAATAAGCGGCTAACTCCTGCGTATTCGGGTCATGCGGTCGGCTGGCAGTCATATCATCCGAAATCGGCCCCAGTTGACCTATCAAATGACAAGCGGATTCATTGTGCGGATACACCCTGGTTTTGCCGGTCTGAACAGTAACCGGTCGTTCTGCGTGTCCTCCACCAAGCAACGAACCGACAAATCGTTCATTGATTGTCAGGGCATCTGCCCGCGGGATCGGTTTCAATATCGGCTGCGGCTGCGTCATCTCCCATACCCTTGTTTTGTAAATCAGTTGCAGCCGTTTATTATCGTTCGGAACCCGCAGCGCAAAATTTTCGCTGATTGCCCTGGTGTCAGGTTGGGACTCGAACGGTACATTATTATTCGAATACCATAATCTGCGGGCACGACTGGTTCGCAAAACAAAGATACGTTTATTCAGCTTACGTATCTCTTCATGAATCTCATCCATAGAGACACCGATAATGTCTGCCAACTCAATCAGAATCCCATCGGCCTTGCGGCGTTGCGGCCCATATTCCTGCTGAACATAGCGGATCGCGTCATCAGGAGTTTTGTCCGGATGCGCATTAAGATATCGAAGCTCCTGGTCTCGCCAGAACCACTCGTAATATAAACGGATCAATTTATAATGAAGACAGACTCTGAAGACAGGTTGATCGACTGATAGAATTTCACCACGACAGTCATAGATTGTACCCCGTGCCGTGTCCAGCCATTCGTAGCGACCTTCGAGAAGCGTCTCAGCTTTCAGGGCATATTCCCGCCCGTGGATAAGCTGTAGCCAGGCCAACCGGGCAATAAGAATCCCCATTGCCATCGCTAATAAAAACGAAAATTGTACCAATCGCCGCTGAAACATTTATGGGTGTAAGAGTGTAAGGGGAAATATTATGAGTTATTTTTTGTCTGAAGCCTTCTTTAGTCGGGTTGGTACTCGTGATGATTGTTTGAATTCAATATACTGCGGAGGAACTTTACTGAGTTTGCCGGGCCACTTGAAAAGCAGGCTAAGCGGTTTGTTCTGACTGCTTTTATAGAAGTGGCCTTCATTCAATGATTTTTTAAAATAAGCGGGACGGCCCTTGGCATGGAAACCGATCGGGTATCGGCTGTAACCGGGTTTGTCAGGTTCGTCGGGATCGAACCCCACAAGCCGTATCTGTCCCATCGAGAATCGTATGCTTTTATCCCCGTCAACCGTTCCCATCTCGCCTCGAGTGCCCTGGCCGGGTTTCAACTTAATTCGCACACCGACAAGCGATTCCCCTGTTTCGAGCGTAACCGCTTCCTTGTTTTGTGTGTCGCGAAGTACCGAACTGATCGGCCACATTTCTTCGACTGTTATGGTGTTCGAGCCTGCCTCCTGACGACTACCTTTGAAATCGTCCGGAATCAGACGATTGAGATACAGCTCACGCAGATAATCCATACGATTCTCGATGGGACAGATACGGCTTGTGGGGTTCGATCCCGACGAACCTGACAAACCCGGTTACAAAGCTGTCTCCAAATGGAAA
>Ga0255365_10268_pt1 | contig 13539 bp, 15 predicted proteins | sample ANMaggSeSYBR01J3_FD_182089 | JGI IMG/M metagenome (GOLD analysis project Ga0255365, IMG submission 182089) | Sediment cell enrichment communities from methane seep in Santa Monica Basin, California, United Staets - ANME aggregate JGI... | ecosystem: Environmental > Aquatic > Marine > Cold seeps >... | reverse complement strand
TTATTCATTGTAACCTGACCGTCACCGGCGACTGCTGCTTTGCCTTTGTGCCTTACTGCCAGTATTGTAGTCCCATGAAAATTCATAATGAATTGGTCTCCGAAACAGCCTGTTGTTTGTTAGGTGCTTAGTGCTTGCGGAAATAAAACTCCACATTTTGCGCACCAAGCTCGTAAACTCTCTTCATCTCTGCCGAATTTCTACTTTCCAATTTCAAATTTCAAGCCGTGAACGGCTACTTACTTCCTCGGATGCGCCTTATCGTATGTTTCCATCAGCTTGTCTATACTAACATGCGTGTATTTCTGTGTTGTAGATAAGCTTTTATGGCCCAGAAGTTCCTGAATTACTCTTAAATCAGCCCCTGCATCAAGCATGTGGGTAGCAAAAGAATGTCGGAGTCCATGGGGTGAAACAGGTGTTTGCATACCACATTCCCTAACCAGTTTATCAAGGATCCGTGCAATCGAACGTGTTGTCAGGCGACCGTTATTTTTGTTTAAAAAAAGCGGGCCGTTTTTTTCAGAGCGTGCGCCGGATTCAGTTTCCAATTTATTTCTGTAATTTTTTATCGCATCTATCGCTTTTTTGCCGATAGGCACGATTCGTTGCTTATTCCCTTTTCCGAGAACACGAATCACATGTGATGCAACATCAATATCAAAAAGATTTAAACCGGCAAGTTCTGAAACACGTATCCCGCAAGAATAAATGGTCTCAAAAATTGCCCGGTTCCTGAGCCCCGGCAAAGTGTCATCTTTAATGGAATCAAGCAGCCTGAACATGTCATCAACAGTAAGATAAGCAGGAATTGCTTTTTCCTGTTTTGGTGTAAGAATCGAATCTGCCGGACTGTCAGTAATATAACCGTGCTTTACAAGATGCCTGAAAAAAGAGCGAACTGCGGAAAGTTTGCGCGCTATAGTAGTCTTTTTGTTGCTTTTATGTAAAGCCCCCAAATACCCTCTTATTGTAAGGCTATCTACCTTATCTATCCTTAAAGCGTCCCTGTCCTTTTCAATCTTACTCCCTGTTGACTTACCGCCTGAGATTATGGATACAAACTCCTTAAGATCATGCCTGTAGGCACGGCAAGTATTCGTTGAATACCCCTTTTCAGAGGAAAGGGATTCTATAAATGAGCTGATAAGATTCTCTGATGGAAGCCTGTTTTTCAAAACTTATCCCTCTAAAACTCAATCATAGATTCCAGTTCGCTCCATGTGTCAACCTCAAGGAAAGGATGATTAGCCCTGTTCCAGGGCTGTTTGAAAAGAACAGGGTTAATTCCGGCATCCTTCAATAAAAAGCATGTTTCAAGCCTGTCTTCGACAAAACAGGAATAACCTTTGCTTAAAAGTACATCTGCCTTATCTTCGAAGCTTCCGGTTGGAACGATCTTGATTAATTCCGGCCCAAAAGGCAGCATTTTCAATATCCAATCATGTATGGGGCCAAGGTACGGCCTGGCGGTAACAAACAGCAGCGGACCGTGGTTTCTGCCAATTCTGGACAGAACTTCCACCGCACCATCTATGGGCTTTAGTTCTGCCGCATAGCCTCCGTCCATTACGCGTATTATGATTTCATTTAACGTTTTTGTATCGATATCGAGACACTCTTCCAAAATATAGCTGGTAATATCTTCGTACTTTACACTGTTTATGTTATATTCATCGCGTGCTATATCAAGAAACAACGTCATGGTGTCGGCAAAGACGCCGTCGATATCAAATGCTAAAGATTTCGGATCGATCATCTTTTCTATGCCGCCTTGCGTGATTTTTTCTTTAACCTTGAAATGCGCCGCCTGTAAATCGTGGCCATTTTCTTATCTTTTGCCTCAAGCGCAGCTTTTCTCCCAGCCTTAAAAGACCGAATCTTGTTCTTTATATTCTTAACGGATATACCTTTTATCTTTTTTGGAGTCTCTACTGCTTTTTCTGGAGTCTCTGCTTTCTTTTTTGGAGCCTCTGCTTTCTCTTTTGGAGTCTCTACTTTTTCCTTTGGAGCCTCCGCTTTCTCTTTTGGGGCCTCTGCTTTCTCTTTCGGAGTCTCTGCTTTCTCTTTTGGAGTCTCTGCTTTCTCTTTCGGAGTCTCTGCTTTCTCTTTTGGAGCCTCTGCTTTCTCTTTTGGAGTCTCTGCTTTCTCTTTTGGAGCCTCCGCGATTCCTTTTACCTTGTTTACAGCGTCAAGCAATTCAGCTTTATTCATTCCGTGTATCCCGGTAATGTCAGGTATCTCTTTTGCAATTTCTCTAAGTTCCTTTACTGTCATATTCTCTAAAGTTTTTTCTTTCGTTTCCTTTTCAGCCATGAATGATAAATCTCCTTTCCTTCTCTTTGCAAAGGTATCTTTGCAGAAAAGCACGAGCCGGGGCGGTAAAGCCCCCGGCTCATAGAGACCTTTGCAAAACGTCCCTTTTTGCCCAATCTCTGTGTCTGGCTCAGATTTTAATCCTCGAAATACTCAATGTATTCCTCTGGTTAAAATCTTCACCATCTTTGACCTTGGACAAAAATGAACATTTTTCAAAGGTCTCTCCTAATAGTTAAAAATCAATATTTTCGTTAAAGTAATATTACGATAAAACTTAGTTTTATAGACTATTTTTTCTCATTATGTCAATATCTAAAGGCAGCCAACCTTACAAATTATTATTCTTTGTTCTTTTTGCTCATCCCCTCCAAAAGCGGTCTGAAAAGATCCATTGGGAATGGAAAAATTGTTGTTGTATTCTGCTCAGCGGACATTTCGCGCATTGTCTGAAGATATCTTAACTGAAGAGCAACCGGATGATCACGTATAATCTCTGCTGCATCAGCAAGTTTTGTCGCTGCCTGGAATTCGCCTTCTGCATTAATCACTTTGGCGCGACGTTCTCTCTCCGCCTCGGCCTGTTTTGCCATTGACCTTTGCATTTCCTGAGGAAGATCAATGTGCTTGAGCTCAACGGTTGTAACCTTGATCCCCCAAGGATCCGTATGTGTGTCAAGTATTTCCTGAAGCTCGGTATTAATTTTTTCTCTTGCTGAAAGAAGCTCATCCAGCTCTGCCTGACCGCAAACGCTCCTTAAAGTTGTCTGTGCCAGCTGGGACATTGCATAACTATAATGTTCCACCTCAACTATAGCCTTAATTGGATCAATCACCCTGAAATATATAACGGCATTCACCTTTACTGAAACATTGTCCCTTGTAATAACATCCTGCGGATCAACATCCATGGCAACAAGACGCAAACTGACTTTTACCATTTTATCAACTATCGGAATCAGTATGATCAGACCCGGTCCTTTTGAAGCTATAACGCGCCCCAGCCTGAAGATAACACCGCGTTCATACTCATTTAGTATGCGTATGGCTGCGGAAAGAAAAAAAATAACAAGAACGACTATTGCGATTATCGGATAAAGCGTCATAATAATCTCCTTTAACTGGTTAAAGTGGTTGGGTGGTTAACTTGCTCAACTTCCAAAACGAGATTAACCACATTTATTACCCGTACTTTTTCATCTTTCTTTATTGCAACCTTAGATGTAGCATTCCATAACTCGCCATGAACAAAGACTTTGCCTTCCGGCTCAATCGCTTTTTTTACTACCCCTATTTCACCAACAAGGCCAGTAGCACCTGTTTTCGGTTTTGTCATATGCGATTTAAAAACCAGTCCTGCTACAGCAACAAAAAAGCCCGAAACCATCACCAGTGTCGGTATCAGTACTTGCAAAGACAAATTCATCTCCGGAGTATCTCCCTTAAACAGCATAAGTGAACCGAGTAAAAGCGAGACAATTCCTGCAATGCTTAATAGTCCGTAACTTGTAATCTTCATTTCCATTATGAAAAAAATGATGGCCATGATGATAAGGAGAATACCGGCATAATTAACGGGCAGAGTCTGCATTGCGAAAAATGCTAAAATAATCGCAATCCCTCCGACTACTCCCGGAAAAATTGCACCCGGATGGGAAAGCTCAAAATAAAGACCGGCAAGTCCGATCATCATAAGAATATATGCAATGTTTGGATCGCTTATGGTCTTTAAAATCTTCGTCCTTAAATTTTCTTTTAATATTTTTTTTACCGGATTGTCGAGCTTTAAAACTCCTTTGTCCTCAATTTTCCTGCCGTTTATCTGTTCGATTAGATCATCGATATCTTTTGCAATAAGATCTATAATATTCTCTTTTAAAGCTTCCGATTCGGTCACGGATACGCTTTCCCGCACGGCCTTTTCAGCCCATTCAACATTTCTTCCCCTCTTTTGGGCAATACTTTTTACATGGGCCACCATGTCGTTAGTCACCTTCTCAGACATGGTCTTTTCTATTTTTTTGCCCCCTGCAGCCACCGGATGGGCAGCCCCGATATTCGTTCCTGGCGACATGGCAGCAATGTCTGCCGCCATTGTAATCATTACACCTGCTGACGCCGCCCTCGCTCCGCTGGGTGATACGTACACCACAACAGGCACCTTGCTTGCAAAAATTCCCTTTACAATACTGCGCATAGATTCGGCCAGCCCGCCTGGAGTGTCAAGTTCTATGATAATACACGCTGCATCGGCATCAGAAGCCGTTTTAATCCCTGATATTATAAATTCAGCCACTCCCGGACTTATTGCATCAGAAATTTTTATAATATAGATCTCATTTTTATCTGCAAAAACATTTGAAGAAAAAACAACTGTAAAAAGCAAAAGGGCTGAAAGAAATATTTTTACTGTTAGAGTTTTCATTTCATCTCCTTCATCAGTATCTTCATATCTTCCCATACGTCACGCTTTTTATTCGCATTTCTGAGAAGATAAGCGGGATGATATGTTGGCATAACTTTTATTCCCAGGTAATCATGAAAATGTCCCCTGAGCCTGGAAATGGGCTGTTTTGTCTCTAAAAGTGTTTGAGCAGCAAAGGTTCCAAGGGCACAGATAAAATCCGGTTTTATAACTAAAAGCTGACGTTTAAGAAATGGAAAGCATGTCTTTATCTCGTCAGGCATGGGATTCCGGTTTCCGGGCGGGCGGCATTTTATTATATTGCAGATATAAACCTTTTCCCGGGTTAAATTAATGGCCTCAATAATTTTTGTAAGAAGCTTGCCCGCAGCACCTACAAACGGTTCCCCGCTTTTATCCTCCTCATAACCGGGCCCTTCGCCTACAAAAACCAGCCGCGCCTTTGGATCACCTGCACCGAAAACAATACTTGTCCGCTTTTCAGAAAGGGCGCACCTTTTACAGTTACCGATTTCGGTGCGAATAGATTCTAAGGTTTCATCGGCGATTGTCACGTAGTTTCTCCATTTTTCTAATGTATCAAGGCTCTTTACAGAACAATCAAACCCCCTGCAACCCAACCCTTCCATAAACTTAAGAGTATTGCCTATTTTTTCAACAATGTCATTGACAGCCTGCTTTCTTTCCATAACTCCAGTTTAGCACCCCTTATTCAGCTAAAAGTCATACCATGATAGCGCGTAAGATATAAGATCAGATGTGAATTGAGGCGGTTATGTTATTTTCTGGAAGGTGATATGTTGGTCATTTCCTCCAGTCTTTCGCAGTGTCCCGAAATTTACGGATAGATGCACGAATTTACAGTGTTTAGCAACTTATTTTCTTTATCCGCAAATATCGGGACACGCTTTTGACTGATTCTATTCATATCGCCTGGAAGAAAATGACATAACCGTCTCAATTCATACCTTCGATATGAATCAACTCTCTATCAATTAATATTTCGTTGTAGACAGGAGGTACGAAACTCGAGTCATAATCAAATTTTCCGAATCTTATCATCTTATTCGTTCAACAATACGATCTAAAAGCAGGTGTGCAACCTCATCTTTTTCCATGTCAGGTATTGATTCCTTTTTGCCGTCCTTAAAAAACAGCGTTACCTTGTTGGTATCTGTCCCGAAACCTGAAGATGGATCCCCGACAAGATTTCCTGCAATTATATCAAGATTTTTTTCTTTAAGTTTCTTTCCTGCGTTTTTTTCAAGGTCCCTGGTTTCTGCAGCAAAACCGACAAGTACCTGGTCTTTCTTTCTTTTGCCAAGTTCTTTCAGAATATCCTGGTTTTTTATAAGATCAATGATCATTTCGTCATTATCTTTTTTTATCTTATGTTTTTCTTTCTCTTTAGGACGGTAATCTGATACGGCCGCCGCTTTTATTATGATATGGCAATCTTCCATATGCTCAAACACGGCTTGTGCCATCTCCTGTGCTGTTTTTATCCTCACAACGTTTACATTGAGCGGATCAGGAATATTCGCAGGACCGCTAATCAAGGTGACATCCCCTCCCCTGTACTCAGCAGCCCTTGCAAGAGCATAACCCATTTTGCCTGATGAAGGATTGGTGATAAACCTGACAGGGTCGATAGATTCCCAGGTTGGACCTGCGGTTATAAGCACTTTTTTATCCTTCATATCCTTTATTGTTAGCATTTTTAAAAGCCTGTCAACAATATCTTCCGGTTCGGGAAGGCGACCCGGTCCTGTTGTGCCACATGCAAGTTCTCCGGCATCCGGTTCTATGATAAAATACCCGTCATTTCTTAAAGTCTCAAGGTTTCTTTTTACAGCCCTGTTTTCATACATATGCGTGTTCATGGAAGGACAAATACCAACAGGGCAGGTAACGGCAAGCATGAAAGTGCTCAGAGCATCATCAGCAATACCGTTTGCAAGCTTTCCAATAATATTTGCTGTTGCAGGGGCAATAATAACAGTATCTGCCTGTTTGGCCCAATCAATATGCCTTATGGAAGCATCACCGCTTTTTTCGAAAAGACTTGAACAGACAGGCTCCCCTGATAACGCTTCAAAAGTAAGTGGTCCGACAAAGGCCCCTGCGTTTTCAGTCATGATTACCCTGACACTTGCCCTCTGCTTTTTAAGAAGTCTTAAAAGCTCAACGCTTTTGTATGCTGCAATACCACCGCATACACCAAGTACTATGTTTTTGTTTTTTATCATAGTTGTCATAAGTTTAGATCTCGACGCGTTAATAGCTCATAGATAGCTGACAGCTCATAGCTCACAGCTCACAGGAAAAAAGGATTTTATCATTTAATCCCGCTTGCAGCGGGACTATCAGCTATGAGCTATGCTATTTTAGTAATCCGGACACCGGTTCATTCATGGTCGGTGCGACCCATATCTCAATTTTTGTACTCATGCTTTCAGTAATGTTTATTACACACCACCTGTTTTGTTTCTGGAAAAGCATTATGGTGCGGGACGATTTAAATGAGCTGATCAGTAGCCAGTTGTCTTTTGCCATATTCTTTTCAAAAAAGGAGATTAAAGATCCAATTTCAACTCTCCCCTTTAACACTAAAACTCCTGCCGAAAAACCGGAAGTGGTGTATATAAATGATGATTTCCTGTCAACTTTCAGTTCCCTCGGAATAAGGACATCTCCGAAATCATAATATAAAGGACCTGTTTTATCTTTCTGCCAGCTTGCTTCAAGAGATTCCGAACTGCTTCTTTCACTTGGCAAAGTAGAACATCCGGTAATAAGAAAGATTAAACATATAACAATCCCGATGCATAATAAAGCTGAATTTACCCTTTTTAGCCCTGCCATGTCTTTACTCTCCTGCCCCATGTTCAAAGTTCTCAATGTATGAAGCATATGTGCGTGCTATACCCTCTTTTAGCGTAACTTCAGGCTTCCAGCCAATGCTATTTAATCTTGAAATATCAAGTAACTTTCGCGGCATACCGTCCGGTTTGGACCTATCCCAAATCACATCTCCTTTATAGCCGACCACTTCTTTTGTTATTTCAGCGAGCTTTTGAATAGTCATATCACTTCCTGCTCCGATATTTATGTGAGAAACCATCGGCCTATCATTACTTTCGGCTACACCTGCCTCAGAAGTCGTTGTGTCCGGTTTTGTGGCAAAAGCTAAACTGGTTGACCTCAAAGCATCATACCGCTCATCACTTAAATTCATCAATAAAAGGCAGGCTGATGCCATATCATCAACATAAAGAAATTCTCGCTTCGGCACCCCGCTCCCCCAAAGCATTATTCCGGAACGCGCTTTCGAGGGAGATTTTCTGTTTTGTTTTGAAATAGAAGTTAAGCTCCCTTTTATATCTTCAGGAATAGTACCATATTTCAACTCGTCCCTGTTAATACCTTCCCAGTCGCCCTGCTCTGCAAGCTTTGCCAGGTGGAACTTGCGAATTAAAGCAGGCAGAACATGAGAATTATTTAGATCAAAATTGTCATTCGACCCATACAGGTTTGTCGGCATAACAGACCTGTACTTTGTACCATACTGGCGATTGTAAAATTCACAAAGCTTGATGCCGGCAATTTTCGCAATAGCGTAAGCTTCATTGGTCGGCTCAAGCTGCCCTGAAAGCAAAGCTTCCTCTTTCATCGGCTGCATGGCATGTTTCGGGTAAATACACGAACTTCCCAGGAAAAGAAGCCTCTTAATCCCTGACTGCCAGGCCCCATGAATTATATTTGCTTCAATCATTAAGTTATTATATATAAATTCAGCAGGATAAGTGTCGTTAGAGTGAATGCCGCCTACTTTTGCTGCTGCAATTATAACATAATCGATCTTTTCATTATTAAAAAATTCCCGGACAGCTTTCTGGTCAGTTAAATCTAGCTCGCTGTGGGTTTGCGTTATGATATTGTCATACCCGTCAGATCGAAGATGTCGGAAAATGGCGGAACCAACCATACCATTATGTCCTGCAAGGAATATGGAATCTTCAGTCCTCATCCATCAAGTCCTTTATTCAAAATGGTCATATGTTTTATACCCTTCCTGTCTGCATAGATTATCCTTTTGTGCCTCTTTCATGTCTTCAGTCACCATTTCCGCAATAAGCTGCTGAAAGCTTATGCAAGGCTCCCAGCCCAGTTTTTCTCTGGCTTTGCTTGCATCACCAAGAAGATTATCTACTTCTGTGGGACGAAAATAGCCGGGATCGACAGCAACTATAATTTTATTGTTTTCCTCATTTACTCCTTTTTCTTCAACCCCTTTCCCTTCCCAGCGAATGGAAATACCAAGCTGTCTGGCTGCGGTTTCAATAACTTCTTTGACGGAATGCTGTTTGCCGGTGGCTATAACATAATCGTCCGGCTCTTCCTGCTGAAGCATCAGCCACTGCATTTCCACATAATCAGCAGCATGACCCCAGTCACGCTTTGCATCCAGATTTCCTATATAAAGACACTCCTGCAAACCCAGCTTTATTCGCGCCATTGCCCTTGTAATTTTCCTTGTAACAAATGTTTCTCCGCGAATTGGTGATTCGTGATTAAACAAAATCCCGTTGCAGGCGTAAATGCCGTATGCCTCGCGGTAATTAATGGTAATCCAGTAAGAATAAAGTTTTGCAACACCATAGGGAGACCTTGGATAAAAAGGAGTGTTCTCATTTTGCGGAACTTCCCTGACCTTGCCGAACAGTTCGGAAGTTGAGGCCTGGTAAAAACGAGTCTTTTCCTCAAGCTTCAGGATTCTTATGGCTTCAAGAATACGTAATGCACCGAGCGCATCAGCATTGGCAGTATATTCCGGGGTTTCAAAAGAAACCATGACATGACTCTGAGCCGCAAGATTGTAAATCTCTTCAGGCTGAATTTCCTGAATAATACGAATCAGATTTGTAGCATCAGTCAGATCTCCGTAATGCATGAAAAAACGAACATCCTTTTCGTGGGGATCTTTATAAAGATGATCAACACGACCGGTGTTAAATGAAGATGCTCTGCGTTTTATTCCATGCACTTCATACCCCTTGCCAAGTAGAAATTCCGCAAGGTAAGCGCCGTCTTGACCTGTAATACCGGTGATTAGTGCTCTTTTCATAAAACATCCTTAAAATAATTAATGGTTTTTCTAAGACCTTCTTCCAGCTTTTTGCCTAGTTCCCAGTCACGCAGCTTCCTTGCCAGCTCGATATAAGGCTTTCGCTGCATGGGATAATCCAGAAGAAGAGGTTTAAAAACAATCTTTTATTGCTTTTATATAACATAAAGCCGGTAAGCAATGCAAACATGATAATAGAAAGTTTTTGAGGTAAAATTTTTAATGGGCGGCAATAGAATAATATTGAAGTTTCAATATCTATCTGATATATGGATAACCCTTTTGAAGAGTTTAAGTGTTTCTCCCGGTTCTTTTTCTCACAACTGATTTCTTTTCTGCCCCCGTAGCTCAGTGGATAGAGCATTGGATTCCTAATCCATGTGCCGCAAGTTCGATTCTTGCCGGGGGCACCACTAATATCAAGAGTTTATATCAACTGAAAATGTAAGCCCTTTTTTATTTCTTGAATTTGTTCAGCTCCTGTCCAGCAAAATAATTTTTAAGTCCTCTATTTCAATCTTTTGTCATTTTCCTCACTTTCACACCGATTCTATGTAATGTAGTTCACATTGGGCAAATAGTTTCTCAATTTTTATTCCAATTTTGTTTTCATTATAATTAAATAAACTCTATAATAGATAGATATAAATGAATATTCCAATTTTAAATGTGGATCTTAAAGGTTTGCATGAATATTGCATTTACTTAAAACGATTTTAACAAGATAAAGCCAAACCTGTTGAGAAGCAGGGACGGAAAGCCACGGGTCTGAATGATAGCCGGGTCGCAATTGGGTGATTCGGTTTTTTTATTGTTAAAAAGCGGGTGAGATGAAAGGGATAATATTTTTATTGTTAATGGCTGTTCTGATTTTAACAAATTATATCTTATGCCACGCTTGTTGACCGTAGTGAAGACTTCTGCCTTTAATCGCAAACACAACACGTCTACTTGAAGTTGTGGATTTCGATGACGGAGTCAAAACCGTTGTCGTTGAAAAAGGCGGTCGGGGGAAATATCCCTGCCGCCTTTCTGGTTTATGCATGATGTCGAAACCAGTTCAGTAACGGATTGAGTTTTGTGTTAGTTCACCAGTCTTAAATCCGCCCCATCCTATGTATTACCTGCATTACCTACAAACCATGTAAAAAATGTAATAGTTTTTATATAATTGTGTAATTAATTATGTGGTTTTTTCGTTCATCAGCAATAATATTTTTATGCTATTACTAATATAACTATATAATATCACATAACATCATTATGCTCTTACTAATCTAACTATATAATATTAGTAACCATTTAATAATTTGTATGATTCTTGCATTTTAACTATGAGATAACTATTTTCTGAACCTGCAATGCAAGTGGGTATTGATGAATAGGTTATTAGTGTTTTTATGTATGAGGGCATTAGTTTTTTTAAGTAGTGGGAGTAAAATGTTGCTGTGTTGGTTGAATATTATTATAGACATAAGCAAAAACAGCTCGCTTTATTTATTTTTGAGAAACTACAGTATCTGTAAAGGTTTTTGGAGCAGTCCTGCTTGAAAATAACATCTCTTCTTCTATTTTTGCATTTGTTAGCAATTGAGAAAAAATCAGGCCAATATTTGCTCCTATGAAAAGGCCAACGATTAAACCAATATAGAACATAAACACCTCCGTTTGATCTTGCTTTGTAACTAACTCGGACTATTCAAAACTCTACGACAAGGAATGTTTCAAGATCTATGCCAACCATTCGATATAGATGAATATGCTTTATTTTAAATATGTTGTAATGGACAGAAAATTTATTGATGGGATATAAAGCGACATAAATGATAAAATTTATACAGTTAAAGTATAGTAAAATAGACAATATGTTGTGTACCAAAATCATAATACCTAAAGGAGGTTGGTAATGAGGATTTTTCCGAAATTTATTCTTTGTTTTGTCTTCCCGGTCTTTTTGTTAGTCGTTGTTACTTTTAGTATAAGTGGTGAATTAATCGAGCCAACCAGAACCCTCGATAGCTCTGAGAAAACATCTGGAAAAATTTCCGTTTTCAGTGAACCCCCTGGGCTCAATGTTCTTTTAGACAGCGTAAAAATTGGAAAAACGCCAATATTTTCAAAGGAAGTAACGTCCGGAGTTCATAAATTGCGGATTAAAGATACTGAAAAAATAATTACTATCCTATCAGGAAAATCCCTTCAATTGAGTCTTTTCAAAGATTCCATAATTGAAATCCCTGAGAAAAAGGTCGAGGCTCCTACACAACCAAAATTAGAAGAAAAAATGGCGACCAAAAAAAAGAAACCTGATGAGCCGACCAGGGAGAAGACAGAGTACAAGCCAAAATATGATCCACAGTATTGGCCATTGAATCCCACCGGCCCAATTCGATAGTTTCTCTGACAAGATAAAGAACAGTTTTTCATCAATTTTCATGCAAGATTCAGGTATTAACTTATTTACGCCTTACATAGGGAAATTGACGCTAAAATAAACATGAAAAAATTTTCATAGAAAATGTTGCATTTATTTCACAAAATCAGGTTTGTAAACAATCATTTTTTATGCTTTGAGTCATCTATCTAACTGTATTCATTGTAAATAGTAGAATATTCGATTTTTCGGCATGAATTGTGCTTAACTATGTATTACTATTGTAGTTCTAATAGATTCATAAAACTGAATTTACAAAATTTAGACAGGAAATCAGAAACTGGAAAAAATTTTAATTTCACTCAGTTTAGCGCTTTTTATAGTTTTAATACTTATTATATCATTTGAATTCGTGTTTGCTTTATAGCACAAAGAAAATAAGAGGTAGTCTTCTCGGATGTGCGTGCATCTTTTCAGTGGGCTGGCGAAACTAACAATAGAAAGGCGGCACCGGAGAAAATAACGGCATTTTGGGAAGCACTATCAATTATTTTCTTTATTAGTGATAAAAAATCAAATCAGAAAGATGTGGCAGATAAAATGCTTGACACTTTAAATGATAACGGTGGTAGGCGCTCAGTAGTTGATAGGCGCAGAAGTTCCAGTGCAAATCATTTTCCAGAAAGAAGATCTTACAGATTCCGAAGAAGCGAATCGGATCGCAGAAACCATCGAATTTTTGAAGTTATAAGAAAAGGCGCTGAACGTCGGGAAGCATCTAGATATATTTAATAAAGGGAATTTAGAATGTACCCAAAACATGAAGAAAGAGAGTGTTCGCGTTTTGAAAATGAAATCCCGATTGTTTTTAGCAATTGCAATTCGGAAAAGTATAATGAAGCAAGAATATTTAATAGCAGTAGCAGCGGAATCTATTTTGAATCGAATCTTCCCATCCGGCCGGGGACAGAGATTTATATCAAAAACAATAATTCAACTGGTTTTTCAGGTTCAAATCTTTGCCGTGTAGAAGTAGTATGGTGTGAAGAAATAAACGATGCGGTTGTTTTTTACCCTTTTGGAATTGGTGCCAGATATTGTTTCCCGGATGACTATTGGAGATGGATTTCCCAAGCTAAGTTCGTTCACCGAAAATTGAGAGTAATACGGGGAGGAAAGAGTTTACGGTAAGTTCAAAAGGTTAAAAAAATGGAAAAATTGATTGTAAAGGCAGGGCTTTGTTTGGTCCTGCCTTTTTTGTTTGCCAAAATATTTAATTCCTAAATAGATACGTCG
>Ga0255365_10267_pt1 | contig 13570 bp, 12 predicted proteins | sample ANMaggSeSYBR01J3_FD_182089 | JGI IMG/M metagenome (GOLD analysis project Ga0255365, IMG submission 182089) | Sediment cell enrichment communities from methane seep in Santa Monica Basin, California, United Staets - ANME aggregate JGI... | ecosystem: Environmental > Aquatic > Marine > Cold seeps >... | reverse complement strand
GGAGTAATGGTTGGTGAATTTGAGGCCGGATCAATGCTGAGTTGAAAAGAAAGTTTGTCGATACTGTTTTTTAATAAATTTAAAAGTTTGTCTGTATTCGACTCCAAGGCATTTAATTGCCGGAAAACCCTTGTGATAAATTCTTTTTCTGAAGTCGTTCCATAAAGATCGACATACAACGTTCCAATTTCAGGTGCTTGCTGCTTTATATTCAAAAAAATCTGTTTTATTAATGAGCTTTTACCTGTTCGTCTATGGGAGTACAGCAAAACATTTTGCGAAGCTTTAATAAATTCAAGTAAGTCTGCTTGTTCTTTTTTTCTGTTACAAAAAGAAGAGCCTGTCACAACATTACTATAGTTAAATGGGTTTTCCATTTTGCCTCCAATATTACACTGCGGCATATAATTACTATTGTGTATAGAATATTACGCATTAAGTATAAAGTCAAATAGATAATTATATTTCCCTGAGAGATCTCACCGAAGAACCTTAAGCAATGTCTCCGACAGCTCACAGAGGGTACCAAACACGAAGATAGATTAAGCAGTAAAAAAATAAGCCGTGTAAAAAAGAAACTTGTCACAGAAATAATAGCTGCATTTCTTTTGGGGTAAGATCAATTCCAACAAACCGAGGTGAAGAACTGTTTTGCCACTCCCAGTACATTCAGCAATCAAATGAAATAAAAGCGGTCTCTGACAACCTTTGTTTAAAGATGTTTTGAAAGATTACTCCAAGACACAATCTTAATACCATTCTCTGTTATACATGAAGGTATTTTAGAAGGAGGTGTATCTCCTTTATGAACAGCTATAATCCCCTTCCCAAGTTGCAAGCTTTTTTCAACTTCCCATTTTACCCAACCACTATTATGTGTATCGTCTGCAATATAAACAACAGTCTGTGAACACTGCCGAATACGCTCAACTATTTTTTGCTTAATATATTCAGCACGTTCGCTATTAATTGGATCTTTTACAGAGCGATCAATAAATTCAATCTCTGATTTCTCATTCTTAGCATGAGCACGGAGCAAATTAACTTCATCGATATCATCATAATCAAAACTTAAAAATGTGTTGCGGCGAACACCTTTCTCAAGCTCTTTTTTAGCTTTTTGTTCAAGCTTTTTTATATTACCAAGAGAACTTCGTCCGCTATCACTTCCTCCACCCATAAAACACCTCCTAAATTAAAAGTCAAATTCTTTACATGCAATACACTCTCCACAGGGGACTTCGCCACCCGCATGACATGAATAAGTACCAATAATACCTTTCTCTTTTGCCAAAGCGACTACATCTCTTTTAGTAAAATCCATAAGAGGGGCCAATATCTGCAATTCACGATCAGTCATCATAGAAATAATGCTCTGGGCCTTCATGAGAAATTCTTTTGTCTGATCTGGGAATAAGCTTAATTCCTCGCTCAACAAGCCAATGGAAATTGCGCTTGCACAAACATTACAAGCATATGTTGTCCCCATTAATAAAAACAACATATTCCGCCCAGGCAAAAAAGCATCCTCAAATATATCTACATTAGCATTGGTTAATCCACTCGGATAGAGCCCACCAAATCCCTGAACATTAACAACTTTTGGCTCTGGAAGCCCAAAGTGTTTATAATTAATTCGACATGCACTAAGCTCACGATCTTTAGCTATTTGACCATAATCAACAAACAATGGATAAACTTCCAAACCTTGCTCAACAGCTAAAACAGCTGACAGCGTGGAATCCAAACCTCCAGATGCTAATAATACAATACTCATAGATATCCGCCCTTTTGCGCAACGCGCATAACAATCCAAATAGCATAATCCACACAGCCCACAGGATAACCAAACTTTTTTGTATATTTCGTTAATATGTTTTCTTTAGCCAAATAACGCACCTTACTTATTGAAGATGGCACTTTTTTTATCAAACTCATAATACTCATATACTTTAGAACGTGTGAGTCAATAACAGCTAATTCTAATGAGTTAGATACATTTCGAAGATACATACTTGCTTGCTTCATCCCTAAACCTGGGACAAGATCAACTAATACTGTACGTAACTCTGAGGGGTCAGAATATTTTTCTTGTATCTCCCGTAGACTAAGCCCACACCCATATATATTTTCTCGTGCAGCTGCAATCTGTTTTGCCTTTACATTCGGGAATCTATATTTAATAGAACGACCATCCACAATAACCGGAGACTTTAAACACTCGCCGAGTCGATTCTCAAATGAACAATCCAATACCTCTATATCCAAAAAACCATTGCGTTTCAAATTTTGTGTAACAGCTTGTGATAATTCAAATTTAACCTGACTACTAAGAACACAACAAACCAGTTCTTCCCATAATTTGTCTTCAGAGTGTTCAGTTTCTAAAACAAGATGCATCTTACTCCATATTTCAGGACATAGAATACTTATTGTAGAGTCTATTTGTTTAGTATAGATTGAATTCATTTAAAAAACTCCGGTATCAATTTATTTATCTCATCAACAAAACCCTGTCCATTAAACATTGATCGATAATGGAGCATTCCACTTATGTCGCTTTTTTGAATATCATCTTGAAGGTCATGCATAAAATTGTAAAAAAAATCAAGATTATGGAGTCCCATTTTGAGATTAAGCCTGTTTTTATCATCAAGCATTGCCCCTCTGACTATTTCATGACTCGCCATGTCTCTTGTTTGAGATTTAAAAAAATCGAACTGTTGATGGTGGAAAAGGAAACCAGTATTCTTATCTGCCACAGTTCTACACCACTCAAGCCCATCAAAAAGATCAGCTCCTGCTGCCGCTAAAATTAATATTGATAATGGATTACCTGTCCCTAAAATGTGGATTGGCTGATAGTGATCTAAAGTATCAAGTTTCTCCCTTATCCTGACAACTGTTTTCACTTTCTGACAAATACCTTCACCTAACTCTCTTTCAGGTACTGCAATAAATGGAGACTTTTTTCTAGAAGCGTACTCTAAGAATAGGTCTGGTAGTATATCATGCTTACGAATTTTCTTGCTAGCTGGAGCATGCAAAATAGGAATTAAAAAGTCTTTATAATCACCCTCAACTCTTGATATAATGTTGGTTACATTTTTTTCAATATCTTTTGAGGGCCTTAAGTTGTCATAGCAAAAGGCATAAGTATAAGGAACATTTTTTAAAACCCAGTCAAATTTTCTTTTTGTCCAAGTTTTGTCTTGTTTTCTAGCTTTTTCATAATTCCCTGAGTCCAGTAAAATTAAAGCGCCTCTCGCATCAAGGTTTTTTAACTGCTTACACATACTTTCATGTCGGTTTTTTATTTTTTTATTTGCGTTTCTTTTTAAGTACATATCATATGCAGAAACTAACAATGCATCAATTTCGGGAAAGACACTAAGAACAGAAAGTCCACCCTCAGGATCAAGTTGGGTTTCATGGGACGAAAGGGATTTAACAAAACAAGGTAGTTTAACCTGCTTGCCCAATAAGTTAATAGTAGAAGGGCGCTCACCACGCCATTTTTTTGGAGCAATGCCCAATTCAGATTCTAGACTTGCAATTATCTTGCTAACGCAGTCAGCATCAATGTTTAAATCCCATTCACTTATATTGGCTGTTATGTGTTCTGCATTAAAAGGAAAAGGTGGGCTTATTGATTCTGAAATTAATGTAATCATAGGTTTACCCAGTTGTCTTGATAACTCTGCCTCTGCAACTGTAATACTTGTTTTCCTCACAGCATTGGAATTCCATATTGGAATAACACTCCTTGAGGTCCTTACCATTTTTTCTATTTCAGTTGACCAGCGCCCATTTTTGATATCATTATCCCACCAAACATTCCAACCTAAATCCTCTATGATTGAAGACAAAGCTTTTACTTTTGTTTTGTCTGGTTTAGAATAGAAAATACAAATATCAGGCATATTTGTTATTCCTTATGTAAGTTTGATATGGATTTTTCAAGCACGCTTAACGCGGACGACATTTCTGATGTATTACTTGTCCATTGCCTGTGTTCTAAAGAAAGCTGATCGTTAACTGCATTTACATATTCTATAATTATCTCAGGAGTTTTGCCATTTTTTACTATGGCAAGAACATCATCATACTTTTCGGCAATTTTGCTCAAAATATCTGCGGTACGCCCATATCTTTCTGCATTCCGTTCATCTTGATTAAGGTCTTCTCTTCTGCTTGCCACCACACCGATAGCAGCACCTATTGTACCAAGTGCTGCTATCGGTAAAAAATCAGGGAAAAATGCGCCTATCATCCCCATCCCACCAGAGCCAAGGGCTAAACATAATGCTGCCACAGCACCTATTTTTGAAGTTTTTGTAAGAGATATCCTATGCTCTCCACCACGGGTAGTATAATAAATGCGCTGTACTTCCAACTGATAGCGCTTAAACATGAATATGAAAAGCAAATGCAAATATATATCAGTTCTAAAATTATCAACTAAATATCTTGATAAAGAGTTAAAATAGCCTAAGCGCTCTGTCTCAGCGTTGGCTCTATCTGCCATCCATCGATCTAAAAGTTTTTCACATTTAATTTGATAAAGTCGAAAAACAGCTATCCCCCCACCAATAGTAGAAATTAAACCAAGCAAAAATAAAATACTTGTTAGTATCCAGCTTGGCTTAAAGTTAGCAGCTGATAATCCAGCTATAAAGCTACCAGCAACTGTTGCAAAACATATTGCCCATGTAGCTTGATGGGCAAACCTTTTGAATTTATTTTGAGATAATACTGCTGCAATATCGTATTGTTCGTAACGTCCAGCTATTTCCTGAAAAGTGGAATGTCTCAGGACTGTACTTATTTCTGGAGCAGTTTTTTCAAAATTGTCAGAAAAATTTGTAGGTGTAATTTTATAATCATTTAAAGTATCTGAACCTATAGCCGATCTTGCTTTTTCTATTAGATCTTTCATAAAATTTTAAGCTCTAGTTAATTATATTACCATCAACCATGAAAAAACGAAGACTTGATACTCTCGATGGATATCAAAGAATATCAAGACTTGCAACCTCTTTGTAAAAAATGATTCAATTTATAGAAACCAATATTTGTTTTTACGCCTCTCAAAACATGGAAAATTACTCTCTTTTGTTTTGGAAAGTAGTGCTCTTGGGAAGCCCAGGCAGGGGTTGGTGTGAAGGTTTTCACGGGTTAAATCCCTTTGGGCGGCAGGACGCCGCAAGAGAAGGGATTTTCCTCGGAGAAAATCATGGATGATTTTTGAAAATGAGTATAAAATCTTTACATCATCTCCTGCCGGTATTGTTATTATTGCATGCTTATTTTCGAATATTGCTGGAACCGCAATATTCGATAGATTAAAAACTATTTAGTATAGCTTATACTTGTCACGGAGTATCTTAGAAAGATTTTGCACAATCACGAAAGCGCTTTCCACAGTTTTTTCTTTATCAGGATTAACAAGGCAGCAAGTAGCAGGTGAAAGCATGCTTCTTGCCAACATATGGGGAATATCAATGCCTTTTTTTGCCAAAGTCTGCCATACATTTTCAAGTTGAGCTGCTAATGTATCCATATTCTCTTTTGCAAAGATTTCAAAACCTGTGGGAACTATACCCCAGACAAGGACACCATCATTATCCAGAAATCTCTTTATTGCAGGCGCATAGGATGAAAATATTTCAGCATTTGTGTGAATATCAAGGGATAGAATATCCATATCCAGCCCCAGTAAAAAATCCCAATCCGGATTACCACAAAGATGTATTCCACGCGGCCCATCAACTGTTGAGAAAAAAAGATCAAGCTCGCCTTTTGCTTTCAGATCATTATAACCAGCCATGGAAGAAAAAAGGAACTGGAGTCCTGGCTCGTCTACAAACATAAAGGCATTTTTATTAAGAGCCTTTAATCTGGAAAGTTGAACATTAATTCTTTTAGCCATGAATTCAAACATAAAAGGGCGCACAGTATCGTCGAAAAGAATCGGGCGTTCATCCTGATCTAAGACATTAAAGCCAAAACTGATAGGCCCTTCAAGCTGTCCTCTTATGGCTGGTCTGTCAGACAGGTCCATTTCAAGAAATTTATGATAAACTACTGAATATTCTTTGCTGATATCAAAATATGCCGGCTCTTCAAAATGACCAAGGGTTTCTTCCAGCTCCAGAATAAATTTATCCATGGAGAACTTTAAAGTTCGCTTATCCAAATCCAGAAGAATGCCTGGAAAATGTTCCCCTGCCTGGACATACATATCTTCATAGTAGCTGTAATTTGGTAACTGGGGCCAGTAAGGAACATCCACAGACAAAGCGATCTCAAGCGCACGTTCCGCATCAAGGTGGGGCATAACTCCCATGGCTGTTGTTAAAAGATTACCGGGAATCGGCATTTTATCTCCTTTTACATATTAAAATAAGACAGCGTTGTCTGTAACATCCATTATTCCTCTATCTTTGATTAAATTAAGCTCAATTTAATTATATATCAATCCTGATAAATAATCCTGATTATTTATCTAATTTTATATCTCTTGACATACAAGCCGGTAGTGAGTAATGTTTACTTACCTTATAAATTAACAAGAGGCAGTGTAATGAAAAACAAAAGCACCAACCCACCCGGACGGATTAAAATAATGAAGTCGCTTTCAACTCTTATGGAAACAAAAGATTTTGATTCCATTACGACTTCTGAAATAGCATTAGAAGCAGGAGTTACTGAAGGGCTTATTTATAAATATTTTAAAGACAAAAAAGACCTTTTATATAAAATACTGGAGGAACATTTTCAATTATTCCAAAAAAAAATCGACCAAACAATTGAACAAAAAAGCACCACCATCGAAAAACTTGAAGTTATAATTAACACAAGCCTTGAGTCCTGGACAGCAAGTAAAGTGTTTGCAAAAATACTCCTGCTGGAAGTAAGAAGCTACCCCGACTATTACAAAAGCCGTGCATATGAACTTATTAAAGTCTATGCCAACTCTGTAGCCCAGATTATCAAGCACGGGATTGCTACAGGAGAAATTAAAAAAGTCACTGACCATAGAATCCTCACGAAAATAATACTCGGAGCCATAGAACATGCCTGTCTTGGCGATATAATATTTGAAAGAAATATTGATATTAACCATATTTCAAAAAATATATGCAAAACAATCTTTAAAGGAATTCAACCATGAATAATGAAGATATAATAATTAAATTAATTGAGCAAAGCCTGGAATCAAATTCCAATATAATTTTAGAGGATGATGCAAAACTCATCCTGAAAACCCTTGATATTAACGTGGTAAATGAAAAAACAGCAGCAACTGTGGAACAGGCTTGTGAAAAAGCCCAGGAAATTGGATTTCCTGTGGTATTAAAAGGTCTTAGTGCTGGTTCTGCCCATAAGAGTGAAAAAGAACTTGTAAAAATAGGATTGCAGAACACTACCGAGGTTAAAGATGCAGGCTCCAAAATGTTAACAAATTGTTCTGACAATTTTAAGAAATTCCTTATACAGCCCGTGGTAAAAGGTAATCGTGAATTTGTAGCAGGCATGTTCAGAGATTCTCAGTTTGGAGCTGTTGTCATGTTCGGACTTGGTGGAATTTTTACAGAAGCTTTAAATGATGTTGTTTTCAGAATTGCCCCTGTTACTGAGTCTGAGATCACTTCAATGCTTGATGAACTTATTTCAAAAAAGCTGTTAAGTGATTTTAGAGGTGAGAGAGCTGTTGATAAGGAAAATATAAAAAAAGTACTTTTTGGACTTTCTTATCTTGCTGACAAATACCCGACAATAAAAGAGATTGATATTAATCCTCTAATTGCTCAAAAAGATGGCACGCTTACAGCAGTTGACGCTTTAATCATTACTGAAAAAGAAGAACAGAACAGCGAACTTGAATTAAAAAATGTAAAGCCTAAAATTGATAAAAAAATTATTAGATCCTGCTTCTATCCTGAGTCAATAGCCTTTATCGGCGCTTCTTCAACTCTGGGGAAATGGGGTCAGTTTCTTGTTGTAAATACATTGAGCGGTGGATATAAAGGAGATATCTATCTTGTTAATCCAAAAGGGGGAAAAATATTTGAAAAACCAGTGTATAAATCAGTTGTGGATATTGAGGAACAAGTCGACCTTGCTGTAGTTACAATTCCTGCAAATAAAGTTATTGAATTAATACCTGAGCTTCAAAAAAAGAATATTAAAGGAATGCTGCTCATCACCTCTGGATTCAAGGAAACAGGTAAAGAAGGTACTCTGCTTGAAAAAGAGCTTGTTGCACAGGCTCAGAAAGCAGGAATCCTTATTTTAGGACCAAATACAATGGGCATAACCAATCCGCATATTAATCTGTTCTGCACCGGTTCAAAAGTTGAACCTTTACCCGGCTCAACAGCTCTTGTATGCCAGTCGGGAAATCTCGGCACTCAGCTTCTAGCCTTTGCTGAGCAACAGGAGATTGGAATCAGAGCATTCAGCGGCTCCGGTAATGAGGCAATGGTGACTATTGAGGATTATATGGAAACCTTTGAACTTGATGATCTCACAAAAACTGTGGTTCTTTACATTGAAAGTATAAAACAAGGCAAACGATTTTTTGAAAGTGCATCAAGAGTCTCAAAGAAAAAACCTATTATTGTATTAAATGGCGGACGGACTGAAGAGGGAAATAGAGCTGCTGCCAGTCATACAGGTGCTATGGCATCTGATGCCAAACTTTTTTCAGCTGCATTAAAACAAGCTGGTGTAATTGAAGTAAATCAACCAATGGATTTACTTGATCTTTCCGCAGTCTTTTCATCACTTCCTCTGCCAAAAGGCAACAGGGTAGCAATTATGACCTTAGGCGGTGGCTGGGGAGTGGTAGCAACTGATTTATGTATAGAAAACGGACTGATAGTCCCTGAGCTTTCAGATTCAATAAAAGCTAAGCTTGATAATATACTTCCTACTTTCTGGAGCCATGCAAACCCTGTTGATATTGTTGGAGAAAGAGAGCCTGAAACTCCTATTATAACCTCAGAAGAACTGATTAAATGGGATGGATGTGATGCTGTCCTTCACCTTGGGATTCATGGACAGGGTATTCTTGGGCATAAAATGCTGACAGGTCTTTCCGCCATTGACCCCTCATTTCCAAAAAATGATATTGCTGCAATACATGACCTGATCACTGAAATGGAAAAAAACTATATCAACCATATAATAAATCTTAGTGAAAAATATGAAAAACCAATAGTAGGAGTTAGTCTTCTGGTTGACGACAAAACAAAAACTCTGTACAGAAAAGAAGGTAAAAAATATAAAGGAGTGTTTTTCCCGACTCCTGAAAGAGCAGTGAAAGCACTTGCAGGAATGTGCAAATATAAACAATGGCTTGACATGACCAAATAGAATCAGTCAAAAAATACTGATTGCCAGATATGTAAATTTGTCTGATAATGAAATGGTCTAATGATAAAAGGAGATCTGCTGTGAAAGAAGAATTAAATATTTCCCATTATTTTTTATTCATACTTATCTTTGCAAGTCTTTTTCTATGCTATAAAATGATTAATATATATCTTAATCCCATTATTTTTGGTTTTATCCTGGCAATTCTTGCAACACCTCTCTATGACTGGGTGCAAAAAAAGGTAAAACACAAAAAAAACCTTAGCGCTGCCATTTTGTGTCTTCTTCTGGTTGTTGTGATAATGATTCCTTTTATGTTGTTGATGTCACTTGTTATAAGGCAGGGTATAATCTCGTTTAACGCAATTAATGACTGGGTTATGGCAGGTAATCTTGTAAAAATCAGTCAATTATTTAAACAATACCTGCCCAATGCAGGCTTTTTAAATGATATCGATATTAATGCAACAATTACAAGCGTGTCTACAAACAGCGGAAAATTCTTAATTAAAAAAAGTGGTGCCATAGTAAGCAATATCTCTGCTGTTTTCATAAATTTCGGTTTGATGATCTTTGTTTTCTTTTTTGTGGTACAGAATCAAAAACGTCTGTTTGATTATATTTTTCACCTTATGCCACTTTCAGCAGAGCATGAAATAATTCTCATTGAAAAAATAAAAGCTGTCTCAAAATCAGCAATGCTGGGAACGGCTGTTACAGCAGCCGGCCAGGGACTTGCAGGCGGCATTGCCTTTGCCATCTGCGGTCTTCCGGGATTTTTCTGGGGCGCTGTCATGGGCTTTGCCTCACTTATTCCTGTAGTTGGAACCGCTCTTGTTTGGGTACCGGCAGCAATTTACCTCTTTATTGCGGGCTATATAAAATCAGGTGTATTTATGATTATATGGTCTGTTGTAGTTGTTGGAATGATAGATAACTTTGTTCGCCCACTTTTCATGAGTGGTTCTGCAAATATGAGCACTGTTGTAATATTTTTCTCAATCCTTGGCGGGTTAAATCTTTTCGGGCTTGCAGGACTTTTGTATGGCCCCTTAATTTTTGCAATAACAATGGTTCTCTTTTATATTTATGAACTTGAGTTTACAGGGTTTCTTAAAAGTCTGGATAAAAAGGCCTAAAATTGAAACTCAGGCTATCTTCTGTTTTTATTCTTATTATAATTCTCTCTTTGTATGGGGCTCCACAAGCTCTATCAACAGGTTTTAAAAAAACATACTCGATTAGTGGGCAAACAATGGGAACTTTTTACAATGTGGTAATTTATACCCACAAAACCATTAAACCTTCTGATTTAAAACAGAAAATTGATGTGCAATTAAAGAGAATCAATCAACAGATGTCTCTTTATTTAAAAATGAGTGAAATTTCTAAATTCAACAGTGCAAAAAAAAATGAGAATATTCATATTTCAAAAGATTTTTATAAAGTAATAACCGAAGCTCAAAAACTTTATAGAATCACTGATGGAGCGTGGGATGGCACTGTCAGACCTTTATATGACCTTTGGAATTTTGATGCAACAACAAAAAATGTATCAAAAATTCCTGGCCAGACAACAATCGAGCTCTATTTAGGTAAAACAGGCTTTGAAAACATCATTATTGCTGACAAAATGCTGACAAAAAAAAATTCATCCCTTAATCTTGATCTTGGTTCCATTGCAAAAGGATATGGTGTTGATTCAATTGTTACCTTGTTAAAGAAATCGAACTTTAAAAATTTTTTTGTAGAAATCGGAGGCGAAGTTTATGTGGCAGGACAGAAAAGCGGTCATAAAAAATGGAAAATTGGTATAAGTATGCCAAAACAAGCGTATAACGACAAACCATATAAAATTCTAAACTTATCTGACAAAGCCCTTGCAACAAGTGGAACCTATAGAAATTTTTTTGAACTTAACAAAAAGACCTATTCCCATGTTATAAACCCAAAAACAGGATGGCCGGTTGATAACAATATTGTCAGTGTATCTGTGGTTGCAGACAATTGTATGTTTGCCGATGGACTTGCCACAGGATTAATGATTATGGGCAGACAAAAAGGTATTGAACTTGTAAACAAACTTGATAATGTTGAGTGCTTGATAGTTGTTAAAAAGAATGGTAACAGTCTTAAACCCGTTTTTTCTACTGGTTTTGAAAAACATATTGCAAATTAAGGGAAGATATGAAATTTAGCTGCCTATGAATTACAAATCTATTGCAAATATCCTGGGAAAGTTATTAATTGTTACCGGCTGTTCCATGCTGTTTCCTATAATATGTTCACTGTATTACAAAGAAGATGACCTGTATGCAATTTCCATCACCGCGATCATTACTATTGGTCTTGGGTATCTATTATGGCGGTTCTTTCGCAGGTTTCAGAATTTAAACATAAAGGACGGCATTTTCATTGCTGTTTTTGGATGGATTTTGATTTCTGCTGTTTCTGCTCTGCCGTTTATGATCCATGGAGCCATTCCCTCTTTTACCGATGCTTTTTTTGAGATGATGTCCGGCTATACTACTACCGGTGCAACCATACTGACAGATATCGAAGTTGTTCCCCATGGGTTGTTGTTCTGGCGCAGCCAGTCTCATCTGCTTGGTGGAATGGGTTTTTTAACATTAACCATTATGTTTTTACCCCATGGAATGGGAGGAGTTCGTATATTCCGGGCTGAGTCAAGTCCCGGTCAGGTCATTACCAAAGAAAAATTTATTCCCAGAAATAAGGATACCATGGCCTGGCTGTGGGGAATCTATATTGCTCTGAACCTTTTGGAAACCCTTTTATTATGTTTTGGCGGCATGTCAATTTTCGATTCTCTGTGTCATTCCTTTGGAACGGTTTCAACCTCGGGTTATTCTCCCTGGAACGCCAGTATCGGGCACTACAACAATGCCTACTTTGACTGGGTCATTATTGTTTTCATGTTTTTAGGCGGTATGACATTTATGCTTTTTTACCACATGGCCCAAAGAAATTGGCACGTCATAAGAATTAATACTGAGCTCAGATGGTATATTGGGTTTATGCTCTTTTTCTGCGGCATGGTATCATTGATTTTGTGGAAGGAAAACACATATGGTCTCATGGATTCAATCCGTTACGGAACTTTCCAGGTTACCTCTATTTTAACAACCACGGGATTCACCACAGCCGATTATGAACTATGGCCCCAGGCAGCTCAGATGTTTCTCTATGCTGTGTGCTTTATCGGTGCCTGTGCCGGATCAACCACCAGTGGAATCAAAATAGTACATTATATTCTGATATGGAAATTCGGAGTGGCTGTTATCAAAAACATCTTTTTCCAACCCATGTCAGTTGTAGCTGTCCGTTTAAACAGGCGACCGGTAGATCCAAAAATCATCCACCTTGCCTACTGCTATTTTATCATTAACATTTTTCTGATTCTGGGTGGAGGATGTTTCATGTCATTGGTGGATTCGATGGATATTACGACTGCCATGAGTTCAGTAATCGCAGCACTGATGAATATCGGTCCGGGATTTGGTGGAGTAGGCCCGTCTCAAAATTACGCCTTTATATCAGATACAGGCAAATGGTTCTTATCATGGAACATGCTCGTAGGCCGACTGGAAATGTTTTCAGCTCTGGTTATATTCTATCCATCTTTCTGGAAAAAATAAATCAGGTCAGACAAAAAATAATTTCTGAACATCTTTCAAATGCTGTGACATGCAGACCACAATTACCCGTTCATTATTTTGAATATGAGTATCTCCAACAGCAACCTGCCACGCGCCTCCTCTAAGGATGCCCCCTATCATTATCTTGCCGGTATAATAGGATCCTATCCGGGAAAGGGGAGTGCGGGTAATCAACGAGTCAGGGGCTGCAACAATTTCTACCATTTCAGCATCAAACCCATGAAGATGCGCCACAGAAATCAATTCACCCCGCCGAATAAATTTTAAAATCTTGTTGCCGGCCAGTATTTTTTTATTTACAGCAAGATCTGATCCCATTGTTGTTGCCAATACCACATAATCTTCTTTGTAAACCAATGCAATACATTTACTTTGTTTATTATTTTGCTTGCCGTTTTTGCGGATATCTTGTGACGTCATCAGATGTTTCGCCATCACGCAACTCATGATATTGGTCTCATTTTCACCAGTGGCAGTTATAAAGGTATCCATGTCCAGTAATCCTG
>Ga0255365_10264_pt1 | contig 13625 bp, 7 predicted proteins | sample ANMaggSeSYBR01J3_FD_182089 | JGI IMG/M metagenome (GOLD analysis project Ga0255365, IMG submission 182089) | Sediment cell enrichment communities from methane seep in Santa Monica Basin, California, United Staets - ANME aggregate JGI... | ecosystem: Environmental > Aquatic > Marine > Cold seeps >... | reverse complement strand
GCCTGCCTCAAAAAACTCTTCCATAGTAATACCAAAGAACTGCGTTACCACCGGCCCGACATATTTCTCAATCATTGGGGCAAAGCGATCATTTACATTTTCTGGCAGCATGTTAGGCTTAAGCATTACATAGGAATCAAAACTATTTGAAAGCCATTCATTTTCACTGGCGCGTGGGTTGGTCATGAATGATCCCAAAACACTCGCCCTGAAGTGTGTGTGTTCGGGAATATCCTCCATGATGCCGGTAACCTTGTAATGGGTTTCATCATTACCTATTTGTAGTAACTTGTTAACGGGGTCTTCATCACCAAAGATCTTCTCTGCAGCACTTACAGACAGTACAACATAATGAGGTTCGGCTAATACAGTTTTAGGATTCCCCCTTATTAATGGGATGGAGAAAAAATCAAAAAAAGTTGAATCAGCTTCAAGGAAAGCATCTTCTGTAAAAAACTTATCCTCGTACTTAATGATGGTTTCGCCCCAAGAATTCAACCTGAGAAATGATTCTACCTCTGGGAATTCATTGAGCATAGTTGGTGCGATGACAGAAGCTGTTGAAGTAACTGTGACTTCTTGTCCGCCCAGCTTTCCGTTGAGGATAACACGGTATGTACGGTCCTTATTTTCATTATACTGGTCATAACTCAATTCATAAAGTATAAAAAGCGCAATGATAATGGCACATACAAGGCCAATGGAAAGACCGATAATATTGATGAAAACGAATGATTTTTGCTTCCCCAGGGAGCGAAAGCTGTATTTCAGCAAGTTGAGAAACATTTGAGAACATTAAGATTAATAGTCATGAGAACACTGTAAATCTATGACGTGTTCAATCATATTATGTTACAATTGATCAAAGCTGTTTAAAACAATTATCAATTATATTCTTTTTCAGGTAGAAGCTGGTAGCCCGACTCACTTTTAATCATATAAAAGTTCACCCTCCCCTGGAGATCAAAAACGCTTGTTCCATCTATAATTTCTATTCTTTCTTTTCTCATTTTCTCCATATATTCCAGCTTAGACAAATAGTAGAAACGCTATTGATGAGAGCAAGTAAATAAATATTGCTTTGAACAGCTCTTTTAACAAATATAATCAAACTTTATCCTACAGATTATGAAATGGATATGTATAAATGGATATGATCATTTCTTTTTGTGCGAACCCTTCAGTAATGTAAACCTATATTTTTCATATTTTCGTGTATAGATTTAATTGGTTGACATAATATGAGTTCTTATTCACTAATAGAAGTTTCCAATCAACAGTCAATAAAGGCTTTTCTCAATTTCCCGGCAAAATTATACCGTAACGAGCCTAACTGGAGCAGACCTCTTGATGAAGATATTGAGAAGGTTTTTGATCCGAAAAAAAATAAAAAATTCAGAAAAGGTGATGCAAAGCGATGGATCCTGAAAGATGAGAATAATAATATCGTTGGCAGGGTGGCTGCATTTTTTGATACAGCCACTGCTAATAAGAACAAGCTGCAGACCGGTGGTCTGGGGTTCTTTGATTGCATCAATAACCATGATGCGGCCTTTAGCTTGTTTAATGCTTGTCGCGACTGGTTAAAAGAAAATAGTTTGGAAGCCATGGACGGGCCCATCAATTTTGGTGAACGGGATAGTTTCTGGGGATGCCTCGTGGATGGTTTTCATGAACCATTGTACAATATGCCTTATAATTTCCTCTATTACAAAGAATTATTTGAAACCTATGGCTTTGAAAACTATTTTAATCAATACACCTACCACCGCAAGATAAACAAGGGTGGTTTAAAAGACGGGATACATCAAAAAGCAGCAAGAGTATTTGATAATCCCGATTATACTTTTGAGATATTCGACAAGTCTAAAATAAATAAAATTGCAGAGGACTTTTCCATCATCTTTAATGCTGCATGGGCCAGGTTTCCGGGGGTTCCGAAAATCACCAAAGTCCACAGCCTCGCCCTGATAAATCAGATGAAGCCCATTATGGATAATAGGCTCATGCATATTGCCTACTATAAAGGTGAACCGATTGGGTTTTTTATAATGATGCAGGATATTTCACAGATATTTCGCAAGTTTAATGGTAAGCTGCACCTTGTGAATAAGCTGAGGTTAATGTATCATCTCAGGTTTCGCAAGACGATTACACGCATCATAGGCAGGCTTTTCGGAGTGATCCCCGAGCATCAGGGGAAAGGTGTGGAAGCAGGCCTTGTTGTGGCATTCGAGAGGCTCGCCAATACTCCCGGCTTCCCATATGATGACCTTGAATTGAACTGGATTGGTGATTTCAATCCTACCATGATGAAAGTATGTGAACAGATCGGATCAAAGATCTACAAGACACATATAACCTATCGTTATCTATTTGACAGGGATGCATCTTTTGAGCGGGCCAAAAGGGTCAATATATAGAATGGAATGGGGAATATAAGAATGGTGCCGTGAAGCGCAAAAGTCAAACCTCATATAATCAAAACAGCATATTATCAAAAAATGACATAAGTACATCTTCAGAGAAAAAACATTTAGTAAATAGAAAAAAATTAATTTTACGCAAAAAAAAATACAATTAACCCTTATTATGATGATAGCTCGACAATTATTACCCCTATTCATTGCTTTATTATTTTCAACATATACTTATTCACAGCTACCAGCCGATTTCCCGGGAATTACTGTGATCAAGACCGGTGAAACTGCACCGGGAAATGTATTCCTGTCAACCTCGTTCAGTGTAGATGGAATTGGTTATTATGTATTCATGCTCGATGATGAAGGTGAAGTTCAGGGATATAAAGAATTGAACGGTGATTATGTCTGTGATTTTAAAATGCAACCGAACGGACTGCTTTCATATGCACAGTTTATATCTCACTACTCCTATGCGGGTGGAGGAGAGGTATACCATGTAGTATTGGATCAGCAGATGAACCAGCTAGACAGCATCCAGATGCGAAATGGTTATATCGCCGATGGACATGATTTCCAATTATTACCTAACGGGCACATCTTAATGATCGGGTATTACTTAACCCAGATGGATTTGAGCGAACTGGTGGAAGATGGATACCCTGATGCAAAAGTTTCCGGAGGTATAATTCAGGAGCTGAATACTGATGGCGATGTGGTTTTCCAGTGGAGGACCTGGGATTATTATACTCCTGAGGAATACCAATGGGACTCACCCGCCAACAGGCAAACAGTAAATGCATTTCACCTAAATACCATCAACCAGGATATTGACGGGAATATTATTTTTGCCACTCCATCCTCTACCAAGAAACTGAATAGGAAAACCGGTGAGATCATGTGGCACCTGGGGGGATATGAAAATGAGTTCTCCTTTATTGGGGTTGACAGTGCTACCGGTGTTGGATATGTTACCGGGCACGCCTTTTATCGCATCGATAATGGCAACTTCCTGATTTACGATAATGCTGGTCGTCAAGGACCCGATAATAACTCTGAGGTTCATGAATTTCAGCTCGATGAGATCAATAAGGTGGCAAACCTGGTGTGGACCTACGCTTATCCAACAAATATTAGTGGTTGGAATAGAGGTAATGGTCAGCGATTATCCAATGGAAATACCATGATCGGATGGGGCGGAGCACGAAGTGGAGACACCATCCCAACTGCTGCGGAAGTGGATGCGGATAAAAACATTGTTTGGGAAGCTCAATTTGAAAATCCTGAAATGAAAAGTTACCGGGCATTCCGATTCCCCATGGGGGATTGGAAACAAGCAGAAGCAGTAGAATGGGAATTAGCACAAGGAAACTATTATGAATTTTTCCAGGGAGACACGCTTTATACCGGTGTCGATGTTGAAATAACTACTCTTGAAGGATTTGGGTACAATGAATTACATATCAGGACCTTCGATCAGTCTCCGAGAAATCCTTCCTTTATGGAATATGATCCAACTCTCCATGCACGAAGGATTAGATTACAAGCATTCAGTATGTTATTTGAAGGAAAACTATATCTGGATGCAGCCATCTTCGACATACATAACCCGGAGGAAATAACAATCTGGTACAGGCCCCTGGAAGCCCATGGAGCATTCAGCCCCTTGCCAACAACTTATAATTCAGTAACCGGGAAAATAGTAGCAGAGATTGATGTTCAGGCAGAAACCATGCATGAATTTGTTTTTGGCTATCCTGACTTTGAACCTGAAGTTTACACCCCGGTTCTGCATACTCCTGAAAACAATGCCAGTGTTTTTTATGAAGATCCGCTTAAGCTGGAATGGTCTCCCATAGGCCAATATATTCACTTTGATCTGGAGGTAGCAAGTGATATTGATTTCAATGACATTGTAATTCAGGAGTCTTCCAGAAAAGAAACCTATTATGATTTTTCTTCACTGGAAAAACAAACCTATTACTGGCGGGTTAAAGCATATACCAATAGCCAGACAGGTTTACTGGTAAGTGATTGGTCGGAAGTATTTTCCTTTGATGCTTCAGTAGCAGAAATTGAAATCACTGCTCCTGTTGGTGGAGAAAAGTGGCAATATGGTTTGAAGCATTTTATTGAATGGAAAGACAATTTCGAAGACGATGTGATCATTCATTTACTTATCCAGGATAGTATAAGTTCGCAGGATACACTTCTTTCAGTTATTGACACTACAGCCAGTGATGGGGCTTATCAATGGGATATACCGGTAGATACCAAAAAAGGATGTAAGTACAGGATCCGTATCAGTGATCTGAGCACTAAGATGGTAATTACTGAATCCCTCCAGTATTTCTCAATTACAGATACTACCGGTGATGATGGCTGCAGCAGCTCAATTGATGATGAGATCAATTTGTTGAGCGACTTACAACTATATCCAAATCCGGCTTATGACCATCTGCAGATTAAATATACGCTGCTGGAGACTCAGTCAGTAAGCATTAAGCTCTATACCATTCAAGGCAGGGTGGTTATGAATGTTTTTGAAGGTGTGCAGGCCCAGGGGTCGCAAGCGCTGGATATCAGGTTAAACCACTTAAAGAGTGGCATATACCTGATTGGCATAAAAATGAATACCGGGGTAATTCACCGAAAGATCGTGGTGCAATAGATTGTTTGACCCGGTTAATATGTTGTTTAAATTATCAATGAATCATTTTTGATTTACAATATCTTAATGGGGTATGTAAACTTCAGGAAAAAAATATCTGCCTGCTGCCCTGGATCCTCTGGCAATATTTGCATCTGGTCGCGGGTATAGATCAGGTAAACGGCACCAAAAGGAGGTTTGAAACGCCATCCGAATAAGCCATAGACATAAATACGCTCTATATTCGTGCTGTTTTGCGCAAATACTTTTACCCATAGATCCTTTGTGAAGTAATACTGAGCAGAAACAACATTAATCAACGTGGTGCTGTTGGTTGTATCAGGATCAAAGTTCACGTAATTTGCTGAAATTTCAATTGAAAACTTATCTGACACTTTAAAACTCACATCGCCTGTTATCAGATAAAAATCCCTGTCAAAATTTTTCCCGAAAGTATATTTCAAACGAGCACTCGACCACTCATCGGTATTGTAGCCCAGGCTAACCGCATGTTTGTGATTGTAATATTCTTTTTCAAACAATTTGAATTCATTATTATAGGAATAGGTGATGTTGAACTTATTCCGGAAATAGAAGTTAACATATTCGGTCAAATACCAGCTTCGCAGGATCCCTTTCTGGCTCCAAAAGATATTGTTAGCCGAAACAACCTCTATATATTCAAATACATTGTTTTGCAGCCACCATCTGTATTCAATATCCCCATCCAGTTCCCTGCGGTCATCATCGCGGATAAAGCCGGTTTCATTGACATTTTCCATAAAATTATCCCCAACATCGGAATACCTGATATGATAATGGAAAATATTATTCTCCCGGGCAAAACGTACAAAGAAAGCACTGGAGGACCAGAAGTCGCCGGGGAAGCTGGTAACAAACTGGCCTGTAAGCTTCCACTTATCACCCAGGTTGAAAAGATAATCGCCGCTGATGGATCTGGAAGAGCCATCCTTCCATGTTTTATCAGCATATGTAAGCCCTACCATAGATGATTTCAGCACATCCCTTTTCACACGTGCCGCGGTAAAGAAGGCAGGAGGTTCATCATCTTCCTTAATCTCAAGGCTTCTGACACTTAAAACATTAAAATTATAAGCCCCGACCTTGCCACTGACCTTTGCCCCGGCGGCGATATCTTCAATTCGCCTTGAATAGAAGGTACGGATACGGGTTTTATACATCTCGTTGCCTTCCAGGAAGAATAATCGCTTTTCGGGGTAGCTGAGTTCGTAACGGGTGAGGTTGATCTGTTCCTGGTCGGCCTCCACTGTGGCAAAATCAGGATTTATTGTAATATCGGCAGATGCATTTGAACTGATCTGGAATCGTATATCCCCTCCTACCGAAGGAGTGAATTTATCATAGGTCTCATTAAAATCATTGTTCTCGTACCGAAGAGTTGTATAAGGGAAAAGAATAAGTCCCATTTTTCTTGCTGGCGTTTTAACACCTGTTAGTAACCCACTCTCAGATATGCGAAAGTCCTGGGTCATGCTTCCCGACCAATAGGCAGTTTCAAAATTACTCCGGATCACCCGCCCGAAATTAATCCCCCAATCGGTGGACCCTTTCTTATACTTTATGCTTTTGAACGGAATGGCAAATTCTGCTGTCCATCCATCATCATCAATTATTGCAACTCCTTCCCATTCTGTATCCCAGTTAACATCCAGGTTTCTTCCGTCGTCAGTGATAATAAAGTCAGTCTGGCTTCCCAGGGGATTCAATAAAAATCCGTAAGCACTCCGATTATCATTATATGTATCTATTTGTAAGAGTACATTATCGTCACTTTTACTCAACACATCCCGAGTCTGAATTTTAGCAACAATATCTTCGGGGTTTTGATAACATTTATAAGCCACATAGATATATAAGCTGTCGTACGCAAAATATACTACTGTTTTTTGAGTAGCTTTTAACCCTTTTTCGGGTTCTAACTGTATAAAATTTGTTGCGCTATAGGGAGATGCAAGGTAAATACTGTCGATAATCCCGTCGATCACAGGTGTCGAAGCAATTTTATATGCCCCGATAGTCTTTTGAGCATGTGTCTGAAAAAGAACAAGCAGCAATAAAGAAAAAATTAAACCATTCTTCATCATATCGAAGAATCAGAACCTGATTAGATTATTTTTTTTCTTTCCCATGACCTTAAAAAGGATCCAGGCAAAACCAGCTATAATGTGAGCCATTGCTATGGCATAAATGATATAGACAAGGTTTGCTTCGGACATTAAGTAAAAGTAATAAAATTTACAAAAAACGCTTTCCTTTGATGGAAAAGCGTTGTGATTGGGCGATTGTCGATTGTATTTTCGGTTGTCGATTTTTGATTACGAGTGTTCGAAATATTTCACTCGAGCGTATAATCGATCTATCTTATGATTTATTGGTTTCAAAAATGAAGAATTAAATAATTAGCAATTACATGCCCGGGTTAGGCTGAAGACCTACCATAAGCTTGGATCCAGGATTTTAATCGGTTTTTTCAGTTTAAACCTGTAAACAACATTAAATCTCAGAACACCTGTACCCCACCTGATCCAGCCTTTATGTACAGGGGCTTGATTAATAAAGGGCAGATAAACATATGATACACCGAGATATACTATTTTAGAATTCCAGCCAAGGGCAAAGCGCGAGCTGCTATTGAATCCAAGGGTTAAACCTGACTTGTTTTTCTTATCTGTTTCGGAGGATCGCAAGCTTGTCCAGGCCAGTGAGACCCCGCCTGTGAAGGAGAATGCGAAAAAGAATTTCGACTTGATAACAAAAGTATGGGCATAACCGAAGTTACCACCAAGGCTGTAGGAATCTGAACGACGATAATTATGACCTTCAAAGAAATTATCAAAAGCAATGTTAGCGGGAATCAGGGATGAATCTCCCCGCATATTGAGATAATAGAACTGACCACCCAGTATCATAGAACCGGCGCTTTTTTTCTGTACTTCAGTTTGAACGAACGAAGCCTTGTAGGAGAATTTCTCAGAATTGAAAATGTACTGGACATTCAACCCCACCGGGATGCTTATCATATCAGCCCTCTTAGGCAGTGTATCATTTGAAGGCCACCCCACAATCATTTCATATGGGTTGGAAAGATAATAGCCTGAATATCTCTGAAATATAAAATCAATAGAGAGTTTTCTCAGGTACCAGTGTGCCTGCAGGTCCATGTAGCTTGTCTTACCATATTTCTCCTGGTCCTGGTTGGTCTCAAGGAAATTCAAGCCGAAACCTATATTCAGCCCTATGAGCCCGTAATTAAAACCAAATCCCCCAACCAAGCGGTCATTTGGTTTATAGTGCAACTGATTATGCAGATTGTTGTCTTTAATCTGGTAATCAGTAAATTTCCTGGAGAGGAATACCCTGGTGGTAATAGTCAGTGGCAGCTCATCTATGTAACTGGTGTCCACTTCTCCGTTAAGCTTGGACATGAACTGGCCGTTAAGCCTTTCATAAAGAGAAAATTGAATGATAACACAACAGGCTATAATATATTTAAAAATAATCTTCATCAATGATGGATGATTGAATATTTAATTCACAAATGACCATGCTCTGGCCCCTGTAAAATACTACGGACTTAGGTTGGCACTTTATTAGTTTTATCCACCTCTATTTCAATCCAGGCTCTGAACTCCATCAATCCAAGCCTTTGTGCCTGTTTTTATATTGGCAGCATTGGCTTCATCCGTATCGATATGCATGGCAAGTTTAGAGTTAGTATTTACGCGAATAAGAACATCACCAAAGATCAGTTCTCGATCACCGGCCACCCTAACCCGAACGATTGACTGATTTTTCAGACCGTACTTTTGAGCATCGTCCGGACTCATATGAATATGACGCAGTGCACAAATAAGGCCTTTATCGATATCTAAACTCCCTTCAGGGCTTTCAAGAGTACATCCCGGCGTGCCTTCCAGGTCGCCAGATTCCCGGATAGGTGTTGGAATACCAAGCTTAAACTGTTCGGTCATAGATATCTCAACCTGGGTTGTTTTTCTTACAGGCCCGAGCACCCGGACTTTTTCAATCCTACCTTTTGGTCCGACGACCGTAAGTTGCTCCTTAGATGCGAATTGGCCGGGTTGAGAAAGATCGCTATGCCAGGTCAGCTGATGGCCCTTTCCGAACAATGCTTCAACATGTTCTTGTGACAGATGGATGTGGTGGGCTGAAACCTCGATCAAGATGGTATCGTATCTTTGTGCGTCCAGGACCTGCGCCCTTTTTGGTTGCGAACCATCAGGATCAGCATTTTGTTTAAAAACTGCATCAACTTTTTCCGGATCTTCCGTCAAAAACTTCATTCTCTCCACAATTGTTCTTGTCGCATGCTGTAAGGCATTAGGTTCAATCATGAGAACCGATTGGAAAAGAGCGACAGGGATCTGCAGTACCTGGGTTGGTTTTTCTGCAATATAATCAACCATCGCTCTTTCAGCACTCATCAAAGCCATCTCGCCAAAAGTGTCACCGGATTTAAATCTGGCTAACTCTTTTCGCAAACCTCCATTGGTAACACCAGAAACTGACAGCTCTCCTTCCAGTATTACTCCTAAAAATGAGATGTCTTCTCCTATTCTGACAACAGCTTCGTTAACATCATAGGATATAAGGCTCGAGCCTTCATGTATTTTTTTTAGTTCCTTGTCGGATAGCTGCATAAACAACCCCACACGCGACTTAAGAAAATCCGGAATCTTTTTGCTCATAATATTTTACCTGTTTATCACATCCACATTAGAATGATTTTGGGAACATGTGCATTGCATTATTTAGTTCTAGGATATGCAAACTCCTTATTCATCACCAGGGAGAAAACAAAACGTTTCTCTCAATTGACTCAATATCAAAAATATATGTTAGTCAACTTAAACCGATTACAGCGGTTCCTTTTTCAAACTAAAGAAAATGGCATAAAAGGCCGGCAATACAATAATCGTGAGTATCGTTGCAATAAACAATCCTCCCATAATTGTTACAGCCATTCCACCAAACATGGGATCCGGTATCAGTGGCAGCATTCCAAGAATGGTAGTTCCGGCAGCCATAACAACAGGAATTGTCCTTGACCGGGCAGCTATTATAATGGATTGATATTTTGATTTTCCATTTGTTTTCATTTCTTCTTCAGCCTGGTCGAATAATACGATCGCATTTTTAATAACCATCCCCACCAGGCCCAGAAGGCCGAGGATGGCAAAGAAACCGAACATTAAGCCAGAAGCCAGAAATGAAAAAGAAACGCCTATCATAACCAGGGGAACCATTAGAATTACAATTAATGTTTTTCTGAAATCACCAAAAAGGAACATCAAAATGGAGATAATTATAATAACAGTAAGCAACATATTAGCCATAATGGCATTCGTTGAATCAGTCTGGTCTTCATAAATACCATCCCACCATAATGTATATCCAGGGGGTAATGGAATAGCCTCTATTAATGGCATAAGTATGGCTTCTGCTTCTTTATTCCCGATTCCGGGTTCAAGTTCGCATTGAGCCACAATGCTTAATTCCCTGTCATATTTTCTAATGTTCATTGCTTCCCAGCCTAAAGCAAGTTCGTCAGTAACTTGTTCAAGTGCAACAATAGATCCGTTAGCATTCATAATCGGGATGCTTCCAAAATTGCTGTAATCGTAATTATCGCGGTTTACATCCTTTAATACAATGGGTAAAACCCAGTCATCTTCACGATATGCTCCTATTTGCTGGCCGTCGGTTACCCGTTGGATGGCTGTAGCCATTTCAGCTCTTGTAACATTTGCAATGCGGCCTTTGTTCTGAGAATATACCGGTTCTATTTTAAAGGTTCTTTCTCCCCAGCTATCCCTTACACTATTAACACGTGGTTCAGCACGCATGATGGCTTTGGCTTGATCTGCCAAACTGTGTAATACTTGCTCATCCGGTCCATCAAAAGTTGCTTCTATTACCGCATCAGGATATGGAGAAACCTTGTATTTATGGAAAACGGCCATCGCATCCGGGTAGCTGGTGAGCACATGTTTCTTAAAAAGGACCATAATCGAGTCAGCAGCTTTATAATCGTCGCATTCGATTACCAGGTTTGCATAATGAGGGCGGGGGCTCCAGGATATAGTGGCAAGATAATAGCGTAAAGGAGGTGCTCCCAAACTTACTGAAACATTCTTTACATCATCGCGGGCAAGAAGAAATTCTTCCATCTTTATTACATCCCTTTCCAATGTATTTATATCAGTACCCTGTGGTAAGAAATAATCTACTTTGAACTGTTTTTTATTAATTGCCGGAAAGAAATCCTGTTTAACATATTTGAATAAATACATGCTTAATACAAATAATCCAACAACAATACCAACAGTTACCCATCGCCATGCAACCACTCCTTCGATAAAGCCGGTGAGTTTGTGATAAAATGGCGTGTCGTAAGGATCTTTACCTTTACCACCACTTCCCTCTTTCAAAATAAAATCTCCAAATGTTGTAGTTTGGATGAGGGCGAATATCCAGCTAAGCGTTAATGCTATGGCAAGTACCACAAATAGTGGCTTGATGATTTCGGCAGTATTATTGGGGGCCAGATAAAGCGGGAGAAAAGAAAGGGTAGCAATAATTGTTGCTCCCAACAAACCCCATTGCGGTATGGTTGCCCCATCTTCAAGAGCCTTTTTTCGTTTCACACCACGCAATATTGATGTTTGGGCATTGCTGGTTACAACTATGGCATTATCAACCAACATACCCATTGCTATGATTATTGCCGCGAGCGAGGTACGATGTAACTCAATGGCGGCTGGCATCATAAACATCAGGGTCCCTGCAATTGTAAAAAGCAGGCTTGTACCAATCAATATTCCGGCACGGACACCCATGGCGAATAAAATGAGAAAAACAACTATAGCAACCGAAATTGCAAGATTTACAAGAAAATTATTGTTCGCTTCAACGGCTACCTCATCTTCATGATAAATTCCATTTATTTCTATGCCAACAGGCAATAAGGCCTCAAGTTCATCCAGTTTATCAGAGACTTTTGCACCCATCTTTACTGAATTACCTCCAACTCTTGTGGCAATTCCAAGACCAATTGCAGGCAGGCCGTTCATCCTCATCCTGGTGCGCGGAGGATCTACATAAGCTTTTTCGACCCTGGCAAGATCCCGGAGGCGAATTTGATTGCCCTGCTTCCCGGTGATTACAAGATTCTCAATATCTGCGAGTGACTGGAAGGTTCCAACAGCATCAACCCGTACCTGAAGGTTGCCGGTTTGTAATTGACCTGAATTTACCAATTGATTTTGCGATGTTATTGCTTCCTCAATATCAGCAGGAGTAATACCGGCATTGCTCAATTTTTGCTCAGAGATATAAACATTTACTATCCTGTCCTGGATTCCAAACAAATTAACTTTCGCGACATCTTCTATTGTCACCAGATGCTGTCTAATGTACTGGGTATAGTCTTCCAACTCAGCATAGGTAAATCCTTCATCCGCAGTCAGTGTATAGTATATTCCAAACACATCACCAAAGTCATCATTTACCAATATGGTACTTGCTTCTTTTGGTAGTTGGGGCTGCACATTCAGCACCTTTCTTCTCATCTCATCCCAGATCTGTTGAAACTCCCCCCCCGCAATGGACTGATACATACTTATATGTACGCGACTGTAACCCGGTTTGGATTCAGATTTGATCCAATCCACCATTGGATGGGACTGGACTTCACGTTCAATGATCTCTGTTATCTGTTCCTGTACCTCGTATTGACTTGCTCCGGGATAATAGGTTGTTATAATCATCTCTTTAACAACAAAAGGAGCGTCCTCTCTTTTACCAAGCATATCATATGCTATAAAACCACCCAATATGGTAATGGTTAGAAAGAAGTAAATAACTTGTTTGTTATTGAGAGCGTATCCAGCTATGTTCATATTTATTGGTTTTTAATACCCTTAATTAAAGTTTATCTGTGAAATCAGATAATTGCTAAATTTATTTGACAGGCAGGCTCAAATTAATTTGAGTTAAGAATGTCAATATTGTTGACCTTATCACCTTCTGTCAGCCTGTGAACACCGGCAATAACAATCTGATCTCCGAGAGAAAGGCCTCCTGTGATCAGAACGCCATCATGACCAACAAGATCACCAACCATAACACTTTGTTTTTTCACGGTATTACTGTCCGGATTAACAAGCCATACCATTGTACTGTTATCAAGCTGTCTTTCAAAAATAGCCGTTATGGGAATAATTATTTTTTTCTTCTCATCCGTATCTTTCTTCAAATTTATGTTTACCCTGCAACTCATTCCTGCCGCTACTTTTATTTGAGTTTTATCATTTGCTTGATTTGCATGGCCAAGATATAAATGCAAAGGAAAACCTTCCGGAGTAGATTTTTTCTCAAGCTCTTTTAAGCTTGCACTAAACACAATATCCGGATAAGTTTCTATGTGCACTTCATAACTCTCAAAATTTAATAACTGAACAGCCAACTGTTCAGGTATAGTTGTGATAACC